>WNFI01111620.1_pt1 | contig 36793 bp, 36 predicted proteins | sample 5400471 | NCBI WGS metagenome assembly WNFI01 (sample SAMN13153348, study PRJNA577476) | soil metagenome | isolation source: 100 cm saprolite on Douglas fir-dominated hillslope | place: USA:California | collected 2013-09-17 | reverse complement strand
ACGGAGGTCGTCACGGCGTTCATCGTCGTCGGCGGGCTGCAGCGCGGCCAGTTGCCCGATGCGGTCCGCGTCCCGGAACAGGGCCTCGTCATCGAGGCGGCGGGACCGGCCACCGGCCACGAGATCGCGCATCTCCGCTTGTGCGGAGGTCAGATACCAGCGCCGCCGAAGCGCGTCGGACGTCGGGAGGACGGTCCGCAGAAGGACGAACAGCAAGATGGCAGACGTGATCGCCATCAAGCTGTAGAACAGGTAGGTATTGGGGTTGTAGCTCTGCGGGTTCGCCGGGGAGAGGATCACGAGGAAGAAGGGGGGGACCAGGAATGCGATCGAGGCCAGTCTCGGATTGGGGACCGTGGACAGCAGGGCGCCGGCGAGGACAACTGGCGCCATGCCGATCGCCAGAAGGGGAAACTCGTCGACGCCGTCGAGGATCAGGAACTCCGTCACCCCCGCAAGCAGCGCCGCGAGCCCCATCGCGATGACAGCGCCGCGCGCGAAGGCAGGCGGGTTCGGGTTGTTGGCGCTGAGGGCTATGGTGACCCCCACCAGGGAGACGCCCAGCGACGCGAACGGCCAGCCGCCGAGGGAAAACAGGAAAGCGGAGATCACCACGGCCAGAAACGCGCGCAGCCCGTTTCGCGCAGCCGCCTGACGCGAGCGGTAGATGGGTGCATGGATACGGCGTGGAGGACGGCGACCCGCCCGCAGGTCTTCGATGGCGTCTTGCGCCCGCCGATCCTCGATCAGTAGGTCCAGGGCGTGACGGACGAAAAGCGCGTCGTGCAGATCGGCGTGACCAACATCCGCGATCTGCTGCAGGCGCAGCCGCAACGCACGGCTCTCCGCGCCGAGGTCATCGGCGAGGGCCTCGCCAAGTGCCCTGCGAAGAGATGGCAAGGTATTGTCTGGGAGCGATGCCAATGCGGCCGCGACGCTGACCTCGGCGACCAACGCCACGGCCGCGCTCCGGGCTGCCGCGCCTCGCGCCAGTCCGCCGTTCGATTCAGCGACGAGCGCCGTGATGTTGGGGTGATAAGCGGTGATCTCGCGCAGCAGAGTCGCCGACTGAATCGGGTCCGCAGTCTCGTCGCGGAGGATGGCGAGCGCGAAGGCACGCACCCGCCGATGGGCTGCAATGAGCTTGCTGGACAGGCCCGTATGGACGTTCGGGGCGGCGAACAGGTCGCTGATCAGGGCGACCGCGCCAATCCCTACCACGATCACCGCGCCCCGGTTGATCCCAGCCGAGAAAATGTTCAGCGGCGAATCGATCTGCGTCACCGCGACCAGGGCAACCGTATAGCCGGACAGGACGGCGCCGTAGGCCCTATTGCCGTCCAAAAGTCCACCGACGCAGACGCAGAGCCCGAGCCAACCCGCGAAGCCGATCACGAAGAGGCTACGACTCTGTGGGAACAACCCGGCGATCACGAATGAGGCGGCAACCCCGACGATAGTGGCAAGGACCCGGTAGACGGCCTTGTGGTAGGCCTGTCCGCGCGTTTGCAGGGCGAGAACACCGACGGTGACCGCGGCGGACGAGGCGCTCTCGAGCTGCAGCCAGAACGCCGCGTACAGCGCCACCATCATGGTGGCCCAGATCCGCAGCGCAAAAGCCCAGGCGGACAGCGGGAACCCGGCGATGGTGACCGTGCGGCGGACGCTTTGCACGAAGGTCATGGCTACTGCCGACCCCTGGTTTCTCAGATTACCGTGACAGGCGGGGGCATATCCGCCGGATCCAACAGAGCGCCCTGGCTGGCGAGGACCTTGCGAACTACTGCGGCTTCAAGACGCCCGCTGCATGCATGACACGCGGCGGCTACGCCGGCCGCTTGCCCGGTCGCGAAGGCTGTGCCCATGACTCGCAGCGCGGCGCCCGCTTGGCGGTCACCGTCCGCTGTGCGGCCGGCGGCGAACAGGTTGGGCGTATCGACGCTCATCAGACAGCTCAGCGGGATGTCGTAGGTCCCACCGCCCGGCTCGTCGAGGCGGGGCGGATAGACGAAGCTGCTCTCCATGGTCTGGCGGTCGTGCCATTCCACGCCCCAGGCGCCCAATGCGATGCAGTCCGCGGTGCGCCGTCCCTCCGCGACGTGCTGCCACGTGAGCTGCCCGGCGCTGTTGATATGCCGACTCTCGCGCGTGCCGAATTCGGGCCCCGTAGACACCAGATAGGCGCTCTGCCAACCCGGTAGACCGCGCAGGACCTCGAGATAGGTCCAGGCTTGCGTGCGCCCCCTCATCTCGGCGCGGCTCAGGCTGCGCGCGTCGCGCGGGTCGTAGTCCTCGCTGGCGAGGTAGGCGACGACATCACCGGAAAGCGGCAAGCGGGCGATCACGCTCTTGCTCTTGCTGAGCGGATTCACGCCGCGCGCCTTCGCGGCCTCGATGGCGGAGGTGACGGCTGCCGCGGACACTTCCGCATCAGGAGCGACGCCACCGAACCGCGTACCGAGCGTGCCCAGATTAACAGCGCCATCATTGCCGTAACGGGTGGAAGCACCCGCAAAGAAGGCCAGATCGCAGTCGCCGCTGGCATCGACGAACGCGCGTGCGTGCACCGCGTGCACGCCGGAATGGTCTGCGACATGCAGTCGCACGATGCGATCGCCGGACCGGTCCGCTCCGCTGACAAAGCTGTGCAGCAGCACGTCCACGCCGGCCTCCTGGCACACCTCGTCCAGCGCCCGCTTGGCCCCTTCCGGATCGAAGATAACAAAGACCCCGCGATGCCGGATCGGTGGGGTCACCGCGCCCCAGCGACGCAGTTTGGCGATCACCTCATTAGCAACCCCGGCGACCGCCTGCTGGGGCCGCGCGGCCAGGGTATAAAGCCCGCAGTACGTCAGCACGTTCCGCATGGTGCCCGCACCGCCCAGGCACCCGGCCGCCTCGATCAGCCCGACCCGTGCGCCAGCCCCGGCGGCGCCGACCGCCGCGCCCACGCCGGCCGCGCCACCGCCCACAACGAGCACGTCGTATTGCTCCGCTTCCATCCGTTCACTCCTTCCAGTCATGATGAACTCCTAGGGGCCCGCTCCTGCGCTACACCCCGGCGGGCCGCGTCATCGGTGGGCGCGGCTGTGGGCTTGGCGTGGATGGACATCCTCATTCCTCCTGATCAGATGACAGCGCCGAGGCCGGTCACGCCATAGAGCCAGGCGATCCGGTCGTAGTGCTGCTGCGCGGTCGAGGAGCGGAGCACGGCGTTGCGCAGCGCCGCCCTGCCCCCGTCCGGGTGATAGACGTACTCGCCCAGTAGGCGCGAATTGAGCTGGACCCGGCCGGTGCGCGGGAAACGGTCGCGGTTATAGGCTGCGAACGCTTCGGCGAGGTTGCCGCCAGCGAGTTCGAGATGGTGCGAGAGATTGACCGCGTCCTCGAGCGCCATGCAGGCGCCCTGAGCCAAGTACTGGAGCATCGGGTGGGCCGCATCGCCGAGCAGCACGACCCGGCCGTCGACCCAGTTGGGCGCCGGATCGCGGTCGCACAGTACCCAGAGTTTCCACTCCTGACCGCGCTCGATGATCTGCTTGGGCCGCTCGGCGATGTGCTCGAATTTCTTGCGGACCTCGTCCTTCGTCACGGGCACAGCGGCGAGCGGCTCGGCAGCATCGTTGTGGCAGGTGACGGCGAGGTTGAAGACCTGCCTGCCCTTGAGCGGGTAATGGACGATGTGGCATTTCGGTCCGGCCCAAAGCGTGGCGGCATTCCAGCGCAGCTCCTCCGGCATCTGCTCGGTCGGGATGACAGAGCGGTAGGTCGTATGGCCCGAGACGCGCGGCTGGCCGTCGCCGACGAGCTGCGTGCGCACCCGCGAGCGGAGCCCGTCTGCGCCGATGAGCGCGGCGCCGGTGACGCGATCGCCCGAGACGAGCGTCACGGTGACGGACGACCCATCCTGCTCGTAGCACTCGACCGCGGAGCGCGTCCGCAGCTCGATCATGTCGTCGGCGCGGCAGGCGTCGAGCAGCACCATGTGCAGGTCGGCGCGGTGCACGACCGCGTAAGGGTTCCGGAAGCGTTTGCGAAACGGTTCATCGAGCGGGATCGACGCGATGCCCTCGTCCTTCAGCGCGTCCATCAGGATCAGCCGGTCGATGTAGACCGCTTTCGCCCGAGCGGCGTCGCCAATGCCGAGATAGTCGAAGGCATGAAAGGCGTTCGGGCCGATCTGGATGCCGGCACCAATTTCGCCGAACGTGGGCGCCCGTTCGAGCACGACCGAGCGGTAGCCTTTGCGCGCCAGACCGAGCGCGGCCGCGAGCCCGCCGATGCCGCCTCCCGCGATCAGAAAAGGCTGTGGGTCGGTTGGCATTTCGCTTCCTCCGAGGCGCTCGCGGCCATTGCCGTCGAGGCGAAATCTAGACCCGGGACACTATTCGGTCTATGCAATGGTTTATATGATCCGCATATCGAAAATCGAATGAAGGGGTCCGCGAGATGGACGTCGATCTGAAGCCCCTGATGATCCTCGACGAGGTCTACAAGACGGGGAGCGTGTCGCGTGCCGCAGCAAATCTCGGCATGACCCAGCCTTCGATCAGCATCGCGCTCGCGAAGCTGCGCAACCTCTTCAACGATCCGCTTTTCGTCCGGACGTCGCGCGGCATGGAGCCGACGCCCCACGCCATGGCGGTGATCAAGCCCGTGCGGGAGGCGATCGCGTTACTGCGCTCGACGTTGGCGCAGCAGGTCGTGTTCGACCCGCTGAAATCGAGCCGCGCGTTTCGCATCGCGATGACGGACATCAGCCAGGCCGTGATGCTGCCGGACCTGATGACCCACCTCAAGGCCGCGGCGCCCTCCGTGGACATTGAAATCCTGCATATCTCGCAGGAGACCCCGCGTACCCTCGAATCCGGCGAGGCCGACCTCGCGATCGGTTTCATGCCGCAGCTGATGGCCGGCTTCTACCAGCAGACGCTCTTCGACCAGCGCTTTGTTTGCCTCGCGCGGAAGGATCATCCACGCGTGCGCTCGAAGCTCACGCCGGCGCAATTCCTCGCGGAAGCGCACATCGAGGTGACGACCCCGGGAACCGGTCACCACCAGGTCGTCGAGCGAGCGTTCCGGAAGCAGCGGATCGCGCGGCGGATCGCGCTGCATGTTCCCAGCTACCTCGGGGTGGGCTTGATCGCTGCCAACACCGATCTGCTGGTGATCGTGCCGGAGCGCTTGGCCGAGATCCTCTCACGCGAGAACAGCGTCAAGATCATCGCGTGCCCGGTCGCTCTGCCCTCCTACCAGGTCAAGCAGCATTGGCACGAGCGCTATGTCGGCGACCCCGCCAACATGTGGCTCCGTAGCGCTGTATCACGGCTGTTCTCCGGTTGACGCGCGGTCGCCGCCCGTCGTAGTGCGGGCGGCGAAGTCCGCAAACGGGCGTTCCTGGCGCGTGCAGGGCCTCACCGAAAGCCCGATCCAGGGACCCGAGGGCAACAAGGAATTCCTGATCGCGGCGCGGAAGGAGTAGGCGCCCGCTTCGCTATGGGAGAGCCGCTTGGTCTATAGTCATACCCGGCGCACGAAGTGGCGTGTTCACAGCTGCGGCGGCGTCGGTCGATTACGATGGTGAGTACATCTTGGCGTGCCCAATTGTCGCGCCGGCGGGGATTGAATGAGACGGCGCGAATTTCTCTCGCTGGCGGGGACGCTTGCCGTGTGGCCGCTCGCCGTGCGCGCACAAAAGGCACCGCTCCCGGTTGTCGGCGTTCTGCACAGCGTCACGGCCGAGGCGGTGCTTCCGGATCTGCTGCGTGGCCTGCGTGAAGCCGGCTATGTCGAAGGGCAGCATTTTTCGATCGAGCGCCGTTCAGCCGAAGGCCAGCCCGAGCGTCTGCTCCCACTGGCGCAAGACCTCGCCGAGCGCCAGGTGGCCGTGATCGTCGCGGCCGGCGGCAACGGCCCGGCGATCGCCGCCCGGTCGGCGACGGCCACCGTGCCGATCGTGTTCTTCTCCGGCGGTGATCCGGTCGAGCGGCATCTCGTCGACAGCTTGGCCCGTCCCGGCGGCAATGTGACGGGCGTGACCTCCATCGGCGTGGCGCTGGAATCCAAACGCCTCGAGCTATTGCATCAAATCCTGCCTTCAGACAGCGCCATTGGCGCGTTAATCGACACGAGCGTTGTCGATGCAGCCCTGCAAGAGCAGGAGCTGCGGGCGGCCGCAGCCAAGGTCGGCCGGCCGATCCGTCTGGCCCGCACCGCGACCGCCGCCGGCATCGACAGCGCGATTGCCGAGCTGGCACAGCCGGCCGTGCGCGGCCTTGTCGTCGCCCAGTCTCCATTCTTCTTCAGCCAGCACGCGCGCTTGCTCGACATCGTGTCGCGCCGTCGGTTGGCCGCCATGTTCCATCGGCGCGAATTCGTCGAGGGCGGGGGGCTGGTCAGCTACGGCACGGATTTCGCTGACGGGTACCGGAAAGTCGGTCTTTACGTCGCGCGGATCCTGGGCGGCGCTCATCCGGGCGAATTGCCCGTGCAGCAACCGACGAAGTTCGAGTTCGTCATCAATCTGAAGACGGCGAAGATCCTTGGCCTTGCGGTCCCCGCTTCGCTGCTCACCTTTGCCGACGCCGTGATCGAGTGAGGGCCTTGGGCGCGTCCTGAAGCGCTTGCCTGCGCGTCCGCACAGCTTTTAAGCTTCGAGCCGCCGTCGACATGGATGATGTCGCCGGTGACCCAGCGCGCCTCGCCTGAGGCCAGGAACGTCACGACGCCGCCGAAATCGTCGGGTTCGGCGAGGCGCGTCAGCGCCTGCAGGCCAAGCGTGTGGTCGCGGCCGCCATCCGGGCGCGGTGGCACTGCCCGCGCTTGGCTGAACGGCGGGCAATTGCGGAGATGCCGGCGCTGACGCGCGCGCCGCCTCGCTTCATCCGCGACTCGATCAACCCATTCATCTTAACCGCAAAAGCGAACCGCACGTCGGCGGCGCTCACAAAAATGCCACGGCGCCGGGGGTGCGACTCAGATAGACAGCGTTCGATGCCCGGCGCACGCATGATGACGACCGATTCGCGGCAACACGTGGACCTGACCAGCAGAAGCAGGCGGGCCACCATTGCGCCGTTCCAGGTTCGCGGCCGCTTTTTCACCGCCATCGTCTTGCAGATGGCCGGCGGCCCTGATGCGGAGTTCTACAAGCTACTCGACACCGTCCTGGCGCAGGCGCCGAATTTTTTCACCAACGCGCCCTTCGTGCTCGATCTCGACAACGCGTCGGGCGTCGGCCTGTCCACCGATTTCACCGGCTTGGTCCGGGAAATGCGGAGACGCCGTCTCGCCTTGATCGGCGTGCAGAACGGCACGACCGAGCAGAACAAGGCGGCACTCAGCGCCGGTTTGATCAGTCTCCAGGGCGGCCGCGATCTGCCGCTCGACGGCCCCAAGGCAAATGCCGTCGCAGCGGAGCCGACGCCACCGCCGGGAGGCACCTTGCTGGTGACCGATCCCGTGCGCTCGGGACAGCAGGTTTTCGCGGAGATGGGCGATCTCGTCGTGGTCGCGTCCGTGGGCTCCGGGGCCGAGCTCATCGCCCGCGGCAATATCCATGTCTATGGTCGGATGCGCGGCCGCGCCCTCGCCGGGGTGAACGGCGACGCGACGGCCCGCGTTTTCTGCCAGAGCCTCGATGCGGAGCTGATCGCGATCGGCGGTCTCTACAAGATCAGCGACGACATCGATCCTTCGCTTCGAAAACAGCCCGCTCAGGCGTTCCTCAAGGACGGTGCGCTTCGCATCGAGCCCCTGAAGTAGTGTCAACCAGCAAGTGGAGATCGGCAGTGGCCAAGATCATCGTAATCACGTCGGGGAAGGGCGGCGTCGGCAAGACCACGTCGACGGCGGCACTGGGTGCCGGGCTGGCCATGCGCGGCAAGAAGACCGTGGTCATCGACTTCGATGTCGGCCTGCGCAACCTCGACATGATCATGGGGTGCGAGCGCCGCGTGGTCTTCGATTTCATCAACGTCATTCAGGGCGACGCGAAGCTCAACCAGGCCCTGATCAAGGACCGGCGCCTGGAAAACCTGTCGATCCTGCCGACCTCGCAGACCCGCGACAAGGATGCGCTCACCCGCGAGGGCGTTGAAAAGGTGGTCAACGAGCTTCGCCATGAGTTCGACTTCATCCTCTGCGACAGCCCGGCGGGGATCGAGCGCGGCGCGCATCTGGCCATGTACTTCGCCGACGAGGCGGTGGTCGTGACCAATCCCGAAGTCTCGTCGGTGCGCGACAGCGACCGGGTCCTGGGCCTGCTCAGCAGCAAGACCCAGCGCGCCGAAAAGGGCGAGGATCCGGTGAAATCCCACCTCTTGCTGACGCGCTACGACCCCGCCCGGGTCGCCAAGGGCGAAATGATGAACGTCGACGACGTCCTCGAGATCCTCTCGATTCCGCTGCTCGGCATCGTCCCCGAGAGCCCGACCGTCCTCAGCGCCTCCAATGTCGGCACGCCGGTCGTGTTCAACGAAAACTCGAACGCCGGTACCGCATATGCCGACGCCGTGTCGCGGTTGATGGGTGAGCAGATCGAAATGCGGGTCCTCGGACCCGAGCGTCGCGGCCTGCTCCAGAGGCTCCTGTGGAGAACGGCATGAGCCTGTTCGGCTTTTTCCGCCGCCCGAACGCTCCGAGTTCGGCGCAGACCGCCAAGGACCGGCTCCAGGTCCTGCTCGCCCATGAGCGGCACGATCGCTCGCGACCGGACTACCTACCGCGGCTGCAAAAGGACATCCTCGAGGTCATCAGGAAACACGTCCAGGTGGCGAGCGAGCAGGTCAGGATCAGGCTGCAGCGCGGCGACCAGATCTCGACGCTCGAGATCGAGATCGAACTGCCCGGACCGCGGGCGCTGACGGCGACGTCGCCGGCCGCAACGCCAGGCTCGGCCTTCGCCCGCTGAGTCGGGCTCAGGCGCCGATTTGCCGCGGCGGCATCGGGCCGCGCTTAGGCTTTTGTCCGACCTTTCCTATAATTCTAAGCCGTGACCAGCCCGCTTGGAATTGTTGCGCCTTTCGGGATCACCACGCCACGGCGCTCGGGGTCCTGATTATCTGCACCACCCGACACACCACGGTTTGCAGGTCGGCCTAGCGCTGCCCGCCCTGCCGAAAGCTCCTGTGCAACTTCAGCCACCCGGCGGCCAAGAAACTCCGCCGTTCGGATGTCCGAGTATGGAGGGGCAACGTCGCCACTCCGGTCCATATCGGCTTGGCCGGCCATTCCGAGCGTGTAGCTGTCTCGATTGAGAATATCCTCGTTCGTGTAGGAGCGATTGTTTCCATAATTCAGTCCGAGGTTGACCCAATGCATCTGGTGCTGGGCAGCAAACGTCATCAGCTGAACCAGCGAATTCTGCTTATCACCACCACGGGAGGCGCCATTGGTGAAGCCCGCCGCGACCTTTCCCTCCCAGCGTTTTTCGACATATTGGAGCTTCGACGTCGCATCCATGAAGGCTTTGAACTGTGCCGACAGGCTGCCCATGTAGGTGGGAGCGCCCATGATGATCGCATCTGCGCCGTCGAGAATGTCCCACCGGCTGGGTGCTTCGTCCGCCGGGACAAGCTCAACGCTTGCGCCATTGGTAGCAGCCGCGCCACGAGCGACTGCCTCGGCAATCCTGACGGTGTGACCATACCCGCTGTGATAGACCACGACGATTTTGACGGGGACTGACATGCGATTCTCCTCTGATCCGGCAGCCGGCAACAAGCGGCTGCGGACTCTCAGGTAGATTGCGACTGAGCGGGGGAAAATTGGGCCTCCCGCTACAACACCTATTCCTGGAATTCGTATCAAGCCGCGTCAGGCGATGTTCTGTCGGAACGACACAGGCTGGCACGGTCGCGCGAAAAGGGTCGGGATGAGGCCGTTCGGCCGTCCTCAGAAGGATAGCTCCGCAATCCGTTCGAGCAGGGCATCGATAAAGAGCCGCGCCCGCACGGGCAGCTGGCGACCGAAGGCGTGGACCGCGAACACCGGCATCCTGGGCAGGGCGAGATCCGGAAGGAGCTCGACGAGACGTCCCTCGGTAAAATCCCGAGCGACCGTGACATGGAGCAGATAGGCGATACCGGAACCGCAGAGGACGGCTTCGCGGATCGAGCCACTGTCGTTTGTGACGAAGCGGCCGGACGCAGGGATTGGTGTTCCGTCGGCAAGCACATAAGGCCAGGACCGTCCCGACACGAGGTAGCGGATGAAGGTGTGCTTGCCCAAGTCATCGATATCGGCCGGGAGGCCGTGGCGGGCGATATAGTCCGGCGAGGCGGCAAGGACGAACCGGACGTCCCCGATCTTGCGGCTGACCAGATCGCTGTCAGCCAGCGCACCCATCCGGATGGCGATATCGAAACCTTCGCCAATGATATCGACGAAACGATCGGTGATCCCCAGTTCGAGGCTGACCTCGGGATAACGCTCAAGGAACGACGCCGACCACGGCGCGATCAGCATACGCCCGAATTCCTGGGGAGCCGAAACACGGATCAATCCCCGCGCGGTGGCCGCGCCCTGGACGACGTCTTCGGCGTCCTCGATGGCTCGCAACAGCGGGGCGACGCGCTCATAATAGGCTTGACCTTCCGCCGTCAGGCTCAGCGTGCGGGTCGATCGCTGGATGAGCTTTGCGCCGAGACGGCGTTCCAGGGCCGCAACGCTCTTCGACACCGCCGACTGGCTCGATCCGATCACGCGGCTCGCGGCGCTGAAGGATCCGGACTCGACGGTACGGATGAACGCGACCAAGCCGGTGGTCTTCTCGATGATCGCTGTCACTTTTCCACCCATAGAGACAAGCCCCGCGGCCGTCGAACATCGGCCGTCGCCCCTGCCACCTCAGTGATTGCAACAAATGGCCTTTAGACGGGACCAGGATTCCTGGTATTGGCGCATCTTCCAAGCGGCGGCCCTTGGAATGAGCCTCTTCGGGCGCGTGAGCCTACCCGTGCCCTGTCTTCCCGATCGGCCATCGCCGGTATCGAAGAGGCTCGCCTCAAGCCGACATACTCGGCCGGCCCGAGACGTCGTCGTACCAGCGTTTCAAGGCAAGAGCATTCCTCGGAATCGGCATGTCGAAGGAGCGGGCCGCGAAGTCGACTGTCACCAACGCCGTGATGTCCGCCGCCGAGAAATTCGCGCCTGCGACAAACGGTGCCTCCGCCAATCTGTGATCGAAATCGGCGAAGAAGTTGCCGATCCGCTGGCGGCTCCGCTCGACGAGCGCCGGAATCTGCTCGTAGTCATGCGGTCCCGCGATCGCGCGCCCGTTCAAGCTTGGCGCTCGGTTGCGCACACCTTCCATCACGGCGGCAAACCCGTCCAGCTCGGCCCGCCGCTCCCACATCGTGATCAGCGCTTTGTCCTTCGGCGTTCCGCCAAGGAGGGACGGCGCCGAGGGATAGAAATCTTCGACATAGCGCCAGATCGCCAGCACTTCGCCGATCGCCGTGCCATCCTCCAACACGAGCGTCGGCACGAGGCGGCGCGGATTGATCGCGCGGTAGGCCTGTGAATTCTGCTCTCCCTTGCCGAGATCGACCGGCACGAGCGGCACGGTCAACCCCTTCTCGGCGAGGAAGATACGCACACGCCGCGAGTTCGGAGAGCCGGCGCTGTGATAGAGCTTCGTGTTTTCCGCAGACATGGGGGTATGTCCTTTTTAGAAGGTTGAAACTGGAAGCATCTCGCAATCCCCTGATCGACTACGCGGCACTGCCGGCCTGGCCGCAATCTACGTCTGAATTCGCAGCACCCGGCTGATCACCCCGTATCGTCGCGCGGCAAGACGCACTGCGCCGGATCGCCACGACCATCAGGAGCAGTGAGAACACCACGCACGTGGCGCCGACCCAGCCAAGGGCTTCAGGCCCCCCGTGGACCAGGGTGATCGAACCGAGCGCCGCACCCAGCGAAAAGCCGATGAACATCGAAGATGCGTTCAGGGAGAGCGCAACCGGCGCCACCCTGACTCCCGCAAGCGCGATCAGCCTTGCCTGTTGCGCCGGAAAAAAGGCCCAGGCCGACACGCCCCAGACGGCGATCGCGACAAGCACGGGCACGAGAGCGCTGGACCTGGACAGCCAGCTGGCGCTTGCCGACAGGCTCATGAACGCGAGCGCCAGGGCGGTCAGGCTGACGACGATGATGGCTCGCGGGCCAAACTTGTCAGTCAGGGTCCCGCCGGCGCCCAGGCCCGCGGCGGCGGCGATGCCCCACATGAACAGGACCATCCCGACATGCCAGCCGGTGGAGCCCGTCGCCGACGCCAGGAACGCAGCAAGATAGGTGTAGACCGTATACGCACCGGTCGCCCACAGGATCGTCACGAGCAACGCGATGAGCACCGCCGGCCGCCGCGCGACGGCGATCCGGTCGCGCAGGTTTGCGACGGGTATTCCGCTGCCGACGTTCCGGGCCAATCCGGTCAGGAGACCAAACATCGCGACCAATGCCAGAACGCCGACCCCGGCGAACGTCAAACGCCAGCCGAACCTGTCGCCGACGAGGGCCCCCAGCGGAACGCCGAGTGCCACAGCCACGGTCGTCCCCCCGCTAACGACGGCCAGGGCGGTGCCCCGTCGTCCTGGCGCGACGAGCGCGCCGGCGAGAGCATTCGCATTCGGGACGTAGAGCCCGGCGGCCAGCGCCAGCAGAATACGAGCCCCCATGAGAGCCCCGTAGCTGTCGGCCGACCAGGCCACGAAATTCGCCAGCGCGAATGACATCATGGACATGACCAGCAGCGTGCGGCGGTCGACGCTTCCGGTCAGCGTGGTCAGTATCGGCGAGCTTAGTGCATAGGTGAGGGCGAACACCGTCACCAATTGTCCTGCCGTGACGACGCTGACGGAGAGGTCGGCGGCGAGCTTCGGCAACAGGGGCGCGATCATGAAGCCCTCGGTGCCAATCGCAAACGTGCCGAGGGCCAGCCAATAAAGGGCGGCGGGCAGACGGTTGGCTGAAGCCAGGATGGTCATGAACAGCTCCTTGAACGGTTATCGCGCGTCAGGCCGGAGTGCGCGGTCGTCGCCAGCACGATCGACCCGAGACTCAACAGAGCGATGGCGGCCACACCGAGGTTGACGGCAAGTTTGAGCCCCAAATTTGTCGCCACGACGCCAAGAACAAGCGCCACCGAACCCATCGATAGGTAGGCCAAGAGATAGAGAGCGGAGAGCACGCCGCCGCGGTGGTACGCGGGGGCCGCTCCGTTGATCACTTTGAGACCGCCAAGGAAGAGCAGGCTGTACCCGGCGCCAGCCGTGGTCGTCGCCGCTAGAAACATCCACAACTCGTGTCGGATGGCGGCCGCGGCAAGAAGGCCCATGCCCGCCGCGGAGGCGACGGCGCCGACGGTGATCGCCAGTCGGGCGCGGAGCGACTTGGTGGTGATGCCCACCACGCCCGAGCCGATGGCGAACAGCGACAGGGCGGCGCCGTTGATGAATGCGTTTGGCGATCCGACCAGATCGTGAGCGACCTGGCCGCCAAGCGACAAGATCAACACGCCATGCGTGTAGGCCGTCATCGCGGCAGCCGCCGCCACCGCGAACGTCCTGCGCAAACTCTTCGGCAGCGACGGCGTTTTGGGACGCCACGGACCCGGCGCCTCATGACCGGTACGCCGCGGCAGGAACCACGTCGCCGCGAACAGGACGGCAAGCACGACAAAGAGCACCCAGAAGCTCAGGTGCAACGGCCACGGCGCATATTCGATCAGCGCACCACCCAGGAGCAACGCAACGGCGAACCCGGCAGCCTGCGCGGCTGTCGTGATCGACGCGGCCCGTTTGGCCTGCCCCTCGGCGCTGAACTCGACCATCGCCGCCGTCGATGGTCCTGCGGTGAGGCCAACGCCGATACCCATGAAGATACGACCGGCGAAGACCCAGACCACGTTTGGCGCGACGGCAAAAAATAGCGCTCCAACAAGCGAGGCGCCGAGCCCCAGCAGCATCGTCGCACGGCGTCCGATATAGTCGGAGACGTCTCCAAACCCGATCAACACCGCGGCGACGACAATCGGATATATGGCAAAGATTGCCGTCGTGACCGTGTGAGTGAGATGCCAATCGCCGGCATAAAGGCGATACGTCATCGCCGGCGCGGCGCTCGTCCACAAAGTGTGCGCAACGACGCCGGCGCACACCCAGAAACTGGCGCGTCGGCCGAGAGCGATGTTGGGCTTGGCCCGATCGTACCCGCAGGAGACGGGCCTCGGGAGGCAGGCGCTCATCATCACGCCCCTTTTTTAAGGTCTTTCTTCGATCGTATCGACGCGCTCGGGATAGAACGCGAGGTGGCCCTTGATGGGCGACACCGCCTCATAGGGCGCTTCGTAGGTCCACACGGCGTTGGTCGAACGCTCGCCGCCGAGCGGAATGCTGTAGTAGGCGCAGTCGCCTTTATAAGGACAGTAAGTGGCATGGTCGGTCCGCTGAAGGAGCGCCATGTCGACGTCCTTCCGCGGGATATATTGGACGGCGGGGTAGGCCGCTTCGCGGAGCGTGAGCGCGTCCCGCGTATTGGCAATCACACGGCCCGCCACCGAGATCACGACCCGGTTGGGATTGCGCTCGATCGTGATCGGATGGTGCGGCCCCGGAACTTTGACCGGTTTCGAGGTCGCGGCGTTGTTCTGTTGCATGACCTTACTCCTTCGATAGCGCCCCCGACACGGGGTGATCTTGTTCCGCCAGAACTCGCTCAGCGCGGGACGAAGAACGGCACCGGCTTTAGGATCTGGTTTTCCATGTCGACGAGCGTGTCTTCTTCCAATGCGACGCGCCGGTAGGCCTGCCACTCGGGATCCGCTTCCATTGCGTCGCGACGCCGCTCCCGGTCCGCCAGGTTCTCGTATTGCCAGAGATGGACGGCGCGCCCGAGGGGCCCGACATGCGTGACGAAGAAGCCGTAGGGCTCTCCGAGATACTTGCGCTGCAGAGGCAACGCCAGTCGCTCGTAGGTTTCGAGAAATGTGGCGAGCCGGTTTGGCTTGATCGTGTATGTGCGATGGTCGAAGATCATTTATTGACCTGCCTCCTTAACGGCGGGATCAGAGAGTCGAGCCGCCGTCCAACCGCAAGGTGCCGCCGGTGATCCGACGAGCGTCGTCGGACGCGAGAAACGCCACCGCGGGTCCGACATCGTCGGGTTGCGCCTGACGCTTGGTGACCGTCTCGACGAAACCCGGAGCGATGGCGTTGACACGGATGCCCCGCGGACCCAGCACGGAAGCGAAGTGCTTGACCATGGCGTCGATCGCTCCCGTCATTACAGCGTAGGCCGACAACGCACCCACGGCGGACCGCGGCGCCGGGCACAGGACGAACACAATGCTGCTGCCCTTGCACATGATCGGCAGGAATTGCTGAACCAGGAAGAATGGTGCGCGAACGTCGACCGCGACCATGCCGTCGAAATCGGCGATCGTCGTCTCCTCGATGGTCGCGGTGTTCGCGATGCCTGTATTGGCAACGAGAATATCGAGGCGATCGCCGATGATGCCGCGAACCTGCTTCGCCAGCCTATGCGGTCCGTCGGGATCGGCGAGCTCCACGCAGACCGCGGCCGCGCGTCCGCCGGCCTTGTGGATTTGCTCGACGACGGTCTCCGCGTCCTTGGCGCCCCGTCCGTAATGGAGCAGAACCTGGGCCCCGGCCGCCGCGAGCCCGAGCGCGCTGGCCCGGCCTGTGTCGCGAGATGCGCCGGTGACGAGCGCGGTTTTACCTGACAACTTTGACACACCGAGCTCCTTCGGTTGCGCGGGCGCACGGCTGGTTGATCGACGCAAGGTCGCACGTCCGCCGCTCTCACACCTGCCTGGCTTCGACTGATGAATCGGACGCGGGACCCTGACCGTGCCGCCGCGTTTCGTGAGCGGGATAATCGGCGTACCCCTTCGTCCCGCCGTAGTAGAAGGTGTCGCGATCGTAAGGATTGAGCGGAAGATTGTGACGCAGCCTGTCGGGAAGATCCGGATTGGCGAGAAAATGCCGGCCAAACGCGACGAGATCGGCATCGCCCTTCGTCAGGATCGCGTCGGCGCCTGCGGCGCTGAAACCGCCGGCTGCGATCACCGGCCCTCCGAACAGCGGACGGAGCGAGCCGGCCGCGACTGGTCCCTCGTCGTGGTCCGACCGGTTGCGGGCGATCCGCGGTTCGATGACATGCAGGTAGGCGAGTCTGAAGCGAGCGAGCGCCCGGGCCACATAGGGGAAGGTCACGCCGGGCGTGCTGTCACCCATTCCACCGAACGTGTTGCTGGGACCGATGCGAACGCCGACCCGGTCGCCTCCCCACACCGCCGTCACCGCCTCGACGACGTCGAGAAGAAAGCGGGCGCGATTTTCGACGGAGCCGCCATACGCGTCCGTGCGTCGATTGGAATTATCTTGGAGAAACTGATCGATCAGGTAGCCGTTGGCGCCGTGCACCTCGACGCCGTCGAAGCCGGCGTTCTGGGCTCGGTCCGCTGCCGTTCGGAATTCATCGACGAGGCCCGGTATTTCCGACAGCTCGATCGCGCGCGGCATTGAGCCTGTGGCGGGACCGCTCGCGAGCAAGGCGCGAACCTCGGCCTGGATGGCGGACGGCGCAATGGGAGCCTGGCCGCTCGGCTGAAGGTCGACGTGCGATTGTCGACCGACGTGCCAAAGCTGGAGAAATATCTTGGCGCCCTTCGCATGCACCGCGTCGACGACTGTCCGCCAGCCCGCCACCTGTCCGTCGGTGACGATGCCCGGCGAGGCGTACCCGCCGTTCCCGGTCGGCGCGATGAAGGTCGCCTCGGTGATCAGCAACCCTCCGGGAGAGGCGCGCTGCCCGTAATACGTCGCCATCAGGTCGTTGGGCACGTTCCCCGGCAGATCGGCACGCATCCGCGTCATCGGCGACAGGACCACGCGATGCGAGAGATCGATCGCACCGATCCGGATTGGCGAAAACAGCTTCGACATTGAAACGCCTCTGTCTTTTTGATGATGCAGTGCGGGGTCGTCGCTATCTCTCGACCCATTGATCGGTAAATGACACTGGCGCCCAGCTATAGCCGCTCCCCTCCTTGCGCAGGCGACCCAGGCCAGGAAACATGTGCGGGCTCGCGATCAGGACATTCTCGCGCACGAGCTCGGGCAGCAATTGATTCCGCGTTGCTGCAGCCGCAGTCGGGTCGATGTCGAAGATCGCCGTGATCTCGGGATGCCGCAGCTGGACGCTCTGTGCATGGATGATGTCGCCCCAAAACAGGATCTTTTGTCCCTTCGACGAAAACTCATAGCCGGTATGTCCTGGCGTATGACCAGGCAGCGGGACGAGCCGCATGCCCTCTACGATCGGCCCGGAGCCACTAAACGTGTGCCACTTGCCGGCCTTGATGTACGGCGCCGCGATGGCTTGCGCACTCTGGAAGAACGGCTGCGCATCCTTCGGCGCCTTGACGGCGATTTCCGGCGACAGCCAAAAGTCGCTGTCTGCCTTCGCGACGTAGACCTCGGCATTTGAAAAGACGCGCTTTCCGTCCTGAGTGGTGACGCCGCCGACGTGATCGGAGTGGAGGTGCGTGACCAAAACGAGGTCGACTTCTTCGGGCGTGTAGCCTGCGCTGCGGAGGCTGCCCGCCAGGCGCCCGAATGCTCCCCCGCCCCACCAGGTGCCGGCACCCGCATCGACGAGGATCAGCTGCTTACCGGTGTTGACCAGGAAGCCTGAATCGGCGGCATCCAGCATGTGCCGATCCTCGTGCAGTGCCTTTGCGACACCATCCATCGTCGCCTTTTCTCCGTTCAGCCAGTGCGGATCGAATACGCCGGGACCATCGAATAGGGCCGTCACTTCAAGATCGCCGACTTTCAGTCGGTAGAAGCCCGGAACCTGGTCGTGATGCTGGGGTGCGGCAGCCAGAGCCGGATTCGGACCGGCGACAAAGCTGGCCAACGCTGCCAGGAGAGCGGCGGCGAAGCGCATCGAATTTCTCTTGAGCACGCGTCTACTCCTAGGGTGAGTCAAATCGGAAGAGCGGGACCGCCGACTTGAACGCTGTCGGTTCCGCCGGCGTTGGGTTACGAATCAAGGAAAAGCTTGCTGTGCTTCAGTCAGCTGGCCGTCTTGCCCCCGTTGACGCGAACGATCTGGCCCGTGATGTAGGCCGCTTTGCCCGACGCGACGAAAACGACCGCGTCGGCGATCTCGGCGGGCGACGCGCCCCGCTTCAGCGGAACCGCCGCGAAGAACGCCGATTTCTTCTCGGCTGATCCGGTCAGACGATCGAGCATGGCCGTTTCGGTCGGCCCCGGCGCCACGGCATTGACGCGAACGCCGTGAGCGGCCCCCTCGAGTGCTGCGGACTTCGTGATCCCCTCGACGGCATGCTTGCTTGCGGTGTAGAGCGAGAGGTTCGCGGCGCCGCGCTCGCCCATCGTCGAGGAAATATTGACGATGCTGCCGCTCCCCTGCGCCTGCATGACCCGGAGCTCGTGCTTCAGGCTCAGCACGACGCCGAGGACGTTGGTATCGAACATCGCGCTGTATGCTTCCACGGACACGTCGGTCAACGGTCCCGGCTTGCCTTCCGTGCCGGCGTTGTTGACGGCGACGTCGAGCCGGCCGAAGCGCGCGACCGCGCGGTCGACGAGATGGCTTATGTCCTTCTCGTGCCGGACATCTGCGACGACGAACTCCGCCTCCGCACCGAGCCCGCGCAATTCGGCCTCCAGCGCTTTGCCGTCCGCTTCCTTGCGACCCGAGACGACCAACCGGGCCCGTTCCTTTGCGAAGGCGATTGCGGTTGCTCGGCCGATGCCGGTCAAAGCGCCGGTAATCAAGACAACGGGTGTGCTCATGAGTCAGTCCTTGGAGATAGGGCCTAACGGCCGGCTTCAGGCGGCGTCGCCTGTGCCGGGTGGCAGGGACGGGAAGGGGAGGCGTGCGGACTGCGGAACGGTCCCCGCTTTCTGCAGGGTCCACGACAGGAACTGGTTCACCTGCTCCACGAACAGCAGGGGATACTGGTATTGCGAGCCGTGGTTGGCGTCCGGATACAGGATCAGCTGCGCATTCGGCAGGTGCTGCTGAAGGATGAAGGAGTTCACGGTCGGGACCATGACGTCGTTTTGGCCGTTCACGACCAGGGTCGGCTGATGGATATTTTTGAGATAGTCGTAAACGCCCTCGGACTGGATGCCGTACTTGGTCAGCGCCTCGATCTGCGCCGGGGCGACCTTCTCGTTCACCTCGGGATCGCGGCCCGCCTGGCGGAGATGCTTGCGCTTCAGGAATTCGCGGCCGGCCGCCTGGCTCGATGCGCTTGGCGTGAAATGCACGGCGAGCCACAGATCCTCGGGCGGATCGTAGGTGGCGCCGAAGATCCGCGCGGCATCCTTGGTCATGGGCTGCATGCCCTCGCCACCCCGCGGCCCGGTGCCGACGAGGATCAGGCGACGAACCAGGTCGGGCGCCTGCAGCGCGATCTCCTGCGCCACCAGGCCGCCGATGGAGAAGCCGAGCACGTCGACCTTGGCCAGGCCCAGCGCTTTGATGAACGCGATCGCGTTCTTGCCCATCTCCTGGAAGCTGGTCGGCACCTCGCCGGAGCTGCTGGAGACGCCGGCGTTGTTGAACAGGATCACCTCACGCTCCTTGGCCAGGCCGTCTGTCACCGCCGGATCCCAGTAATCCATCGTGCCGGCGAAGTGCTGGTTGAAGACGAGAGGGACGGAGCCCGGCTTGCCGAACCGGCGATAGGCGAAGCGGATGCCGTTGGCCTCGACGAACTGCGTCGGCGCGGTGTGGTGGGTGTGCTGGGTCATTGAGTGTCCCTCCGGCGGCGGCGCCTGAACCGGGCGCGGAGCAAACCTCCGCGCCCGGCCAGGATCAGTTCGCGGTGTGACCGCCGTCGACGTTGAGGACATGGCCGGTGATGAATGACGCCTCGTCCGACGCGATGAAGACGATCGCGTTGGCAAGCTCCTCCGAGAGGCCGAGGCGAGCCATCGGAACCTCGCTCACCAGGGCCGCCTTGTTCTCGGGCTTGCCCGTAAACCGGGTCAACATGCCGGTGTCCGTGGGACCAGGCGCCACGGCGTTCACGCGGATCCCCGACTCGGCGAGCTCGAGCGCCACCGACTTGGTGATGCCTTCGACGGCGTGCTTGCTGCCGACATATATGGAGGCGCCCGCCGCACCCGCATGCCCGTAGGTCGAGGAGATGTTGATGATGCTGCCGCTGCCCTGTCCCTGCATGGCGCGCACTTCGTGCTTCATGCTCAGGATCACGCCGAGAACGTTCGTGTCGAACGTCGCGGCATAGCTTTCCGCGGTCTGTTCGGTGACGGGGCCGGGCTTCCCTTCGGTGCCGGCGTTGTTCACCGCGACATCGAGACGGCCGAACCGTGCGACGGTCTTGTCGACCAGGGCGCGGACCTCATCCTCCTTGCGGACATCGGTATTGATGAACTCGGCTTCCGAGCCGAAAGCGCGCAGCTCTTTGGCGAGCGCCTGGCCGGCCTCATCGCGCCGGCCGGCCACGACCACGTTGGCGCCCTTCTTCGCGAAGGCGACGGCGGCGGCGCGCCCGATTCCGGTCAAGCCACCGGTGATCAGAACGACAGGTTTTCTCATGAGCCACTCCTTGTATCCCTTCCAGGCATGCCGCCGGGCCGCCTCGGAAGCTCCATGGGTTGTGCGGCATCTTGTTTTGCCGCGCTGGGCGAGAGATAGGTTAGGCTGGCGCCGAGGAAAAAGACTTTGTATGTTGGGTTCCATACCTGAAAGGTATGGAGCTTCGGCGTGGAATTACGGCACCTGCGCTATTTCGTGGCGGTCGCCGAGGAGGGGAGCCTGACGGTCGCGGCCGAACGCCGGCTGCACACCGCCCAGCCGTCCCTCAGCCGCCAGATCCGCGATCTGGAGGATCAGGTCGGCGTCGCCCTCATGACTCGCAGCGCGCGTGGCATCGAGCTGACGGCGGCCGGCCGCGCGTTTCTCGATCATGCGCGCCTCGCATTAGGTCAGGCGGAGGCGGCGGTGCAGGCGGCGCGCCGGGCCGCCGAACCGGCCAAGCGGACCTTCTCCATGGGGTTCCTGACGGGTCAGGAGGCCGATTGGCTGCCGTATACGACGCGCATTCTCCGGGACGAGCTCCCCAACATTGAAGTCCGGGTGCTCAGCGCGCATTCGGTGGAGCTCGTCGAGGACCTGGTGCGCCGGAGGCTGGACATCGCCTTTCTCCGCCCGGAGCCGAACCCCGATCTCGAATATCGCGTGGTGACCCAGGAGCCGCTGGTCGCCATCCTGCCGAGCGATCATCGTTTGGCGTCGCGCGAGGTGATCGATCCGCGCGATCTGGCCGGCGAGACGTTCATTGGCGTGTCGGATCGGCCGCATGTCCTTCGCAAGATCATCGCGGAGTACCTGGGCCAGAACGGCGTCGAGATCACGGCGCAACATGAGATCGACAATGTCGCAATGGGCATATCCCTGGTGTCGTCGACGCGCGGCATCGCGCTCCTGCCGGCCTATGCGGAGAACTTCCTCACCTGGTCCGTGGTCAGCCGTCCCCTGAAGGGCGACCCGCCGACCATCGATCTGGCGATCGGGTATCACAAGGACAACACCTCCCCGGTCCTGAAAGCGTTCCTCTCGCGGGTGGACGACCTGATCGCCCAGTTCACCGCCCGGGCGCCACGGAAGGCGTGATCCGGCGCGGATGAGTGGGGATCTAGAACCGCCCCTTCGCGACATAGAGCTCGAACGCACGCTTGGCGTCGTCGGCGAGCACGCCGGCGACGACGTCCACGCGGCCGGCGATCGCGAAGATCGGGGCGCTCGGGTAACTGACCACGCCCGGCCGCCGCGTCATGTACTGCATCAGGTCCGCCTCGCGCAGGCCGAACACGACGCGGGCGATGCCGTAGCGGAGGATGGCTCCGGCGCACATCGTGCACGGCTCGCCGTTGATGTAGAGCGTTCCACCGTCGATTTTCTCGGGGCCGTGGCGGAGATGGGCGGCGCGCAGCACGTTCATCTCCGCATGGTTGAGCGGATCTCCGGTTTTCACGGAGATATTGCAGCCCTCCATCAGCACCTCGCCGTCCGCGCCGACCAGAACCGCGGCAAACGGGCGGTTGCCGTCCTCGACCGCTGCATACGCAAGGTCGATGGCGCGGCGGACATACGCCCTGTCGCTGTCGGTGAGCTCGGCCATCGGCCGCCCGCTCCCCGCGGGCGCTACTGAACCTGCCGTTGCGCGGCAGGCGGGAGGAATTTTGGCGTGAAAATGGAGGCCACCGCCGGCTTCTGCGGCAGCTCGAGGGCTTCCGAGATGAAGTCGATCTGCTTGGCGAGGCGGCTCTCGTCGATGTTCCCGAACCCGTTTGCCTTGGTGTACGGCGTCACGACCATACCGTTCAGCACCATCTCGAGACGGCGCCGCTCGAGCCCCTCATCGACGAGGTCGTTCCGCGCCTTGATCGCGGGAATGGCATCGGCGGGATCCTTGATGGCCTCGGAGAGCCCGTGCGTCAGCGCGTTGACGAACCCGGCAATGATCTTCGGATTCTCCGCGGCATAGGCGGCGCTGGTGACGATGGTGCTGCCGTAGAAGTCGATGCCGTAGTCGCTGTATTTGAACACCCGCACCTTGTCCTGGGGAACGCCGTTGCCCTCGAGGTTGAGCAGGGTGGTCGCAAAGAAGCCGATCACCGCGTCGACCTCTCCGCTGCGCAGCAAGGTGTCCCGGATCTGGGGGTTGACGTTCTGCAGCGCGACCTTGTTGGCGTCGAAGCCATTCAGCCGCCCCAGGGCCGGAAGCAGCCGGGTCATGGGTTCGTTGGCGAGCACGGCCATCTTGCGCCCACTGAGGTCGGCGAGTGTGCGGATATTCTTGTCGGTCAGGGTGATCACGCTGAACGCCGCCTTGTCGTAGATCATCATGATCCCGATCAGCGGCCGCTCGGGGTGCGTCGCGTTGTAGTTGATCAGTGCACTCACATCCCCGAAGCCCATCTGGTAGGCACCCGAGGCGACCTTGATCACGGCATCTCCGGCGCCGAATCCGCGATCGATCGTCACCGCCAGGCCCTCGCGCGCGAAATAGCCCTTCGCCTCGGTGCGCAAGATCCAGGCAGTCGTCCCGTCGAAGATCCAGTCATTGGTAAACCGGACCGGCGTCTGGGCCTGGGCCGGCGCGACGGCACACAGCAGCACCCCGAGCGCCGCCAGCAGAAATCTCGACATGACCGTCCCCCTATGGTGGCAACACCTGCTCTGGCCACCATTGCTCTAGCAACAACCGCGCCAGACAAGCTCCGCCGCCATGGTCATCCGGGTCCGCCGGTTATCCTTAACGCCTTGAGCCGGCGGGTGATCGGCGGCGCGCCGTCAGCGCGGCGGCCCAAGTTCGCGAGACCGTTGACGGGCATCAACGCGGCGGCCCCCTATCCCGCGGTAAGCGGCGTGGCTGACCTGTCCGAGAGCCCGCAGGTGGGAGCGATGCGCCCTAAAGCCCGAATCTCCGCGCCACCGAAATCGCGGCCCCGCGTGGACGTGCACGCGCGCCCAAACCGTGTCACGCCGGAGCCCGTGAGCGGGCCGCTTCCCGCGCGACGGTCACGAAATTGCGGACAGGCATCAAGGGATCGCCTTTCCGGTAGGCCAGGCTGACCAGCGCCCGGGGCGCTTCGCCCTCGATGCGCAGACACGCAACACCTTCAACCCGGAGCCATTCGAGGGATTGCGGAACGATCGAGACGCCGAACCCCGCCGCCACCATGTAGACGATCGACACGGTCTGCGACGCTTCCTGGCCGAGCTGGGGACTGAACCCGGCGCGGTGGCAGCTCGCGATGATCGAATCGTAGAGACCAGGTGCAAGGACGCGCGGCTGCAGGATCATGGTGTCCGACGCGAGGGCCGAAAGCGGCAGGGAGCGATCGCCGGCGTGGCGATGCCCTTCCGGCAATACGATCATCATGGGCTCGTCGAGCAGCGGCTCGATGGAAAGCCCGTCAGGATCGGCGATCGGCGGGCGGACGAAGGCGACGTCGACCTCACGGCCGCGTACGCCGGCGACCAGGCGCGCGGTGTTGCTTTGCTCCGGCAAAAGGACGACGCCGGGATAACGGTCGCGATAGGCGCGAATGATGCCGATGACCAGCCGGTGTATGTAGGTGGCACCGGCAAAGCCGACGTGGATGCGCCCCACGGCCCCGCGCGCATAGCTTTGCACGCCGGCCCTCGTGCGCTCTGCCTGATCGAGGAGCCGGCGCGCCTCGTCCAGCAGCAATGCCCCGGTCTCGGTGAGCTCGACGCCCCGCTTCAGACGGCGGAAGAGCGACGTCCCGATTTCCCGCTCGAGGTGGCGGATCTGCAGGCTGAGCGGCGGTTGCCTGATGCCGAGCCGTAGGGCCGCGCGGGTAAAATGCAGCTCCTCGGCGACCGCGACGAAATAGCGAAGATGCCGAAGGTCCATGACCCACGATCCCGATCGATCGGCTTGGCCTGGCGCGTTGCCCTCGCCGGACGGCACCGAGGATGCTCACGATACCGGAAACATATCAAAGAGGGCCAGGTCGCGTATTGGACCTTCCCCCGGACTGGTTCCAACTCTTCTCTTCGTTGAGCGGCACAGCGCCGATGCGTCGCCCGCGGAAAGGAGCCATGAAGACTGTCCCCGATTCGATCGGACGCGACCACGCGCTGGCAATTCACGCCCGCCGTCCGTCCTCAAAAATGGCAGCATTGTGCAAGGCAAAATTGCCATCGAACGCCATTCTCGAACACCAGTCTCGCGACGAGCGACGCCGTCAACGACCATCAGAATACGTGTCGGCCATGACTGACAACTTCATTTGGCTTGTCGTCCGCAACGCGGACTTCGATAGCCCGAGCATGCGTCGTGCGACCCGTCAACCCACGGCAACCGCGAAAGACCGCTTTCGTGCGCGGATATCGTTCGTCGTGTGTGACGCGACGTCGCCTGTGCCGGCGATGCATTGAGCATTGTTTCACTCACACTGAGGAACGCGTTCCATGGCAACGGTAGCCGAGCAATTCGCCGAAACGCTGGCCGCGGCCGGCGTCAAACGCATTTACGGTATCGTGGGCGACAGTCTGAACGGACTGACCGACGCCATCCGCCGGCAGGAAAAAATCGAGTGGGTGCATGTCCGCCATGAGGAGGTCGCGGCTTTCGCGGCCGGCGCCGAGGCGCACCTCACCGGCGATCTCGCCGTCTGCGCCGGGAGCTGCGGCCCCGGCAATCTGCATCTCATCAACGGCCTGTTCGACTGCCACCGCTCGCGTGTCCCGGTTCTCGCCATCGCGGCGCAGATCCCGTCGGCTGAGATGGGCGCCGGCTATTTCCAGGAGACGCATCCCGAGAGCCTGTTCAAGGAGTGCAGCCATTATTGCGAGCTCGTCTCGGGCCCTAACCAGATGCCGCGCGTGCTCGAAATCGCGATCCGCGAAGCGGTCGGCAAGCGCGGCGTCTCCGTCATCGTGATTCCCGGTGACGTTGCACTGCGCCCGGCCGCCAATGCTCCGCCCCCCAAGCCCGCCGGCCTCTTGCCGGCGGCGCCCATGATGACGCCCGGAAAAGAGGAGATCGACCGGCTGGCGGCGCTGCTGAACCGCGGCGGGCGCGTGACGCTGCTCTGCGGGTCGGGTTGCGCCGGCGCGCACAGCGAGCTCCTGGCGTTGGGCGAGCGGCTGAAGGCGCCGATGGTGCACACGCTGCGCGGCAAAGAGCATGTCGAGTGGGAGAACCCCTACGACGTCGGCATGACCGGCCTCATCGGCTTCTCGTCCGGCTATTACGCGATGCTCGATTGCGACGTCCTGCTGATGCTCGGCACGGATTTTCCCTACCGTCAGTTCTATCCCGAGGGCTCGGCCGTCCGCATCGCGCAGGTTGATATTCGCGCCGGGCAGATCGGGCGGCGGGCACCGGTGGACCTGGGGGTGGTCGGCGACGTCAAGGCGACGATCCAGAGTTTGCTGCCGGTTCTCGAACAGAAACGCGACGAGACTCATCTCGCCCAGGCGCAGCGCCACTATGCCAAGGCGCGCAAGCAGCTGGATGAGCTCGCCGTCGCCACCGGCCGGCGGCCGATCCACCCGCAGCAGGTCGCCAAGGCGATCAGCGACGGGGCCGCGGACGACGCCGTGTTTACCTGCGATGTCGGCCTGCCGACCGTGTGGGCGGCGCGCTATCTCGCCATGAACGGCAAGCGCCGGCTGATCGGCTCGTTCTGGCACGGCTCGATGGCGAACGCTATGGCGCAGGCGATCGGCGCGCAGGCGGCGGCCCCGCGGCGCCAGGTGATCTCGCTCTCGGGCGACGGCGGCTTCACCATGCTGATGGGCGATTTCCTCACCCTGGCGCAGCTCGAGCTGCCGGTGAAGGTGGTCGTATTCAACAACGGCGCCCTCGGCTTCATCGAGCTCGAGCAGAAATCGACCGGCTTCCTCGCCTTCGGGACCGACTTCAAGAACCCGAACTTTGCGGCCATGGCGGAGGCCGTCGGCATCAAGGGTATCCGGCTCGAGAATCCGGAAGACGTCGAAAAAGGAATCGCCGCCGCGCTCGCTCACGACGGCCCGGTCCTGGTCGATGCGGTCGTGAACCGGACGGAGCTGGCCATGCCGCCGGCCGTGACCGTGGAGATGGCCAAAGGCTTCACGCTCTACATGGTGAAGGCGGTTATGAGCGGCCGCGGCGACGAAATCGTCGACCTCGCCAAGACCAATCTTTGGCGCTAGGGGCGGGCTCCGATGGACCTCACGGCCCTTCTCCTGTCGCGACTCCAGTTCGCGTTCACGATCTCGTTCCACATCATCTTCCCGTCCTTCACGATCGGGCTGGCGGCGTGGCTCACCGTGCTCGAGGCACTGCATCTCGCCACCGGTCGGCCGGCATACCGCCTCGTCTTTGAATTCTGGCTGAAGATTTTCGGTGTCGCCTTCGGGTTCGGCGTGGTCTCCGGGATCGTCATGGCGTTCCAGTTCGGCACGAACTGGAGCGTGCTGGCCCGGATGTCCGGCCCGATTCAGGGGCCGCTGCTCTCCTACGAGACCTTCACCGCCTTTTTCCTCGAGGCCAGCTTTTTCGGGATTCTTCTCTTTGGCCGCCCCCGCGTCGCTCCGTGGTTCTACCTGTTTTCCACCGGAATGGTCGCTCTGGGAACCACGCTCTCGGCCTATTGGATCATGGCCAACAACAGCTGGATGCAGGTGCCCGTCGGCTATGTCATGGAGAACGGCGCTTTCGCCCCCGACGATTGGGGGAAGATCCTGTTCAGCCCGGTGCTGTGGGTGCGCTTTCCTCACATGCTCCTTGCGTCGTACCTGACCGGTGCCTTCTGCGTCGCCGCGACCGGCGCCTGGTACCTGCTGCGGCGAGTATTTACCGCTGAGGCGCACATCATGCTCCGCATGGGCTTGTATCTGGCGGCTGTCCTCGTGCCGGTGCAGATCTTCTTCGGACATCTCGTCGGCGACTACGTGCACGATTACCAGCCGGCCAAATTCGCGGCGATCGAGGCGCGCTGGCACGACGAACAGCCGGCGGGCGAGGTGCTCATCGCGCTCCCGGATGAGGCGTCCGAAACCAACCTTTACGAGATCAAAATCCCCATTCTCGGCAGCCTGATCGGGAGCATGAGCTTCACGTCGAAGGAGGTCGGCTTGACCGACTTCCCGCCGCAGAACCGGCCGCCAATCCTGATTCCGTTCATGACGTTCCGGATCATGGTCGGCTGCGGCATGGTCATGCTGGCGCTCGCCTGGCTCGGAAGCTATTTGAGCGTCAAGCAGCGCCTGGAGCAAAACCGGTTGCTGCTCTGGTGCACGTTTTTCAGCTTTCCTCTGCCGTTCATTGCGATATTGACCGGCTGGTACACGGCCGAGGTGGGACGTCAGCCGTGGACCGTCTACGGGGTGCTCAGGACCGCCGATGCGATGACGCCGTTCCTGACGACCCGCGCGGCGGCGATCTCGCTGGTCGTGTTCTGCTCGGTCTACAGCTTCATCTTCGCCTTCGGGATCTTCTACATCTACCGCCTGCTGCGCGCCGGACCCGCCGGGCGCCTGGTCCTGCCGCCGCTTGCGGCGCTTCCCAACCGTCCGATGTCGGTGGTCGACGAGCCTGCGCATGAAGTCGTGCATGCGGCCGATCGACGCCCGCCGGTCCAACCCGCCCCCGCGGGAGAATAGCCATGGTGACGTTCTGGGTGTGCATCCTGGCCTTGAGCGTGCTGCTCTACGTGCTGCTCGATGGGTTTGATCTCGGCATCGGCATCCTGTTCGGCCTGACCCGCGACGAGGCGGGACGGCGATCGATGATGGGGGCCGTGGCGCCGGTCTGGGACGGCAACGAGACCTGGCTCGTGGTCGCGGGCGTCATTCTGTGGGGAGCCTTTCCGGTCGTCTATGCGACGCTGTTCTCAGCGTTTTATCTGCCGCTCCTTCTCATGCTCGCCGGTCTCATCCTGCGCGGCGTGGCGTTCGAGTTCCGATACAAGACGGAACGGGGGCGGTGGATTTGGGATTGGAGCTTCGCCGGCGGTTCTCTCGTCGCCACGTTCATACAAGGCCTCACCGTGGGCGCCCTCGTCGAGGGTCTTCCGATCGTGGACGGGCAATACGTCGGCGGAGAATTTGGCTGGCTCAGCCCGTTTGCCGTCTTGTGCGGTGTCGGTCTCTGCCTCGGTTATACGCTTCTCGGTGCCTGCTGGCTGGTCGGGAAATGCGACGCCGACGTCCGCGACTCGGCCTATCGGCTGATCCCCCGTCTGTCGATCGGGCTGCTCGCCTTTCTCGTCGTCGTGTTCGTCTTTGCGCTCGCCGAGAACCTTCAGGTCATGCATCGGTGGATCGAGCGGCCGTCCCTGTTCGTCTTCCCGCTGATCGGCGCCGTGGCCACGCTCGTGCTCGCCTACAGCGTCCGCCATCGCCGGGACGGCGCGCCGTTTCCCATGGTGGCCCTCATCTTCGCGGCGGCATTCGGGACGCTCGCGATCTCGTTCTGGCCCTACATGATCCCGTTCTCGATCACGATCGATGACGCCGCGGCCCCTCATTCCAGCCTGGCCTTCATGTTCTGGGGCGAGGGCCTTTTCGTCTTCCCGCTCATGCTGGTCTACACCGCGATCAGCTACCGCGTCTTCCGCGGCAAGGCCAGTGCGGCCGCGCACCACTACTGAATCGGAGAGCGTCCCCGTGAGCCACATTGATAGCGTCTCAAGCGGATTGCAGGCTGATGCTTCCGATGTACGCCGCAAGCGGCTCCTGTTCAGGTGCTGGCATCACGGGACGCAGGAGAGCGATCTCATCCTCGGGCCTTTCGCCGAAACCTGGGTCGCGCACTTCGACAGCGCACAGCTCGACCGGTTCGAGGCCTTGCTCGATTGCACTGACCCCGAGGTGTTCGACTGGATTGTCGTGGGCATCGCTCCCCCACCGCAACACAACCACGACGTACTGCGCCTAGTGCGAGAGTTCTGCACCCGGCGCTCGCGCGGACGTGAGCAGATCAGACAGGCTTGAAACCTGAAAACAGGAGCCAGCGCGCCATGGAACGCCCATTGTCGCCGTTCATGTTCCCGATCTGGTATCGCTTCCAGATCACTTCAGCTCTGTCGATTTTTCACCGCCTGACCGGCATCGGCCTGGCCCTTGGTTCGATCCTGCTCGCCTGGTGGATTGTCGCTGTCGCGGCCGGCGGTGAATTATACGAAGCGACCCATGCTTTCATCGCGTCGCCGCTCGGGATGCTTTTGCTGTTCCTGTGGTCGGTCGCCTTCTTCTATCACCTATGCAGCGGCATTCGCCATCTCGCCTGGGACGCCGGGTACGGCTTCGAGATCCGGGACGCGTATCGCAGCGGCTACGCGGTCCTCGCCGCGACCGCGCTGCTGACCGTGCTCACCTGGCTCTATGTCGCTTTGGCCTAGGAGGTCTTCGATGCCTGACATTGGTTCGTTATCGAACTCGACCGCGTTGCGCGACGAGACGGTGCTCCGCCGCGTGCAGCATCTCGGCAGCGCACGGGATGGGCTGCGGGAATGGCGGGTGCAGCGTTGGACGGCGCTCGCCCTGATCCCGCTCGGCCTCTATTTCGTGGCGTCGGTCCTGTGGCTCGCCACCTCCGACCGGATGACCGCGGCCGCGTGGCTGGCCTCGCCAGTAGGGGCGTTGCTGGTCATTCTCTTTGTGCTCGCGGCCCTCGCGCATGCGCTGGTCGGGCTGCGTTCGGTTTTCCTCGACTACGTGCATACGCGCGCCCGGCTATTCGCGGGCGAGCTGCTCGTCCGCGCCGCCACAGCGATCCTCGGTGGTGCCAGCCTGCTCGCCATCCTCAAGCTCTTCCTCGGCCGTTAGGAGGCCTGATATGCCCAACAGCTACGACATCATCGACCATTCGTTCGACGTGATCGTCCTCGGTGCCGGCGGCGCCGGACTTCGGGCGACACTCGGCATGGTCGCGGCCGGCTTGAACACGGCCTGCATCACCAAGGTCTTTCCAACGCGTAGCCACACGGTCGCGGCGCAAGGCGGCATCAGCGCAGCGTTCGGGAATATGGAGAAAGACGACTGGCGCTGGCACATGTTCGATACGGTCAGGGGCTCCGACTGGCTCGGCGACCAGGACGCGATCGCGTACATGTGCCGCGAGGCGATCAACGCGGTCGTCGAGCTCGAGCATTTCGGCGTGCCGTTCAGCCGTACCGACGCGGGCAAGATCTACCAGCGGCGGTTCGGCGGGCACACGACGGAGTATGCGAAGGGCGACATGGCCTATCGCGCCTGCGCCGCCGCCGACCGCACCGGCCATGCGATCCTGCACACGCTCTACCAGCAATGCCTCAAGCATCGGGCGCGCTTTTTCATCGAATATTTCGCCCTCGACCTGCTGATGGACGATGACGGCGCCTGCCGCGGTCTGCTCGCGTGGTGCCTCGAGGACGGATCGATCCACCGCTTCCGCGCCAACATGACCGTCATCGCCACCGGCGGCTGCGGGCGGGTCTACCAGTCCTGCACCTCTGCGCACACCTGCACCGGAGACGGCAGCGCCATGGTGCTGCGGGCCGGGCTGCCGTTGCAGGACATGGAGTTCATCCAGTTCCACCCCACAGGCGTTTATGGCGCCGGCGTATTGATCACGGAGGGCGCGCGCGGTGAGGGCGGCTATCTGACCAACAGCGAGGGCGAGCGGTTCATGGTCAGATATGCGCCACACGAGCAGGACCTGTCCTCGCGCGACGTGGTCAGCCGCGCCGAGGCGGTCGAGATCCGCGAAGGGCGCGGGGTGGGCGAGAAAAAGGATCATATCCACCTGCATCTCGAGCATCTGCCCGCCGACCTTCTCGACCACCGCTTGCCAGGCATCGTCCAGTCGGCCCGCACCTTCGCCGGCGTCGATCCGCATAAGGAGCCGATCCCGGTCATTCCGACCGTCCACTATGTCATGGGCGGTATCCCGACAAATATCAGGGCCGAAGTCGTCGCTCCGACCAAGGATGACACCGAGGTCGTCGTGCCGGGTCTGATGGCGATCGGCGAGGCGGCCTGCGTCTCGGTGCACGGCGCCAATCGTCTCGGCACCAACAGCCTTCTCGACCTGATCGTGTTCGGACGGGCGGCTGCACTGCGCGCGGCAGAGCTCATAAAGCCGGGATCGCGCGTGCGCGAAGCGAACGGCCGCTCGCAGGAGACGGCGTTGTCGCGCTTCGACCGGACCCGTCACAGTAAGGGCGGCAACATGCCCGGTGACGTCCGTCCTCTCATGCAGGAGGTGATGCAAGCGGGTTTCAGCGTGTTCCGACGCGGCGACATCCTGAAGGAGGGCCTCGATAAGCTGATCGCGCTCCGCGATCCGCTCGATCACGTCACGGTCGACGACGATTCGTTGTTGTGGAATACGGCGCTGGTCTCGGCCCTCGAGCTGGAAAATCTGGCGGAGCAAGCGGTGGTGATCGCGCACTCCGCCTGCGCCCGCACGGAATCGCGCGGCGCCCATGCGCGCGAGGATTATCGCGAACGCGACGACAAGAACTGGTTGAAGCACACCGTCGCGTGGAAGGACGAGGACTGGAAGGTCACCTTCGCCCACCGCCCGGTCCGGCTCAACACGCTCACCAACGAGGTGCAAAGCTTCCCGCCGGCCGTGCGCACCCACTAGCACCCCTGGAGGAGAATTCTGCCATGTCCGAGTTTACGTTGCCTGCAAATTCGAAGGTCGGGGAGGGCAAGCACTGGGCGCTCCCGCACCGGCCCGAGCGGGTCAAGAGCTTTCGGGTCTATCGCTGGGATCCGGCGAAGAAGGCCAATCCGACGCTGGATACGTTCGACATCGACCGCGATACCTGCGGGCCGATGGTCCTCGACGCCTTGGTCAAGATCAACGACCAGATTGATCCGACGCTGTCGTTCCGGCGATCCTGCCGCGAGGGCGTCTGCGGCTCCTGCGCGATGAATATCGATGGCGTCAATACGTTGGCCTGCCTCACGCCGATCGACAGTCTCAAGCGGGGAACCAGCCGGATCACGCCGCTGCCGCACATGTCCGTCATGAGGGATCTCGTTCCTGACCTGAGCGGACTTTACGCGCAGTACGAATTGATCGAGCCGTGGCTGCAGACCGACCAGCCGCCCCCCGACCGCGAGCGCCGGCAGTCCCCCGAAGATCGCGCCAAGATCGATGGACTGTGGGAGTGCATCCTTTGCTTCTGCTGCTCGACCTCGTGTCCGAGCTACTGGTGGAACCAGGACCGTTATCTCGGTCCATCGATCCTGCTGCAGTCGTACCGGTGGCTTGCCGATACCCGGGATCAGAAAACCGGCGAGCGCCTCGACCGGCTGGAAGACCCGTTCCGGCTTTATCGCTGTCACACCATCATGAACTGCACCCGGACCTGCCCGAAGGGGCTCAACCCGGCGCGCGCGATCTCGAAGACCAAGGACATGATGGCCGAGCGGGGGTGAGTTCCCGTGAGGTGATTGTTTACGGAGCGACACATGCGCATCGGGCTCTTCATTCCGTGCTACATCGACGCCTTCTTCCCGGAGGTCGGCATCGCGACGCTCGAGCTCCTGGAGCGCTTCGGTCATCAGGTCGTGTACCCGCGCGATCAGACCTGTTGCGGACAGCCGATGGCCAATAGCGGGTTCAACGACGATTGCGCCGCGACCGAAGCCCTGTTCATCCGCAATTTCTCCGGCTTCGATTGTGTCGTCGCCCCGTCCGGCAGCTGCGTTCATCACGTGCGCGACAATTTCGACGCCATCGAGCAGACGCCGCAGGTGAAGGAAGTCCGCGCGCGCACCTACGAACTGGTCGAGTTCCTGCACGACATCCAGAAGGCCGAGGCGTTTCCGTGGGCCCGGTTTCCGCATCGGGTCGGGCTTCACAACAGCTGCGGCACACTGCGCCGGCTCAAGCATGCGCGGCCCTCGGAGCTGCACGAGCCGTTCTTCTCCAAGCCGGTGGACCTGCTCTCGAAAGTGGAGGGGCTCGAGTTCGTCACGCCGGCGCGACCGGACGAGTGCTGCGGCTTCGGCGGCACCTTCTCGGTGTTCGAGGAGGTCGTTTCCACCAAGATGGGCTACGACAAGGTCGGCGATCACGCCCGCGCCGGCGCCGAATACATCGTGTCGGCCGATTCATCGTGCCTGATGCATCAGCAGGGCTGCGCCGAGCGCATCGGCGTGCCGATGAAGTTCATCCATATCGCACAGATTCTGAACGGAGCCGGCGCATGAGCACCCCTCCCGCCATGTTGCATCCCGAGCTTCTGGCCCACGACGATTCTAACGCGATCATTCGCGACGGGCGCCGGCTGGATCACGCTGAGGCAGCTTCAAAGCCGCTGCGTTCGCATCCAGAGCCGCAGCCGCGTGGGGCGAAGATCCATGGCAATCGCCCGGTCGACCAGGCGGAGGCTGCCGCACGCTTCATCGCCGCACCCGAGCACGAGAAGATGCACGACGAGAGGCTGTGGGACCTGCGGCAGAAGCGCGACCGCGAGATGCATGACGTGCCGGAATGGGAGGAGCTGCGGTCGCTGGCCTCAGCCATCAAGGAGCACACGCTCACGCATCTCGACGAGTACCTCGACGAGTTCGAGGCGAACGCGCGAAAGAACGGCATTCACGTGCATTGGGCGCGCGATGCGGCCGAGCATAACCGGATCGTCTGCGGCATCCTCGAGGACCACGGGGCCAAGTCGCTCATCAAGAGCAAGTCGATGCTGACCGAGGAGTGCGGCTTTCGGGCCTACATGGCGTCGGTCGGGATCGAGGTGATCGAGACCGATCTCGGCGAGCGGATCCAGCAGCTCGACAACGAAGATCCGAGCCATGTCGTGGTCCCGGCGGTGCACAAGCTCAGGACCGACGTGGCCGAGGTGTTCGCGAAGACGATCGGCACCGATCCCGATAACAGCGATGTTCATTACCTCGCGGAAGCGCAGCGCGAAGCGACGCGTCCCCTGATCCTGGCGGCCGACGCCGGAATGACCGGCGCCAATTTCGTGGTCGCGGAGACCGGCACGTTTGTGGTGTGCACGAACGAGGGCAATGCCGACCTGTCGGCCAACGTGCCGAAGCTGCATATCGCCTCGATCGGAATCGAGAAGATCATCCCGCGTCTCGAGCACCTGGCCGTGTTCGTCCGGCTCCTGTCCAGGAGTGCCCTGGGTTCACCCATGACCCAGTACACCTCGCACTTCCGCGGGCCGCGGGCGGGCGGGGAAATGCACGTGGTGCTGGTCGACAACGGTCGCTCCGAGCGGCTCGGCATGGCCGAGTTCTGGACGTCGCTCAAATGCATCCGCTGCGGCGCTTGCATGAACACCTGCCCGGTGTACCGGCGCAGCGGCGGCCTCAGCTACGGCGCCACGTACTCGGGCCCGATCGGCCTCATTATCGATCCGACGTTCAACGCGCGGAAATACAGCAACCTGCCGTTCGCGTCATCGCTCAACGGCAGCTGCAGCAACGTCTGCCCTGTGAAGATCAACATTCACGAGCAGATCTACGCCTGGCGGCGCGAGCTCGTGAAGCAGCATGAGGTTCCGCTGGTCAAGAAGGCGGCGATGAAGGCCGCCGGCGAGCTGCTGTCCCGGCCCGCCGCCTATCGCGCCGCGATCGCGGCCGCCGACACGGCCCTGGCGCACCTGCCGCGCTTCGTCATCTACAACGGCCTCAATGCCTGGGGAAAGCATCGCGAAGTGCCGCACCCGCCCAAGCAGACATTTCATGCCTGGCATCGGGCAAACCGCGGGGAAAAGACATGAGCAGCCGCGACGATATCCTGGAATCGATCCGGACCAGGCGGCCGCGCGTCGAGCGGCCGCTCCCTGCCGTCCCGCTGTTCGACCAGCATCCGCCGGCCTCCCTGGCCGCGGCGTTCAAGAGCAGTCTCGAACGCATGGGTGGGACGTTTTTGGACGCGCCCGCCGCGGGCGACGTCCTGGCGCCGGTCCGCCAGAAGATCGCGAGTGCCAAGGTCACATGCTCGGTCGTCCCGGAGATCGCAGGCAATCGCGACATCGCGAAAGTCGACGCCACCCAGGACCTGGCGGACATTGATTTCGCGATTGTCCGCGCGTCCTTCGCCGTCGCGGAGACCGGCTCCGTGCTGCTCGCGGATAGCGACCTGCGCGTCAACGCCGTCGCGTACCTCGCGCAACACCTGATCGTGTTGCTCGATCCCGCCGACATCGTCGTCAACCTGCACCACGCTTATCGCCGGCCGGAGTTCCGCGAGCGGCCTTATGCCTCGTTCCACACCGGTCCCTCCGCAACCGCCGATATCGAAGGTGTCCTCATCCATGGCGCGCAGGGGGTGCGCTCATTGTCCGTGCTGCTCGTTCCGAGAGCAGAAACCCGTCCCACACACTGAACTGGAGGAAGTCATCCCATGCGTCAGACAGCAGCCCGGACAGCAGCCCATCCGGCAGCGAAAATCCCGCACGGCATCGCTTTGCTGAACGATCCCGCCCTCAACAAGGGCACGGCGTTCACCCTCGAGGAGCGTAAGCGCTTCGGACTGGAAGGCCTTCTGCCGCCCGCCGCGGACACCCTGGACCGGCAGGTCGAGCGCGTGCTGGGCCACCTCGATGGCAAGCCGAACGATCTCGAGCGGTACATCTATCTGGTCGGTCTCTCGGACCGGAACGAGACGCTCTTCTATCGGACCGTGATGTCCGACCCGGCGCGTTTCATCCCGATCCTCTATGACCCGACGGTGGCCGATGCCTGCCTCGCCTTCGGCCACATCTACCGCCGCGCCCGCGGCATGTATATCAGCCGCAACATGAAGGGCCGCATTGCCGAGGTCCTGCGCAACTGGCCGGAGCGGGACGTGCGCTTCATCTGCGTCTCGACCGGCGGGCGTATCCTCGGTCTCGGCGACATCGGCGCCAACGGCATGGGCATTCCGATCGGCAAGCTGCAGCTCTACACCGCATGCGCCGCAGTCCCGCCGTCACACCTGCTGCCGGTCCTGCTCGACATCGGCACGACCAACGACGCGCTCCGCGCCGATCCGCTCTATCTCGGCCTGCGCGAGAAGCCGCCATCCGAAAAGGAGCTGGATGAGCTGACCGAGGAGTTCGTCCAGGCGGTGCAGAAGGTCTTTCCGGGCTGCTGCATCCATTTCGAGGACTGGAAGGGCACCGATGCCATCCGGATGCTGGACCGGTATCGCGACAAGGTGCTGTGCTACAACGACGACATCCAGGGGACTGCCAGCATCACGCTTGCGGGCCTGACGACGGCG
>WNFI01301085.1_pt1 | contig 36798 bp, 24 predicted proteins | sample 5400471 | NCBI WGS metagenome assembly WNFI01 (sample SAMN13153348, study PRJNA577476) | soil metagenome | isolation source: 100 cm saprolite on Douglas fir-dominated hillslope | place: USA:California | collected 2013-09-17 | reverse complement strand
GCCTACAAACCCTTTACGCCTGATTAAGACGATTAACGTTTGTGTCTCTGGCCTTACCGAGTCTTCTGGCACCAGATTTGGACGACACTAATAATAAGGTAATATCATTATTTTCCCTTATGTTATCAATTATTATAATTGATTTCAGTTAGCTAGTTCACTCTTTCGAGCATTGACTAATATTCTCGACTGCTGGTAGTATTAAACTACTTGGGAGATTTCATTCCCAATGTGGCCATTTGTTCTCTCAAACATAGCTATTGATCGTCGGCTTGGTAGGCTTTTACTCTACCAACTACCTAATCAAAATAAATAGTATTTTATAACAGAAAATTTCTTTTAATATAAATTTAATATAAATATTTAATTTATTTTAATTATTAATAATTTAATAATTAAATTTATCTCCTATCTATGGAAATTATAAAGTAACTTATTTATTTTTCTCACCTTTACACCTTATTTCATTATAATATTTTTATAATTATTAATTATATAATTTATTATCAGAAACAATGATTTGCATGTCTTAAACTACTGAACAACGTTCAATCGGAACCAAAATTAAATTCTTATGATTTTTAAACAATAAATTAATTTATTTTATTGTTATATTTTATATGCTTATTGCAATATTTACTATCTCTTTTAAATTAAATTTTCAAATTTAAACTATCCTTAAATTAAAGATAAATGTTTTTGAAGTCAACTTCTCATTAAAAATTACTACAAAGGCGGAAATGTTCCTCAATGCCTAATACTAACCATGAGCTAATGTTTACATAAATCATTGATTCTAATGAAGTAAATATTAATATTCGTTTATCTTTCTACGTAATAATAACGGTCAAACCTCCACGAATAAAACAAAAACAAAAACAAAAACAAAAACAAAAATTTCTAATATTAAAACTTTATTAAAATATCTAAAATATTATTATTTCTAAATTTATTAAAATTTCCTAAATTTATTAATATTTCTAAAACTTAATTGGTTTAAAAAGTTGTTATTATAATATAAAATTTATAAGATGTTTTTATTTGTTTAAATTAAAAAGGGTATTGTTTTAAAATAACTTCTAATTTAAATTAAGGAAATCTTTTTATATTTAAAAATTAAATAATAAATTTATTATCTAAATTAATTTTTCAATTATAATACCTGGTATAGGTGCAATATCATCATAGATATATCAACCTAAACTTAATAAGATAAGAAGTCCTCCAATATAAATATATGTTTTCCCATCTTTATAATATGGAGTATTTTCAGGTATTTCTGGTATTTCTTCTTTATGAATTATTTTACTAAATCTTTCAATGATTTTAAGGTTTAAATTAAAAAAGTTTAAACCTTAAAATCCTTTGAATAATAGGGGGTAAAATTTTTGTGTTTGAAGTTAAGAGGAATCGAACCTCAGACAGAAATTTCGGGGAACTTCTGTATAAACCAATTATATTTAACCCCTCGGGAAAAATTTTTATAATAAGGGGTAAATAAATTAAATAATAAAATATTAATATTTTGTTTCAATTCTAAATTAATATATTTATATTTTAATATTAAGTAAAAATCTTCTGATCCTGCTATACCAAAGTTTATAATAGCTTTTTCAAATTGATTATAAAGGTAATCATGAATTAATAAATCAGAACTATAATTACTTATAAGAATTTGTTTGCTTAAAATTAGATAAGGGTCGTCTAATTTGCAAGAGGATGAAATAAATGGTATAACTAAACAAATTTTATTTAAATCAATAAAATTAATAAAATTACTAATTCCTTGTAAGTCTAATAAATGAATTTTAAAATATTTAAATTCACCGTTTAAATATACATCTATGTCTTTTCTAATATCTTTAAGAAAGGTCAATTTTTCTTTAGATCTCTGGTTAAATATATTCATGTTCATTAATAATAAAAATTTTTATCTTCTAAAATTATAAAATTAAAATAGACGAATCAGATTTGAACTGATATCTACAAAATGAGAAATATTGCCGTTATTCCGTTTAACTACCGTCTATTGGTTAGAAGGGGGTTAAATATATAAAATTTATAATTTATAAGTTAATAAATTAATAATAAAAACAAAAACAAAATAATAAAATTTAATCTAAAAATTAATATATAGAAAAATTTTAATAAGGTGAGATATTAAATGCTATTAAAATACTAGGTACTAAAATAATAAAAGCTACACAAACAGGCAATAAATTTAATCAACATAATTCAATTAAAGCATCATATCTCATTCTAGGTAAAGTAGCTCTAAATCATACAAACATAAAACAGAATATACAAGTTTTTAATCCAAGTATAATAGATTGTAAATTAATGGTAAAGAAACCAGCTACTAATTCAGATTCAGCTTCTTGTAAATCAAAAGGTGTTCTAGATGTTTCAGCTAATATAGAGATAAAATAGAATATAAATACTGGAAATAATGGTATTATGTATCAAATAGCTTGTTGATTTTCTATTATATTAGTAAAATTAAATGAACCTGTTAATATAATAATAATTAATATTGCTGAACTTAAAATTAATTCATAACTAATCATAGCAGCTGTACTTCTTAAAGAACCTAAGAAAGCATAAGTAGAATTAGCAGATCAACCAGCAAATAATACTCCATAAACTCCTAATGAAGATAAAGCTACCGTATAAAGTATCCCTAATGAAAAATCTGATAATGATAAACCTTGTCCAAATGGTATTATACCTCATCCTAATAAACTAAATATTAAAGAAGAAATAGGAGCTAAATAAAATAAGATTTTATTAGATTGAGATGGTATAACTGTTTCTTTAACTACTAATTTAAGAGCATCACTAAAAGGTTGTAATACACCATAATATCCTGTAGTATTAGGACCAACTCTTCTTTGATGAGCAGCTAATTGTTTTCTTTCTATGATTGTCATAAAAGCTACTGATAATAAGATAGGTAATATTACTAATAATACATCTAATAAATTAATCAATATATTTAACAGAGTTAAAATTAAAATATTTGTATTCATAGATATTTTTAATATTATCTTTATTTACATTTATATTTTTATTTTTTTGATGACTATTTATTTTTTATATTTTTGTTTTTTTTGAATTTAAATTAAATTTATTTAATATTTTGATTTAAATTTTTTTATAATTAATAATAAAATGATTATAATATTATTTAAATATAAAACAAAAACAATTTAAAATTTAATTATAGTCTGATATTTAAAATATTTTTTATATAAATATAAATATTGATTAGAAATAGTTAATTAAATTAACAACATAACTTAAATAAATATTTATTAATACTAGTATTAAAGAAATATTTAAATTATAGTAAAAGCTGAAGATTCTAAGTATAAAATTAATTAAACAAAGAATTAAGTATATTTTAATCTAAGTAAATTATAATAAAATTATAATATAAATTTTAATTAATTAAAATATTTTTTTATATTAAATAATTATAAAGAAATTAATTAATTAATATAAAGTAGAAGACACTGTAACAATAATTTTATTTGTACATAAATCAACCTATAATTATAGGTTTAAATGATTTTACAAATATTTTGTTAAATTTTAATAAAAACAAAAACAAATTCTTAATAATGAAACTTAAATTATTTTTTTTGTATTTAAAAAATAAATTAAATTTATTTTTTTATTAAATAATTTTAATAATTTTAATAATTTTAATAATTTTAATAATATAAATTTCTAAAATAATAAATTATTATTCTCTTTTGGATTCGAACCAAAATTAACACTTTAGAAGAATGCAGTTCTACCATTGAACTAAGAGAATTCTTTGTCTTTTAATACTTTATTTAAATAATAAATAATTAATACTTTATTTAATAATAAATATTACAAATTTATATCTAAAGTTAAATATATTATTTATAATAAGCTATAATTTATATAATAATTAATAGCTTTCTTTTATTTAAATGATTAAAAAACAAAAACAAAAACAAAAAAATAAATTTAATCAAAGTTAATTTAGAGTTAAGAGGGAATTGAACCCTAATATTTATAGATTTTGCAAATCTACTACAGAAACCATCTGTAAACTTAACTCTTACTTATAATAAAATTTTTATAATATTCTCAATTTCTGTGTTTCGTTGATTAAATCTTACTTCAACTCCTAATTAAGTAAATTAAGTCCAATATAAAGTAAAATATTAGCAAAATATGTAGAAAAATTTCTTTTAAGTTATCCACTTAAAATATTAGTTGTGATTAGCCAAAATCGGAAGAGAGAGTTCTATACTAAGAAAGATATGAAAGGTCGGATTTGAATAGAAGAAATCTCTCGAAGAATAATAAATCTAAAGACCTTTCTATACCAAAGGATAAAATAATATTTTATAAAAGATTTATCATAACATTTAGAAAAGGGGGTAAATTTAATTATATAAAATTTATATAAATAAAAAAAGTTATTTTTTATTTAAAGAAATAAATATAGGTGCTATCATAGATAATAATAAAATAATACTACAAATTATTAATAAAATAGCAGCATATGTATAAATTAATTGTCCTATAGCTTCAATTTGACTAAATGAAATGAATGTAGTATCTGCAATATTAGATTGATAAGTTGTATGAATATTATTAACTAAATTTAATTCATTATTATTTTACAAAAGCTAAAGGTAAATTTTTAGTATATTGTTTTCCAGTATCTATTATATCTGTTAATGATATATTAATCATCATAATTACAAATAAAAATAATACAGTAATAGCTCCTACATATACTATTATATAAGATAAACCTAGAAAACCTATTCCAGATAATATTAAATAACCTGCCGCATTTACAAAAACAGATATTAAATATACTACAGAAATTACTGGATTTTGAGATGTTATTACTAATACACTTGATATTATAGTTGTAAAACTTAATATGTTTATTAAGATATATTTCATTTTTTTTTTTTAGGGTTTTATTTTAAGCCTACATTAATAATATTATTAATGTTCGATCTAAAAATTTAATACGTAACATAGTTAACATATTATAAAATAAACTTGAACAATTAAAGGCTATAAACATTAAAATTATTAATATTATTATAAAATTTAAATTTAATTATAATTTATATTATAATAACTTATTATTAATAAATTTAATGCAGGTTTAACCTAAAAATATTATACTCTAATTAAAGAATATTTTTGGAATATTATTATAATATTTTATAATAAATTTCTGTCTTTTACAGAAAAATTAAGCTCTATTTATGTTATATTTTTTTTTTTTAATTTTATTTTAAATTTAAAATTTTGTTTTTCTATTTAAATCTTTAAATAATCTTGTAAAATTAATCAATAATTACATTTATTTAGAGGGTCACTAATTAATTCTTTTAGTGAAACTGAATAATAAATATCCTCTTTTATGTTTTATAATTTAACTAATTCTAAATAAAAATTTTGTTATTTGTTCATATTTCTATGTATAATTTTATTAATATTTACTAAATATAGTAAAACAGAATCGAACTATAATATTTGGCTCTGATATTTTAATGTAGAAAAAATAGATATTAACTAAATTACCTACTATTTCTTCAATATCTTTCAAAATCTTTAGAACTAATTATTTACTATCAAATAAATTACCTATAATTAAAGGTAATATTCCTAATGACATAAGAAATGTTTATTATGGAGTAGTAGTAAAAGTATTTAGAAATGAAGGTAAAAATTTAGGTCTATTTAAATTAGAACATGAAATTGATCATGCTTATTTTATTTCTCCTAAATTATATGCTTTAAAAACTATTACAGGTAAAACTATTGTTAAAGCTAAAGGTACAGAAAGTAGATTAGATTTTAATTCATTTGAAAATTTAATTGAAAACCAAGCTATAATCCAAGCTCAAGAAAGATGATTCAAAGATCCAGTTAATGCTAATATCAATATAAAAAATATAGATATGCATATCTCTTCTATGAATCTGAAAACAAATTTTAGTAAATGATAGATTATCTCATACTTTAATATAAAAGCTGGATTAAGTAACATCAACAGGGATAGAACTCTACCCGTTTAAGGAGAAAGTGGATCAGATTTGAACTGATATTTATATAGTGTGTAAATTTTACTTTACTATTTTCTTTTACCAAATTAAGCTACCACTTTTTTTAATATCAAAAATATTGACATACACAATTTATCTATTAATTTAAAAAGAAAACAAGTAATGATCAACAATAAAATGTCTCATACTTTACCTTTAAATTTGTAGTAAATCAAATTATTTAAAATTAGAATTTTTAAATTATAATTTAATTTGTTTTTGTTTTTTCTTAAATTGAAAGATTATTTTAAATTATCATTTATTAAACCATGTATTTTTAAGAGATATTATTTTTATACAATAAATAATCTTAATCTTTTATATTAGTCATTAAAATAAATAAAATTTAAAAAATAATGAATATTATTTATAGATTAATAAATAATCAAATATAGTTTAAAAACAAAATACAAAAATTTCGTTAATTTTTTTTGTTTATAAAATTTAAATTGGACAATTTTAAACATCAAGTCTATTTTATAAATTAGTAATGCTAAACTAAATAATTCACAGTTACTTACATTTGCATCCTATCAAGAAATGTTCTATTTCTTATAAAATTAAATTATATTTCATTTCTAAAAAAAATATTATGGATTAATAAATTAAAAAGAAATATTATTTTATTATTCAAAATAATAGAAATAAATTTAAGATAGTATCTAGGGGTTAGTTTCTTGCTTTATATACATTCAGCGCTTATCTAATATGTTTGTGGCTACCCAACTATGCCTGTTTAATTAAATTAATTAAAATTTTAAAATTAAATTCAACAATTGGTACACTAGAGAAACACAGCCTATTGATCCTTTCGTACTAGAAGGTCTTTCCCTTTTTACTATTTATCTCTTCAGAAGATAGGGACCATACTGACTCACGTCGTATTAAACCCAACTCGCGTACCCTTTTAATCGGCGAACAGCCGAACCCTTCCAAGCTTCTACACCCGGAGGATAGGATGAGTCGACATCGAGGTGCCAAACAGCCGGGACAATGTGTACTCTCGCCGGCTATCAGCCTGTTATCCCTAGCGTAACTTTTATCGATTGATCCCCGTCTATTCCATTATATAGCGAGGGGTCACTATGCCCTACTTACGTATCTGTTCGACTTCTAAGTCTTTCAGTTAGGTATGCTTTCCGCCATTATACTCTCCAAAACCTTTCACTGGTTTATTGATCTCCATTCAATTTCTAGCTATACCTTGTAATAATAAATTTTATTTATTTTTATTTAATTCTTTTTTTATATTAAATACTAGAGAATTAATAATTTTTTGTCTGTATATTATAATACATAATTATAATATTATAAATTAAAAATCTTTGGATGTACTTTGCTACTTTTTTAAAGACGACCGCCCCAGTCAAACTACCAATTAGTCATTTCTCCCTTAAATTTCAATTTATAAGGTAAACAAGGATTTAATCAAATTCTAAGGTTTCCAATTTAAGTCTATCGACATACCTAATTACTATTAATGACCATCGTTACATTATTGATACTAGACCACATTTAATGGCCAATTTATTTTGCTACCTTAGGATCCTCATAGTTAAGACCGCTATTAACCAGACTTTCGATTAGTAACTTTTATATTACCTCTCTTATATTAATGGCATTGGGCAAATTTCATCCAGAATACTATTATATTAATTATTGCTCTGAATTGTGTTTTTAGTAAACAGTCGTGGCCTCCGATTTTATTATACCATATAATCAGATTAAATTATGGCTAATTTAATTTTATATGGTTTCTCTTATCGTCAAACTTATGAGAACAACTTGCCGAGTTCCTTAACAACTTTTAGCTCTACGCCTTAGTATTCTCTACTTACGAACCTGTGTCGGTTTAGGGTACGGTAGTAATTAATTTATTTATTAATAAATTATATATTTAATTTTACGTTACTCATGTCAGCATTATCTCTTCAGTTATTTACAAACAATGAAACACTGTTTATCATCAATTATACTGAATGTTCTACTACCTAATTTATAAATAAAAATAAATTTTATATTTTATATTTATAATTAACAGGATATCGGTTGATTATTTAAGACCCGTTAAATTTTCGGCGCAATAGTCTAAGGGCTGCTACGTTGTTACAACGGTCATTAAAAGATAGCGACTACCAGGCTCACTTTACAGCTGCATTCAATCTATTACTTCCTTATTTTCACTTAATAATCATTTGGGACCTTGATCCATGTTCTCGGCTGTTTCCGTCTTGACTATCCAACTTATCATGAATAGTCTGAATATCTATTATCAATTTATGTTATTCCGAGTTTCGTTTCCATTGGTAAGATTTTCAAAGTCCCCTCAACCTAAATATTTAATATAAATATTATATTAATAATAATTATATTATTAATTGGGAATTACCGTGCTGTACCTCCATAAATTTATTAATAGATGTCATACTAACTGGCTTCGGGTCTAATAATAGTAACTATCCCAAAACTATTCTTTGTAAATAAATCACTTATATTTTAATTAATTTTTGTTTTTAATTTAATTTATAAGGAATTTATTCTATTTTTATAAAATAAAAATATTTTAAAATATAATTTATATAAATATAATTTAATATTTTATTATACAAATAATTCAGTCGCTTTCGCTAAGGCTAATAAACCTTGCTACTATCATTAACTTACTGACCCATTATGCAAAAGGTACGCCGTCATTTTATATTCTAAAACTTCGACTGCTTATAGAATTACTAATTCAAGACTATTTCATTTCGTTATACAACGAACTATTTCAACTTTTCCTTCACAGTACTTTTCACTATCGCTAAATTTATTATACTTAGCCTTAGAGGATGGTTCCCCTATATTCCAACAAGTTTTCTCTCATCGTACTTATTTTTAAGAAAAATTTTTTATATTTTACAGGACTTAATACCTTCTTTGGTAATTAATTTAATTTTAATTAAATAATTATTACATAAATATTATATTATAATTAATGATATTCCAACTTCATTCTTATAATTAATTTTATATTATTTCAAATATTTTTTTTTTCTAGGCTAATCCGATTTCACTCACCATTACTTTCGGAGTCTCGGTTGATTTCCTTTCCTTTCCTTAATACAATGTTTTGCTTCAGGAAGTATCAATATTTAAGGTTTCCCTTAGGATCGCCACAATTTATTTACTATTAATTTTATTAATGAGTTTGTGGCTTTTGGTTGTAACCTCCTTTTTAATAAATTTGCTAGTTATCCTTAATAATTCCTTTAAATTACTTTGATGTTTTTACTAAATTGTCATCTATACTTTTAGTTTGCATATTTAATTTTAAACTATCTATTTGGATTTTATTTTACTGTTTTTTACTTTCTTTATAAACAAAAGTAAACCTTTAAGCTAATTAATATTTTGTGTTTTAATAAAATTAGACTTTAATTTCTTTTTGATTAAGAAGAAAATTGAAAATTTAAACTAAATAAATAAAATTAAAATAAATCTACATTAAGTAAATTCTTTATATTATTAAAATAAATTTTAATCTATTATTAATATAAATTTGATATTAAAATTTATATTTTTATAACAATTTAAATATAGCTGAAAAAAGGAATTGAACCTTTGTTTTACCGTCATGAATGGTAAGTTTTAACCATTTAAACTATTTCAGCTTAATATTTTGAATTAAATCATTATTTTTATTTATAAACAGAAATAATACAAAATATTTAATTATTTTTTCTATTAATTTAATTAGATAAAATTATTTAACTATATCTTTAATAGAATTTATATGAATAATTAATCAATTTATTATATTAATTAAATTTTTATTCTTTAAATTTCATTATTTAATCTAATGAGTTAGAAAAATATCTACAAAACTAAATATGTTCATATATTTTATTTAAATTATAAACAAAAAACAAATATTTGTATTTTATAAAATTAAAATAAGATAAATTTATAAAAAATAAAATATTGCTGGTTCAATCTAAATATTTATAAGTCTGAATATAGGAATTAAAGATATCTCAAATAATTTATAATATCAAATAAACAAATTAAATTTTATAAAATTTAATTATTTTTATTTAATTACTAAAGTGTTTGATAAATTATATATTATAATTTAAATGAATATTTTTCTATTTATTTATCCATAGATTATTCTATTTTTTTATATACAATTTAATTATAAAAAACAAAACAACTTAAATTACAATAAGAAGTTGTGTTTTTATAGACCTAGGACCTTAACTTAAAATTAATATATTTTTATAAAAATATTTTAATATTAATTCTACAGGTTTAGATATCATAACTCATTCTTGATTAAAGATATAATATAAATAATATTAAACTTATTTATTAAATAAATTAACATAAAACAAAAAATATTTTTTGTTGTTTTTAAATTATTAAGAATTTAGGGTAAAATCAGAGATTTGAACTCTGAACAGCGTCGCCACAAAACGTTATTTTACCTATTAAACTAATCCTACCTTATTTTAAATTTTGATTTTAAAATTTATCTTAAAAAAACAAACAAAAACACAAAAACAAAAACAAAATAATTAAATATTTATAGAACTAAAGCAAAATCAAGGATTTATTTACCCTGCTTTTAAAAAGGGGGTAAAATATAAAAACAAAAATAATAGATAAAAAATAAAATTAATTTTTATAATTTATTAATAAATTTATAACCATAAATGCGTTTAATAAATTAATTCTTTAAATTTTATCTGTAGCTAAATCCATTAAAGTATTTTCAGCTAAACCAACAATAGGTACAATAATTAAGAATCAAGCAAAATAGAATGTAGTAGCAAATTGTCCTACTTCTACAAAAGGGCTTTCAGGATGTTGAGAACCAATTCACATTAATATTACAAAATTTACAATAAAGAATCATTGAGCTAATTTCATAGCTGGTCTAAATTGACTACCTCTAATTCTTGATACATCCGTTAAAGGTAAAATTAATAATATTAATAAAGAACCAAACATAGCTAATACTCCTAATAATTTATTAGGAATAGATCTTAAAATAGCATAGAAGGGTAAAAGATATCATTCAGGTACTATTGAAGAAGGTGTACTCATTGGATTTGCTGGAATATAATTATCACTATGTCCTAATAAATTAGGATAGAAGAAAACTATAATTGATAAAGCTAAAAAGAATGCAAAGATAGTTACTAGATCTTTAAATGTAAAATAAGGATGCATAGCATATCTATCTACATTAGAAGAAATACCATTAGGATTATTAGATCCATGTGTATGAAGAGCCATTAAATGAGCTATTACTAAAGCAGCTAATAAAAATGGTAATAAAAAATGAAGAGAGAAAAATCTATTAAGTGTAGCATTACTTACACTAAATCCACCTCAAATTAATTCTACTAAATCTTGTCCAAAAAAAGGTACAGCTGATAATAAATTAGTAATTACTGTTGCCAAATCTTTAATTTACCTATTCTAGCCTAAGCTTAATATGTTTAAAACAAGTAAATCATGTACATTATAATTATTTTTTATTTATTAATAATTGTATTATAATTTTTAAGGGGTCGTTATAAACATAACAAACAGTTAATAAATTTTACACTTATTGCTATGTTTATTCTTTTACCTTCAATAAAGAATTAATGAAAGGGGGTAATTTAAATAAAAATTAATTTAAAGTAATTTGCTTAAATTTTAGCTTCTTGGATGAATTGTCACATGTATTAGATCTTCTATCAATTCTTCTATTAGTTCATTACTATCCCTTGAAGTTAATTCTTCTGATGAAAATGATTCAATAATTACAGTTAAATCCGATATATTTAATACATTGTTTTCCAATTCTTCTCTATATATTTCTTTATATTCAAATAATTTTAAATCTCAAATGGTCAAATCTGCTCAGTTTGTTATAATACTTTCAGGAATAAGTTGTCTATTTATTTCTAAATTATTATCAATTTGATTAGAAGTAGAAGCACCATTAGAAGTAGAAGCTTGATTAGAAGTAGAAGCTTGATTTGAAGTAGAAGCTTGATTTGAAGTAGAAGCACCATTAGAAGTAGAAGCTTCATTAGATAGAACTATTTCTGTATCAATATCATCAATACCATTATTACTTGCTAAATGTAAGTAAGTAATATGATGTAAAGCTTCTAAAATTGCTGAATTATCTGTTAATATGGCATATAACATTAAGTAATTATCAAATAAATAATTAAATAACATTACTGTAATACAAAAACATTTGCTTAGAAGAATTACTAAGCAAAATACCATATTAGGAGTATAAAAACCTCCAAAAAGTTGAACACCAGTAGTTTTAATAATATTTACAAATATATTCAATAACATTTGTAAATATTTAGTTGCTAACAATCCCATTTAACATAAAACTATTTCCATATTTACTCCACTGTAAAAAGATTAATAGAATATTTTAAATCAAATCTAAAATATTTATTTAATTTTATTTTAATATATCCATATAGATATATTTTTTAAATTAATTACCCTTAGAAGGATAAAATCTAGTGATTAATTTTCGATTTTTAAATACTTTAATTAACTGCTTTAATTAAAATCATCAATAATAAATCTAGAATTTACCTCTACAATAAAATAAATATTATAAAGGTTATGATTAAGATTCATCTAAAATAAATCCTAAAGAGATTTTAGACCTTAATCAACCTGATTCAAGTTCTTCTAGCTTAATAGAACATTTTATTTCATTCTATTATTTTATTATTTTATAGATAAGAAAAACCAAGAAAAACAAAAACATAACCAAAAACAAAAAATATTTTTTTTCAAAAACATATTTTTTCTTTCTACTCTTTTATATCACATATTCGCATTGACTGATTAGTTTCAAGCTAACCATTTCTAAATTATAGATTGGCAACCTAATAACATTTGATCCTAAATGGATAAACTTATAAAATACAATCACCATTTATTTAGCATTATAACTCTTATTAATAAAGGGATTAGTGGTCTAAATTATAGCCAGAATACACAACCCTTTGGTAATGTCCCACCTTACTCGGTACTGCGTTTTGCTGTGGTTTATTCATTTAGTTCATCTCTAATTATAATAAACAAAAAAACAAAAAATAATAAAGTAAAATTTTAAATAGAACGAAAACCAAATTATTAGAATTTCTTTACAGCTAAAAAATCAACAAACCAGATATCTCCGAAAATCCGAATTAAATTTTTCTTATTTCATTCGATCATTGATATCATACTTTTATGATGATAATCTAATTTAGAATTATATTTTAACAATTTACATTTAATAATTTATTGATTTAAATACATTTACCTAGTTGAGATTTAAATTGATTATTTTACTTTTTTAGACTCACTAATTTTAATTATCATCCAAACTCTTTTTAGTGTTTAGCAATGAGCTATTTTCAGGTTAAAATTAATAGAAATTATTAACAATTTCATTTTTCATCAGTAGACTGAAAGTACCTCGTGAGAACAAAAAGAAATTTAAGGGGGTAAATAGTTAAATAAGTCTATTTAATAAATAAGACTTTCCCTTTAGCTTTGTACTCTATAATTTTAATTGACCCCTTAAAATTATTATTATACAAATATAATGCCTTGTGCTTCATAAGAAGAAATTTAAAATTTCATAATTTAAATGAATAAAGATTCCGACTGTACATTAAGCATCATTTCAGACACCCACTGATGAGCCAGTCTGTCGCGATAGTTTACTCTACCGACGGTCTTAATGCTAAACAAACATCTTTGACCTGTTTTCATCAGTATCGCTATAAAGTTTATTATATAAATTTTTAGTAAAAATTGCTTTATATTTAACATTATAACTATGTATATTTATTTTTTATTTAATTTATATTTCATTCCTGGAACTATGTAAGGAGATACTATATTTATAAGATCAGTCATAGATTCTTTTCATATATAAATTATATATTGATCCTTTTGTCCTGCAGATTGTATAGAAGCTTTTATATTAAAATTATTATTTAAAGCTTTTATAAGAAGTAAGCAATCATTATAAGAAAAAGAATTAGTACAAAATTTTAAACCTTGACCTATTTTAGCTCCATCATCCATAATTCAAATAGCTAAAGCTAAAGGAGTTAAATATTGATCAATACATTCTGGTACATGTTTAATTTTATTATTGTATCAAAGATCATATATTCAATTAAAACTAGTGTAAGTTCAAGTTGAAAATCTTACTATTTTTCTTATTTTACCTTTACTACCTAATCTTGTTGTAATAACAGGTAAATTCGAATTACAATAACCTAATTCAGAGAATAATTTATGTAAAAACAACATATATTCTACATGAACAGCTTCTTGATAAAAACTAAATCTAGTTCCTATTCCTAATAATCTTTTTTCACTTTGAGCTTCTCCAAGAAGAGATCCAAAGATAATAGAAATAATATCTTTATTATGAGGCCCTATTCTATAAATACCTTTAAGTTTACTTACTTTAGGTTTATTATTTAAAAAAATAGATGTTATCAATAATAAAGATAAATAAATTAAAAATAAATTATACATTTGAGGCTTATTAAAGAAACCTCATAAACTCATTTGACCATAAGGTAATACATATCCTAAAAAGGCTATAGCCATCATTAATATTAATATAATAACTCCTATACTTCAAACTAATATTCTAGGTGATTTATATGAACTATAATATAATCCTCTTGCTATATGAGCATATACAAATATAAAGAAAAATGAAGCTACATTAGCATGTGTATATCTTAATATTCAACCAGCATTAACATCTCTCATTATATGTTCTACACTATTAAAGGCAAAATCTACATGAGGTTGATAATGCATTGCTAAAAATACTCCAGTTAAAATTTGTATTATTAAACAAGTTCCTAATAAAGATCCAAAATTTCATAAATAAGATAGATTTGCTGGTTGAGGAGAATCTACTATATAAGAATTTAATAATCTTAATAATACATTAGTTTTTAATAATCTCATTTGTATTATTTATTTTATTTTTAATTAATATTCTTTATTCAATTTGTTCTAAAATTTAAAACACAAAACAAATGTTATATTATTATATCTAATATAATCTGTTGTGGTTTGAAAAGAAAGAATTTGTTTTTTATAAAGTATTAATTTATGGTATATTAAACCCTATTTTAATAATAGTTTAAAGAATTATCTTAAATAATTTTAGATAATAAATATTTAATTTAGTTAAATTTTTATAGTTTAATTATAATATAAAATTATATTTTATTAAAATAATTATAAACTTAATATAATTATTTATTAAGTTTATAATAAAAATATAATTTGTTATAAAAAAGTAAAATTATTATAACTACTCACTTGATAACAATATTAATTTAATATATAGAAATTTATTTATATTTTATTAAATTTTCTAATATAAATTATTTATTGTATAAATATTCTGACAATGTAATTAATTTACAATTAAAAACCAAAAACAAAATTAATTTATTTAAATTTTGTTTATATTATAATAAGTCTAATAGACTAAGATATATATAAGCCCAAGAAGATTTGAACTTCTATGAATTTCTCATCAAGAAATCATTCTACCATTAAATTATAGGCTTTATTTGAGAGATTTATTATTTTAATAATATAATAAATACATTTTAGTTTTGTTTTGGAAAGTTTTGAAATTAAACCACAACAAAATATTTAAATTTAATATTATAATATTTTTTTATTTTTATTTATTTTTATAATAAAATTAATGTTAATAATCCTGTTTATAGGGGATAATTGTTAAAATATAATTAATATTTTAAACTAAAATATAATAGTATTTAATATATAAAAAATATATAAGAAATTAACTATTAGCTTGATCAACTCAAGCTAAATAATCTTGAACAGAAACAGCTTCAATAACAATAGGCATAAATCCATGTCATACACCACAAATTTCACTACATTGACCATAGAATGTACCAGTTCTTTCAGCTAAAATAGAAGATTGATTTAATCTACCTGGTACAGCATCAATTTTAAGTCCTAATGAAGGTATAGCGAAAGAATGTATTACATCTGCTCCAGTAATAATTAATCTAATATGACAATCAACAGGAATTATTACTTTATTATCTACATCTAATAATCTAAATTGTCCTAATTCTAAATCAGATTCAGGTATCATATATGAATCAAATTCTATAGATTCACCACTTTCAGTTACATAATCAGAATATTCATAACTTCAATATCATTGATGACCTACTACTTTAATAGTTATTGTAGGTGATATTACTTCATCTAATAAATATAATAATCTAAAACTTGGGAAAGCTATAGCTATTAATATTAAAGCTGGTGTTATAGTTCAAATTAATTCTATTAATGTACCATGGTTTAAATATTTATGAATAATAGGTGAATTTTTTGTATTAAAATAATAAATAGTTGATCCTAAAACTCAAAATACTCCCATACAGATAACTATTAAATAGAAAAAAATAGTATTATGTAATTCTACTATTCCAGTATATCCTGGAGCAGCACTATCTTGAAATCCTATTTGTCATGGTTGAGGAGCATCGTTATATATTGTATTAAATATTGATAATAACATTTTATTTTTTTTAATAATTTAATCTCTCTTAGTTTAATACTAATCTACTTTAAATTTTCTAATTTTTAGATTTAATTTTTTATATAATATTAAATTATTATAATATATTACTTATTAGTATTAATTCTTTAAATTTTAATTAATTTTTAGAAATTTAAAGTATTCTAAGATTCGCCTTATTCAATTATTTCATATATTTAAATAAATTATTATTTTAATAATATTTTTATTTATTTAAATATTAAAATCTTAACTATATTATTTTAGTTTAATATAGTATTCTTTTATATTTCATACTAGATACAAAGAATTGGATAGGGGGTAATTTAAATAAATATAAATAATACAATATTTTATATTATTAAAAATTAAAATATTAAATTACAATTTAAGATTTATTACTTAATTTAGTAATATACATTCTTATTACTTGTTGGAAAGTAAATAATGGTAAAACATATTTAGAAAAAATATAAATTAAAGAAAGTAAAGTTAAAAATGAGAATGAAAATTGGTTAACAAATAAAAATGGTATTAATTGAGGCATTAATATAAAAAAAAAATATGAGGATCTCAAATAAAAAATTTAGAGAACTATCTCTGCGTTATAAGCAATTTAGAAATTTATTTATGTGTTATAATAAATTTCTATTAAATGAGATATTGATTGAATTTATATAAATAAATTATGTTCCTGTTATAAATTAATATTAAATTAATAATATTAAATGTAAAATTAAAATATTAGATAAGGGGTAATAAAAACAAAATATAAATAATAAATATAAAAATTAAATTTATGATTTATTATTTGAAGGAGATAAAACTAAAATTAAAGCAGCTATATAAATAATAAATAATCTTATTTCATTTAATAAAGAAGTATCAATAAAAATAGGAGCAAAAATTAAGAAAATTAAAGAAAGTAATGATAAAGTAATATAAATAGAATATGTAGTAATAATTCCAGTATCTAATTTACTAATATTTTTTCCAGTATTAGTTAAAGTTTGAGATAAACCATAAGGTCCAACCATTTCTATTATACCTCTATCTAATACTTTAGATATAGTATAACCTAATTCTAAACCTTTATTAATAATATAATTATTATAAATTATATCAAAGAAATATTTACCATTAAAGAAAGTATATAATTTTTGTCCTAATAAATTATCAGTTAAATCAATAATAAATGTAGGACTATAATGATATAAAAAAATAGCTAAACTAGCACCAAATAATGATAATAAAGCAGGTAATAATTTAATAATTAAAGGTAAACTAAATTCAGCTTCAATTAAAGAAATATTATTAGGTTTAATAAATATAGCATTACCAAAGAAATCACTAGCCATTCCTACAAATAAATCAGAGAAAATAAATCCAAAGAATATACTAAATAAAGCTAATAAAAATAATGGAATAATTACTTTATTATTTGCTTCATGAGCATTTAAATAAGATTGTTTAGGACCATTTGGTACAGTTAAAAATACTAAACATATTAATCTAAATGAATAAAATGCAGTTAAACCAGCTGTTAAACTTCCTAAAATGAAAGCATATGTACCACTAAAACTATATTGACCATAAGCTAATTCTATTATTAAATCTTTACTATAAAATCCTGTTAATCATGGCGTAGCTAATAATGATAATGATCCTACTAACATAGTTGTATAAGTAAATGGTAAAAATTTAATTAAACCTCCTAATCTTCTAACATCTTGTTGATCAGAAAAACTATGAATTACAGCACCAGCACCTAAGAATAATAAAGCTTTAAAGAAAGCATGATTTATAACATGCATTAAAGCTACATTATATTGACTTAAACCTACTGCCATTACCATATATCCTAATTGACTAATTGTTGAAAAAGCAATTATTCTTTTTAAATCATTTTGAACTAAACCACAAGTAGCTGCAAAGAAAGCAGTAGTTGCTCCAGTTAAAGTTATAATTAATAAAGTTGTACTACTATATTCTAACAAAGGTGATGATCTTAATAATAAATATAATCCAGCAGTTACTAGAGTAGCTGCATGAATTAAAGCTGATACAGGTGTGGGACCTTCCATACTTCCAGGTAATCAAGAATGTAAAGGTATTTGAGCTGATTTTGCCATAGCTCCTGTTAGAAGTAATAAACCTATTATTGTTATAGCTGTTTCATTCATAAAGGGTACTAAACTAAATATTGTAGAATAATCTAATGATCCAAATAAAGCAAATAATGCAAAAAATCCAATACTTAATCCCATATCTCCTACTCTATTCATAGTTAAAGCTAATATTGCTGCTTTATTTGCTTGTATTCTAGTAAATCAGAAGTTAATTAATAAATAAGATACTATTCCTATACCTTCTCAACCTACAAACATTACAAAATAATTAGCTCCAGATACTAAGATTAACATAAAGAAAGTGAATAAAGATAAATAAGAGAAAAATCTTTGATTATGAGGATCTTCAGCCATATAATCTGTTGAAAAAATATGAATTAATGAAGATATATATAATACAGGAATAAACATTGATACAGTTAATTGATCAAATAAAAATTCTCAAGATATAGTTAAATATTCTGAATCTATTCAATTAAATAAATAAATTTTTACAGGACTTGAACATAAACCTACTTCATAAAAAGCAATAGTTGCCAATATACTAGATAAAATTAAACAAGTACATGTTATTATATGAGATCCTGTTACTCCTATTTTTCGACCTAAAAATCCGGATACAAATGAACCTAATAAAGGTAAAATTAATATTGTTAAATACATTAAGTTTCTTGTCTAATTAAAATATTTCCTTTTATTCTATAAACTGCAACAATTATACTTAAACCTATTACTGATTCTGCTCCAGCTAATGAAATTATAAATATACTAAATATTTGTCCTATCCCATCATCGAAACTAAAACTAGATAATAATAATAACATTGTTACTGCTAATAACATTATTTCTATAGCAATAATCATTAATATTATATTTTTTCGATTTAAAATAAAACCTAATATACCTATTAAAAATAAAAATAATGATAAATTCATAGTATTATTGTTTGATATACCCTTTGGGACTGATATTAATTGTCTAATATTTTATTATTTTAATTATTGAGGTATTTTATTATAAAATTAACAAACAAAACAAAAACAAAACAAAAACAAAACAAAAATATATAAAATATTACTTGCTAATTACAAATAAACTAGTATTTGTTTAGCGGATTATTAATTTAATTATTATTTATAAATAAATTAATTAAAAAAATGAAAGGGGGTAATAAAAATTTTAAAATTAAATGTAATAAATTAATTAATAATTTAATTAATTAATTAATCAGAAGAATTTTTAGAATATTAAATCTTAATTATAAATTAGTTACCACCTCAATAGTATACAGCTATAAATAAGAATAATCAAACAACATCTACAAAGTGTCAATATAAAATAGCAGCTTCATGTCCTTGATGACCATATACTGAATCACTCATTGTAAAGCTTGATTCTGAATATTCATAATATTGTAAAGCAGTAAATATTATAGCAAAAATTATTGTTAATAATGTACCTAAGATAGCTCCTTTTCTATCTCCTTGAATTAAAGCATGATGACCATAAGTTACAAATGCCCCAGATGATAATAATAATATTGTATTTAATAATGGTATTGCAAAAGGATCTAATGGTGTTATACCTTGTGGTGGTCATACTCCTCCTATTTCTATTGTTGGAGATAAACTAGAATGGAAGAAAGCTCAAAATACACTGAAAAAAGCAAATACTTCACTAATAATAAATAATATTACTCCTATAGTTAAACCTTTTTGAACTTGTATTGTATGATGTCCTAAATATGTACCTTCTGTTATAATATCTCTAAATCAAAGTAGCATACCAAATAATGTTATAGTAAATCCTAAACTTAATAATTGTCCTCCATAAGTAAAACCTTGCATATACATTACTGCTCCTAAAGTTAAACTTAATAATGAAAAACTAACTAAGATAGGTCATGGTGATGGATCTACTAAATGATATGGAAAAGATTGAAATTGATTTCTGTTTATTTTATTCATTTTCTTTAAAAAGAAATAATTATTTTTTTTATACTAAAGTGTTATTATCAATTTATTTTCTATTATAGAAATGATACTTACTTTAATTAATTTTAATAATTAATTAAAATTTTTAATATAAAATTAATAAATTTTTTATATCTAAATTAAAATTAGATATGATTAGTTACTTAGAATATAAATTTGATTGAAAATTATAAAAATTTTAATCTCTTTTAGGTTTTATATTTGTATATTTTTGGGTTTAAACTTAAGTATTAAATTAAAACCAAAACAAAAGAAAAAAACAAAAACAAAATACTGTAATAAAACGCAAATAAAGGGGTAAATTTAAATTATGTTTATTATAAAAATAAAAACAAAAAATTAAGAAAAATATATTAAACAAAAATAATAAAAATTAATCATTAATAATATGTCCAGTTTTAATAGTAATACTGAATGTACCTCTTTTATTTTTATTAACAAATCTATTAATATTAATTAATCTAGCTTTAGTTCTAGCTAAACTACCTTTTTGAACTATTTTAGATTTAACTCTTCTTTGTAATTTTTGTGTTAAAACTCTACCTGCTAATTTGAAATAAATTCCAGATAAAAAAGAAGGTATTTTATTATTACTAAATCTATTAGTAAATCCTTTTTGAATATTTTTAGTTTTACTAACTTTAAATAATTTCATATGAATATATCTAAATTTAATAAAATTACTTAATATACCAATAAGATTAGCTAATATATTACTTTCATTTTGTGGTGAATAAATTCTTATTAATTCTAATTCTACTGATTTATTAAATAATTTACTTAATAAATTAACTAATTTTTCTAATTTAATATAATATAATATTAAAAATTTAGAATGTAAATTACTATTGTAATTTTTTTTTCTTAAAGGTTTTCAATAATAAAATAATGTAATTTTTATTACATTAGGATTAATTAATACTATTGGTTTACTTATTAAACTAGACATATTTATAAAGGCTGATTTACAAATTGTATAAATATTATTTAAATTTTTATTTATTTGTTTATAAGGTCTATTAGTAAATGTATAAATAAGATTTGTATAACTTGCTAATTTAGAATTAAAAGGACTAAGTAATCTAATATATTGTTGTTCATTCATTAATATTAAATTTGTTTCATTTGATATTGTTTTAGTCAATTCATTATTTTTATTAAAATTATTTATATTATTTAAATTATTTAAATAATCTGATTTAGAGAAATTTAAATTAAATTGATTTTTATTTAATAAATTTAATTGAGATTTTTTAGAATTAATTATTATTTCACTTAATTCAATTATTGTTTGTAAATTTTTATTAGCTTTTTTACTACTTATATTTTTTTTACTTTCTAATTCTATATCCTTATATTTTTGTATAATATTTTCTACAGAGATATCTGTTATTCCTTTATTTATATGTTTTCTTAATAAAGGTAAACCATAGATAGAACTTAATTTAATGTTTAAATTTGTGTGTTTATTCATTTGTGTGTGTTTATATTTATATTTATAGGTTAATGTGACAATGTCTAAATTCAGTATTAATTAATTATTCTAATTAATTTAATAAGTTTATTTAGGGATCTTATAATATTCTATTAAATATTATAAGTCTATTCAGAGAGATAAATATCATTTAAAATTATCCTCTATTTTTAGATCTTTTTTTTTATTAAATTAAATTTAATATCTATTTAATATTAAAAATAAAATATAGATATCTTTTATACTTTCTATTATAAAATAATAGGGGGTAATTATATAAATTAATTATTTTTTTTTTATAATAATGTAAATTTAATTTGAGAAATATTGAATTAATTATTAAATTCAAATGAGGTTAAATATTTAAATTAAATTTAAAATTAAATAATTTAAATATTTCTTAATAAATTAAGAATATAATAATAAGAAAGCAATCATTAAAGAGAATAACCCAGTAGCTTCAGCTAAAGCGAATCCTAAGATTGCAAAACTGAATAATTGACCTCTTATTTGAGGGTTTCTAGCTGTTGAAGCGATTAATGAAGAGAAGATTAAACCAATTCCTGCTCCGGCTCCAATTAAACCTGAGCAAGCTAAACCTGCACCAATGTATTTTGCTGCTGCTAACATTTTTTTTTACAAATATTTTTTAATAGTGTCTAAAATATATTATATTTATAATAATATACACTTTTATTCATTTTATTTATTAAGAAAAATTATTATTTCTTAAAATTTTTTATTTGGTTTTGTTTTTGTTAATAAAATCAAATAAATTCTTTAATTCATGAGAATACGAGTAATCAGATTCGAACTGATCACATCTACTTGGAAGGTAGAGGTTATACCAACTTAACTATACTCGTTTAATTTTAATTTAAATTGGTTAAATTAACAAAAGAAAATTCTTTAATAATATTTATTTATACTTTAATAAATTAACTTATTTAGTTTATTTTATTAATAGGGGGTAAAAACATAAAAATTCAAAAATTATTCAAATTAGAAAATTATAAAAAAATTTTTAATAAATCTAATAAATTTAATAAATTTTATAATTACAAAAATAAAAAAACAACTTAAAAATAAAAAATAAAAAATAACTGAAGTAAACAAAACTAAATTTTCAATAAAGTTAAAAAAATTAACATAAATTTCTCCAGGTTCTAAAGAACAATGAATATTAACAACATTAATATTAGTTGGAGCATCTCCACTTATAATAGTAGTATTATTTTCCATATTTGTCATTTTAGATATTTTATAATGTTTATGATGAAAAGGTACCATATCTTTAAGAAAATTAAAATGATCTTCAACTTTTTCAACAGTTAATAAAACATAATTTTTAAAGCTAGAATCTCCTGGTGAATCATATAATTCTTGGTGAACTGTTAAATCTAAAGTAGGTCCTACACCTAAACCAAAATGAAAATAAAAAGTTGGTTCAGTTGGTAATATTTTTAAATAAATACTAGATAATTTTACTCCTACAGCATATGCAATAAGTTCTCCAGAATTTGCAACTAAAGAATTTAAACCTTTAATATATATATTATTATATAAAGTTAAATATTCTGTACTATCCATATAAATTACATTATTTATTAAATAAATATAAAATAAATAATATATTAAAAGATTTAGAAATATTACCTTAAATAATAATCAAGAATCATTATAATTTATTTTATTTTGTTTATAATTATTTTTTAATATTATTTTTATTATTTGAAAGGTTATTAATACTATTAATATATTAATATTATTATTTGATAAAATTAAATAACTTAATATTAATATAAGATTATTAGTTTTTATACTAATTAATTTTATTTTCATTTTAATTAATTTATGTGTTCTAAAATTAGTACTAAAATATTTTGTTTTTGTATAATAAAATATTTTAATAACGAAGACAATTATTCAATAAAAATTTTAATAATATAAATTTATTTTGGTTTTTGGTTTTATTAATTTATTTAATTATTTCTCAAATAAGATTATTTTGTTTTTATAATTAATAATTAATTTATTATAAATTATATTTATTATTTTAGTTTTAATAAATAAAATTCTATATTATCAAGTCATTATTTTGTTGGTTTAATTTAATTTTTATTAATAATATTATATTAAGCGAGATTTTCCAGATTCGAACTGGGACCCTTCTAAATGACAATTAGAAACTCTACCAATTAAGCTAAAATCTCTTAATTAAATTGGAAATAAATTTATTATTAATAATTTTCTTTAAATTTAAACAAGAGCAAGGTGATTCGAACACCTACCAATGATTTTGAAGATCGTCATACTAACCGTTAATACTATGCTCTTTTATTTTAATTATAATTTTTAATAAGACAGAAATTTAATTATAAATAAAATTTAAAAGGGGGTAAATTTAAAGTTAAATAATAAATTTATTTGCAATTTACAATTTAAACTAAACTATTAGAAATTAAACATTAAAAATTAAAGTAGAAATAGAAAAATGTAAACCATCTAATATAACATTAGGGAAAATACCTAATAAAACAGTAGGAATTAATAAAGTTAATAATAAAATAAATTCTCTTCTAGAAATATCTTTAATAGGTTTTAAATGAGGAGAATAAGTACCATAAGAAATTCTATTATATAAATAAATAGAATAAATAGCAGATAAAACAATACCAGTAGCACCTAAAGCTGCAATGATAGGACTTCTTTCTCATATTCCAATTAAAGATAATTGTTCACCTAAGAAATTTAAAGTTAATGGTATACCAGTATTACTAAATGTAAAAATGAAAAATAATATAGTAAATACAGGCATATACACAAATAAATAAAGCAGGAGAAACAAAACCATGAGCTAAAGCTAATAATATAGCACCTTCAATACCTTGAATTGTATTAGAAAATAAACCTAATATAACAACACTCATATGTGCAACACTTGAATAAGCAATTAAAGCTTTAGTATCTTGTTGAATAATTGTAGCTAAAGAAGCATAAATTAAAGTTATAATAGCAATAGTTTGAATTAAAGGAGAAAAATAATTAGTAGCATCTGGTAAAAAATTAATTAAAACTCGTAAATAACCATAAGTAGCAAATTTTAATATAGTAGCAGCTAATAATATAGAACCAGCTAAAGGACTATCAGCATGAGCTCTATATAATCATCCTGTTAAAGGTCATAATGGTGTTTTTACTGCAAAAGCTATAAAAAATCCTAATCATAAGATTTTTTGACTATCTAAATTAATTTCTGATAATGATATTATTTGAAAATCAGTTGATCCTACATAACTATATATTTGTAATATAGCTAATAACATAAATAAAGAACCAGCTAAAGTATATAAAAATAATAATAAAGCTGATCTTATTCTAGCTTCACCTGAACCATAAACTATAATTATTAAAAATAAGATAGGTAATACACTTTCAAAGAATATATAAAATAATAATAAATCTAATACTACAAATACTCCTATTTGTAATGTTTCTAATAATAAAAATGATATTAAAAAATATTTTAAATTATTATTTACATTATTATAATTAGATAATATAGCGATAGGACTTACAAATGTGGTTAATAATACAAAATATAAGGATATACCATCTATACCTATATTTAAATGACAATAATTTAATTCTATAAATTCATATACGAATTGATATTGACTAGTACTTGAATCAAATTCTAATCAGATATATATTGAGATTAAGAAATTTATTAACATAGTTATTAATGTTATTCTTTTCATTCTTATTTTATTTTTTATTGAATCTTCTGGTATTGTTAATAATAATAAACTACCTATTATAGGTATTAATAATAATAAACTAAGCATTTTAAATTTGAAATTAAAAATTTTTCGATTTTTGCGACTAGAGTGTCTATTTATTTTCTATTATTTTTATAATAAAAATAAATAGATTAATAATAATATTATTATTTTAATTTTTTATTTATTAAATTTTAATATAATAAATCATAAGAATTATTTAAGGGATTTATCTTTAAAAAAATTATTATAAAAAACAAAATATAAATTATACTCTTTTATAGAGACATATATAATAATTCTCTTTAATGAATCCTCGGACACTGTGAGATTTGAACTCACGACTTTATTCAAGTACTCGTTTTCAAAACGAGCGCCATAAACCAGACTCGACCAAGTACCCTGTAAAATTTATAAACAAAAACAAAACAATTTTTTGTGTTTTTACATTAAAAATTAATAAGACCGAAGGGAATTGAACCCTTATACCATCCATTATGAGCGAATTGCATTACCAATTATGCTACAGTCTTAAAATATTTTGTTTTTTTAATTCTTAAATTCAATTAGATTTAAATATTAATAAATGATTTTAAATTTAATACTATGCTCTTTTATTAAATAGTTATTAATAGTTATTAATTTTATATTACAAAATAACAAAACAATTTTGTGTTTGTTCTGTTTAAATTTTAAATATCTATTATAATTAATTCTGTTAAAATTTATTTAATTGTTTAATAAATTAAACCCATATTTATAATTTATATTATATTTCTTAAATAATAAATATCTAAATTTGAAAGGGGATAATTTATTAATATGAAATTTTTAACTTATTTAAATTTAAAGAAGTTTTAATGTAAAAACCTCCCCAAAAAAATATATAACTTAATATAAAATGTCAATTTAAGATTGAACAGGTAACATTTTGAAAGCATGGAATGGGATAGGACTTTGTAAAGTTCATTCTAATGTTATAGCAGTATCTGTTTCATTATTAAATTGTTCTGTAGATGTAAAATAAGAAGGTACATTTCAAGGATTATTATTAACTGGACTTCCATTAGCAAAAATATCAAAAATAATATAACCAAATAATACAGTAGCCATTATTGAAATAAGTGAACCAAAACTAGATATTTGATTTCAACCACTAAAGGCATCAGGATAATCTGGAATTCTTCTAGGCATACCTGCTAAACCTAAAAAGTGTTGAGGGAAGAAAGTAGTATTTACTCCTACAAATAATGTTCAAAAATGAATTTTTCCTAATAATTCATTATATGATTTTCCTATTATTTTAGGAGCTCAAAAATAGAAACCAGAAAATATAGCAAATACAGCACCCATTGATAATACATAATGGAAGTGAGCTACTACATAATAAGTATCATGTAAAGCTAAATCTAATGAAGCATTAGCTAAAATTACTCCTGTTACACCTCCTATTGTGAATAAAGCTAAAAATCCTAATGCAAATATTAAAGGTGTTGTAAATCTTAAACTACCACCATATAATGTAGCAATTCAAGAGAATATTTTAATTCCAGTTGGTACAGCAATTACCATTGTAGCTGCAGTGAAATAAGCTCTAGTATCTACATCTAAACCTACACTGAACATATGATGAGATCAAACTAAGAATCCTAATATTCCAATAGAGAACATAGCATATACCATTCCTAAGTAGCCAAATATAGGTTTACCTGAGAATGTAGATATAACTTGACTAATAATACCAAATCCAGGTATAATTAAAATATAAACTTCAGGATGTCCAAAGAATCAGAAAAGATGTTGAAATAATATAGGATCTCCCCCTCCAGCTGGATCATAGAAACTAGTATTAAAGTTTCTATCTGTTAATAACATTGTTATACCACCAGCTAATACAGGTAAAGCTAATAATAATAAAATAGCTGTTACAAATACACTTCATACAAATAAAGATAATTTGTGTAAACTCATACCATTAGTTCTCATATTTAAAACTGTAGTAATGAAATTAATAGCTCCTAATAATGAAGATACTCCTGTTAAATGTAAACTAAAAATAGCTAAATCAACAGATCCACCTGAATGTGCTTGAATTCCTGATAATGGTGGATATATTGTTCATCCTGTTCCTGCTCCATTTTCTACTAATGCACTAAGTAATAATAATATTAGTGATGGAGGTAATAATCAAAAACTTATGTTGTTTAATCTTGGAAATGCCATATCAGGAGCTCCAATATGAATAGGTAATAAATAATTACCAAATCCTCCAATTAATGCTGGCATTACCATAAAGAATAACATTAATAATCCATGGGCAGTTATAATAACATTAAATAACTGATGATCCCCATGTAAAAATTGAACACCAGGCGAAGATAATTCTAGTCTAATTAATACTGAAAATCCTGTAGCTATCATACCGGAAAATATAGCAAATACTAAGTAAAGAGTTCCGATTTCTTTAGCATTAGTTGAATAAAGTCGTCAATCCATACAACAATCCTCACTTTTCATATTTACTCCACTATTTATAATTTATATTATATATTTTATATTTTATTAAAAATAAATTACAAAACACATTTAAAATTGTAAATAATTTAGACGGAGTAGAGGTGAGTCGAACACCCAAGGGATAACCCGAACAATTAGCAATCGTTTTAACTTTCCAATGTAAACTATTCCTTATGTATAGTTTTTGTTTGTTTATTTATTTATTAAACTTCTTTAAATTTAAAGGGGGTAATTTTCATTAAAAATTTATTAAATTATTCAAATTAAAACAATAAAAATAAAAAAAAAAAATATTTTTGTTAATATACTTAACAAATATTCATTAAAATTTATATTCTTTTCATCTTTAAATGAATCTAAACTATAAATAACTTAAAACATAAAATCAATATTTAAATTTGATTCTATATCTTAGATATAATTTAAATATATAACAAAAAAATCTATTATTATTTTATATTTTGAGGTTTTAGAATTTAGATTCAACTTATTATGTTCTATTTTTATTATGAAACATAAAACAAAATTATCTTTTATATATTAAAATTTTAATATAAAATTAAAATTAGTGTAAGTAAATAGCATCTTTAATATAAGATATTACTAATAATACAAAAACATAAGCTTGAATAATAGATACAGCTACTTCTAATCCACATAAAGCTAAGAAGAATGCAAAAGGAATTAAAGTGAATATAGCTATAATAAAGCTACTACTAAACATTTGATATAAGAAAGTAGATAAAATTTTTAATAAAGAGTGTCCAGCTACCATATTAGCAAATAATCTTATACCTAAAGATAAAGCTCTAGCTAAATAAGAAACAGTTTCAATTAAAACTAATAACGGTACTAAAGCTAAAGGAGTACCAGATGGTACAAAATAAGAGAAAAAATGTAATTTATGAATATATAATCCAAGTATAGTTACACCTGTTAATATTGTAAATGATAAACCTATTGTTACTATTACAGAAGTTGTTATAGTATATGAATAAGGTATATTACCTATTAAATTACTTATTAATATAAAGAAAAATAATGAATATATAAAAGGTAAATAAATTTCTTTACCTAATTGTTCTCTTACCATTGTATTAATTGTTGTAAATATACTTTCTATTGCTATGCTTCATTTTGATGGTAAAATTTTATTTTCATTATTACTTATTATATGTAAACTTAAAATTATAAATAATATTAATAAAGAATATAATCCTAAATTACTCAATGATATATTAATATAACCAAATATAGGTGCTATTATACTTATTAAACTACTTACTTCAAATTGTTCTAATGGAGAATGTATTATTAAATTTAAATTATGTAACATTTTTATTTGTGTTTCTTTTTCTAAAATTAGTACTAAATTTTTTATTTTTATATAAATTTAATAACGAATAACTATTATAAGAAAATATTATAATTTAAATTTAAAATTTTATTAAAAGAACTTGTTGTTGTTTTAATTTTATTTTAATAAATTATAAATTTAAGTTATAAATGATTTTATATATTATTATTAATAAAATTTTTGGATTTAATTAATTTATATAATAAAATTATTTTTTTGTTGTTTTTTTATATTTTTATGTGTTTTGTTTTTATTAAATATTTAGAATACTTGTATAAAATATATAGCCTTTACCAGATTCGAACTGACACTAGCAACTTGAAGGGTTGCTGTACGACCATTATACTAAAAGACCTTATTATAATTAAATTTACATAGATTCAACTATACTCTTTTAAATTCTATTAACAAAAGGTGAATAAATAATGTATTATATAATCTTGTAGTAGTATAACCTCTAAATAATTAGATTAACGATAAGATGAAGATAATAAACACAATTTATTAACCTTTGAAAATAATAAGCTATTAGATTACAAGCATTTATTTGCTGCATTGTTTGCAGCTTTTTGTTTAGAAGGTAAATTATTCTCTTATAACCCTAAATTTAACCAAATATCTCTTTTGAAAACAAAGATTTATTAAATCAATTTATTGAATATAGTAAACAAGATTCTATATGTTTATTAAAAGCTTTAGTTAAAGCTCAAGATATTTATATAAGTGAACATAAAGTTGATTTAATTAAAGTATATAATTTTAACAAAGCTGATATATTTAGTAAATATATAAACTATTTTTATAATATAAAAAACAAAAACAAAATTCTACAGGTGCAATGAGATTAATTGCTAAAATGCATTTAAATCAATTATATGGTTACTTTGGTAGAAGAAAAACTTTAATAGAATTTAAAACTAGAAAAAACTTTCCAATAATAAAACCTTACCTGTAAGAATTAATGTAAAATTCTTGATTGAAATTGATTACTTTTAAGAGTTTAATCGAATTATCCTTTTAAATATAAATATATAATAAAAACAAAATAATATTTTAAAAACAAATGTTAAAATAATATCTTAAAATTCTCTAATTGAGAGAATTACATAATTCAAATAAACCATCTATCTCCTCTAAAGATTTGTAAAAAACAAAAACAAAAACAAAAACAAAACAAAAATCTTGATACTTTATTAGATAGTGGGAGAGAAACCCACAATGTTACTATCGCATCAGCTATTACATCTCATACTAGAATTCGTATGTCTCAATTTAAATAATCCAGCTTTTAATTTATATTATTCAGATACTGATAATATTTATATAGATAAACCTTTCTCCGAATAATTAGTAAGTAATATTAATTTAGAGAAATGAAACCAGAAAGTATCCTTAAAGAAGCTATATATTTTATCTTCTAAAGTATATATATTATTAACAGAAGATGGTAAATTAATTTATAAAGTAAAAGGTCTAAAGCCATGACATAGAATTAATTATGGTAGACTTTGAAAACTTTCTTACTAAAGACACATTTATTAAAACTTCAAACTAAATGATTTAAAATCTTAGTCAAGGATAAATTGAAGTATTATAATAATTATATACTTTAAATTTTACTAATAATAAAGACAGAATGGGAATCGAACCCTTCTACTAACTAATGAGATTAGCGTGCGAACCGTTACACTAAACTGTCTAAATATAATTATAATTAAATTAATTAAATTAATTATAAAATATTGAACACTATTGTTGTAAAACGTATACGAACAAAGAGACTTGAACTCTTAAGGAATTACTTCCACTCCTGCTTAAGAGGAGATTGTTTACCAATTTCAACATGTTCGTTTAATTATCACTCTTTTAGAGATTTTTGTTGTTTTTTATTTCGTTTTTATACTTTTATATTATTTTATTTTGTTTTTGTTTTTTTTAAATTAATTTATAAACAAAAATTAATAAAATAATATATAATAATAAGGGGTTAATAGGACTCGAACCTATGAAAAAAAGTATTAACAGTACTTCGCAATAACCTCTCTGCCATAACACCAAAGTGATTTATTTAAAAATTTTGTTTTTTTATAATAAATCTTTAATAAATTAATTAATATAATTAATATGGTAAGCACGATTCGAACATGCTGTATGTCTCCTACCCAAAAGGAGCGACTGACCAATTTGTCATCTACCATTTGATATTTTGTTTATTTTTATTATATATTTTAATATTGAGCAGTAAAGGAATCGAACCTTTTATGGCGCTAACCAATTCTTTTACAGAGAATCACCATTACCAATCGGATCACCTGCCCTTAGTTAATTATATTCAAATTTATTTTGTTTTTTATGAATTCTGAAGTATAATATAAATATTATAATATAAAAAGATAAATAAATTTCATTTTCATTTTTAAAAGAAAATATACCTAGAATTGAAAGCACCTGGACTTGAACCAGGACTTTCTCCTTAAAAGGGAGACACTCAACCACTCAAGTTCTGCTTTCTTAAAAGTCAGTTTATAATTTAATTATAACAATTTTTATAAATTATATATTATAATTAAATATTAAATAAATATAATAAAAAATATAAATATTATATAATTTACTGAGTTGACCAGATTTGAACTGATATCATTCATTACCAAAAAATGATGTTTTTCCAAATTAAACTACAACTCATTTTAATGTATTTTATTAAAATATTCAAAAAATATAATAAAAATAATAATATAAAAAATATTTGCCAAAAACTGGAATCGAACCAATATCAAAGTCTTACAAGGAATTCGTTTTACCTATTAAACTATTCTGGCTTTAGAAATAAATTTTATTTATATATAATATTTATATTATATTAGTATATTAATAAATAATAATGCCCCGAGAGAGAATTGAACTCACATTTCTATATCTTCAGAATAGCGCTTTGACCACTAAGCAATCGAGGCTTAAATTATAATTTATATTTTTACATAATTTTATAAATTTATTTTAGTATAATATTTAAAATATAATATTAATAATAGAGAAATTATATAATTAAAACAAAAACAACAAAAAATAAACTATATTTGGAGAAAGATAGACTCGAACTATCATATTTGTAATGCAAATACAACTGATTACCAATTATCAGATTTCCCCTTAGTTTAAATATTCTTTTATTTAAATTCTTATAAATAAAAATTATTATAATAAAAAATAAAAACAAACAACATAACACATTAAAAAACAAAAGAAAAATGAGAAAATTAAATAAAGATAAAACACAAATAAAATTTAGAATTAATACAAGGGGATATAAATGAAATAAACGTAATTAATAATAAAAATAATTAAGAATTAAAAACAAAAATTAATGAATTAATTTTTATAATTAGTTTGAGTAGAATTAGCAATAGATATAGCTCCAGAACCAATTTCTAAAATAAATCCTATAGTTAATACTACAAAGAAAATTAAAGCAATACTAAATCCAAAAGTACTTACTTTATATAAAGTAACAGCAATAGGGAATAATAATAAAATTTCTAAATCAAAAATTAAAAATAACATAGCAACTACATAAAATTGAATTTGGAAATCAGTTCTATTTTGTTTTCTAATAGCTGAATAACCACATTCATAAGCTGAAATTTTAGATTCATCAGGTCTATGCACTGAAAATAAGAAATTTAAAAATAATAATACTAAAGCTAATATAGGAACAAATAAAAATAACATTAATAAATTATTCATTAAAAATTAAATAAAGATAAAGAAAGTATTGTTGTACTATTTAATAAAATTGATGGTTTAAGAACAAAGAATAAAATAGATAATGTTAAAGTAGATATAATAAAACTATTTGTACTACTTATTTCTATTTCTGATTTAGAATTTAAATTATTTATTATTTTTATTTCTTTATCACTATATTCAGATGTATTTACTTCTTCTGTAAAAATTATTTTTATTATTTTTAAATAATAAGAAGCACTTATAATACTTACAATAATAGCTATAATAGACATGAAATAATATCCATTTTGAATTGCTGAATATAATACAAATTGTTTAGAGAAAAATCCTATTAAAGGAGGTATTCCAGCCATACTAAATAAACAAATTGTTAAACTTATTGATAATACAGGATTTAAGAAAAATTGACCTTTTAATTCAGATATATAATTAATATCATTTTCTATTCCTGTTTCATCTTCAACCATTATACTTTGTATTAAATCTCTAAATGAATTTTTTATTATATAACCAAATAATATTATTATTAAAAAAGTATTTAAATTAGTAATAGTATATTGTATTATATAAAATATTAAAGCTTCTATTGATTGTTCTGAATTAATAGCTAAAGCTAATAAAATAAATCCTACATGTGATATAGTACTATAAGCTAACAATCTTTTTAATTTAGATTGAGCTAAACCTAATATTGTTCCTATTAATAATGATAATAATGAACTTATTAATAATAAATTTTTACTTCATAAATAATTATTATTTATTATATCATTTAAAGGATTTAATTCTAATATTATACTAATATTTTCTATTAAATTAATATGAGTTTGTATTTCAAATAATATTAATAAAATAGAAATTTTAGGTATTATAGTTAATCATGTAGTTATAATAGTAGCACTATCAGCATAAACATCTGGTGCTCAATTATGTAAAGGAGCTGCTGCTATTTTAAATAATAATCCTATAAAAATTAATATTAAACCTAAACTAAAACCTAAAAATATATTATTATTATTATCAATTACAGATATCATACTATATATAGATTCTAAATTAGTTAAACCTGTGAAAGTATATATTAATCCACAACCTAATAATATTATACAAGAAGCTAAACTTCCTAATAAAAAATATTTTAATCCAGCAGATATTGCTAATTCTGAATGTCTATATAAAGAAGCTAATATATAAACTCCAAAAGATTGTAATTCTAAACTTAAATATAAAGTTATTAAATTTGAAGAAGATACTAAATTTATGATTTATTAAAGGTCAAGCTATTAATATTACAGAACCTGTTAATACTATAACTATATCAAATAATTGTGTGAATAAAGTAATTTGAAATAATCCACTATAGATACCTATACCTGATCCAATTGACTGAATATAAAAAGCATTAAAAGCTAATGCTCCAGTATAAAGTAATAATAGAGAAGATATTCTTAAATATAAATTTGGAGAAATATTTCTATTTATTGAAGGTAGGGCTATTGCCACTATAAGAATCATGATACTAATAAACATCATTACTTTTATTTAGAACTTTTTATATATATTATTTTTGTTTTTTTAATATTTATTTATACATCCTATTGGATTTGAACCAATATATAAATGCTTCGAAGGCAAACGCTTTTCCTATTGAGCTAAAGATGTTACAGAATTATTTTTTCTATTCAAACTTTAGATTTTAATTTTATTATTTATTTTTGTTTTGGTTTTTATACTTTTTAATGTTAAAATTTTATTATTTGATATATTTGTATAATTCCTATTAGAGATTTAAGAAATTTAATATAAATTTAAGTTATATTTTAATTAATATTAGTTTATATTTCATTTTTTTAGACTTTTAATTTAATTGTTATAAATTAATATTAGTTTAAATTAATATATTTTATTATACGAGTAAAGAGACTTGAACTCTTACGATTATAAAGTCATAAATTCCTAAGATTTACCCGGCTACCTATTTTCGGCACACTCGCAAATTAATAAATATTTATATTCTTTATTAATTTTATAAAAACAAAAACAAAATTTTTATATAATAAAATATATATGTTCTATTTTATATAAATATTAAATAAAAATATAATTTTTATAATCTTAATTAATAATTATAAACATTCTAATTAAAAATCATATAAATATTATAAGTAAGAGATAGAGTAATCGAAACTCTCTCTGCATAGTGTAAATATGCCGTTATACCACTCAACTAATCTCTTATTATTAAAGAATTATTTTTATTAAAAACAAAACAAAAACAAAACAAAACAAAAATAAAAAAGGGGGTAAAATTAATTTATTTTCCAGCAGCACTTTCCAGTACGGCTACCTTGCTATGACTTTTGAGATGTTACTCAAATGAATTAATAAAAACTTATTAGTTTTAACATAGTCGTTTAAAATATAATAAATATAAAATAAACTATATAAAAAAATATAAAAAATAAATTAATATTAACTATGAAAAAATTATAATTAATTCCCATTTCCATCATTATAAGCTTCTTCCCAGCGACAGACAGTTAGTTCATCACGGATGCTAGTTTCACCGTTGCGCTAATTATCAACGATTACTCGAAATTCCTTCTTCATGTTCCCGAATTGCAGAAAACAATCCGTCCAAATTTATATTTTAACTTTTTTTAATGATTAGCTCTTCCTACTTTCCAAATTGAAATTTTATTATAAAAATTCAAAATAAATGAATTATAAATCTTTCGATTATATATTTTATTAAAAAACAAAAATAAAATATTAACCTTAATAATAAAAATAAATATTTAATTCATTTTAGGAAAAAGTCTAGCATCACTTTGTAAAAGTTTTTGTGGCACGTCTATAGCCCAGTTCATAAGGGCCATAACGACTTGTCTTAGCCCCAAATGATACTCTATAAGAATCATTAATTGTTAAGTATATAATATAATATATTTTAATATATATTATAATATTTTTAATTAACAATAGGGATTTCGTCCGTTAGCGGAATTAACCTCAGTTCTCACGATACGGACTGAAGACAGCCATGCAACACCTGTAT
>WNFI01109402.1_pt1 | contig 36855 bp, 58 predicted proteins | sample 5400471 | NCBI WGS metagenome assembly WNFI01 (sample SAMN13153348, study PRJNA577476) | soil metagenome | isolation source: 100 cm saprolite on Douglas fir-dominated hillslope | place: USA:California | collected 2013-09-17 | reverse complement strand
TTTCGAAAGACTCTAAAAGCCATCATTGATTATTGCATTGTTTTCGACATGAAATTAGAACGCTTAGGAAACGAAGTAAATGAAGAGATCTCTGAATATAGTGAGTAAAATAACCCTTAACAACACCTACTTCATGATGTAGAATAATAGTATGAAAGAAAGAGGGAGGGAGGAACAATATGAAAACAATGACAGAAGTATCCTTCGACACAAACGAAGAAACGATCAGTAAGATTGCACATCAATTGAGCCTTGATTCTCATGAAGCGGCCTTCGTCGCCCATGCCGTTAATTCTTATGAAAAATCGATGGAAGCCATGAAAGCCGCGTTGGACGTGATTGAATCGACCTGTCAAGAGCGTGGCGATAACTGTGTTCGATGCAAGCTTATGGACGCCATTTATTATCGTGGTTAGATATTAGGAGGAACCATTATGAACCGATCAAAAATCATCAACGCCATCCTCGAAGAATTCCGCAAACACAATCCACGCAATCAAGAGCACGTGCTTGTAGACGCCTTAAAGCATATCGTCTCTGATACCGGCCTGCTCGCCTTCGCCATTGAATTAGGCATTGACACGGACCGCGTTCTTGAAATTCCACGTAACGTGAAAATGGAGGTGGTGTCATGAAAACAAAAACATGGAAACCTTACAAATTTTTAGTAACGAGTGAAGAAGACGGAGAATGTTGGACAGAAAGCGTCTGGGCCGGAAGTCGTTCTGAAGCCCATGATTTAATGGCCAAGCAAAAAAATGATAGTCCAGTAACTTGGATTATGGAAGGGGTGCCATCATGAGCGGCCGGGCGAAGTTCGTTCACTGGATGGTGAGTCCGTTCGAGGACATTCCGTCCGAGCCGATGTTCAACGTCATCTCAAACGACAAGAGCCTTCCGAACGGTTCCACCATCGGCGGTGGGACTCTTTTAACTCAGTACGGAATTAACCTGCCGATGTTCCCGTCCCTGGAAACCTGGAAACAGGAAACTGAAGCGAAGCGGAAATGCTTCCGCTGCTGGGCCGTCACGCGCGGAAATGAAGACCTGCTTCACCACCGCGCCGCCGTTCATCATGAGAAATTGGCTCAGTTAAAGGTGGCTTGATATTAAAAAACTTAACTCATCAAAAACAATCCACCTGGTCTTATATCCGGACAGATTATATCGACCAAGCAACTCTAAATCACTCTTAAAACTGCAAAAAATACTTTGGTCGGATGCTCAAAAAATCAGCATCCCTCAAAATTCACTGTGGCAGATTGAAAAAATAGCGAAAGTATGCGGCTACAAAATTGTGATTGTTGAATGAGTAGTGAAGGAAAGCGCTTCGAAAATTACCTGCGCTCATTCCAGATTGCGAAAGCCCATCTCATCACAGCCGATCAACACGCCCGATTGAGAGACGATCATGGAGCAGTATTGGCTTTGATTCGCTCACTGCGAGAGTTTGAAACATGCGTTAACAACCTGGCCTCGATGCACTTCAAAAAGAAGCCGAAAAGAGAAAGTCGAAAACTGCAAAGTGCCAAGATGCAAGCGAAGAAAATTCTGATTGAACACTGAAAAAGGAAATCGTGAGGGCGTAATATGTCAATCGAATTGGATGCCGCTGTAAAAAGAATCTTAGTGCATGGACCGGATCGAGTCGTGATAAATACCGAGGCCGAAGCGGTTAATAGTAGCTACGCGCACCAACATTATGGAGTTCTACCTGATGTTATTTTTATCAGAAATGACGGGTGGAGTCTGGGCGCACCAGATTGGCTGGAAACAGTTGCTTACGAATTATGGACGGAAGAGTGGACGGGATTCATGCGGCGTGGTAAAAAAACAGCCTTACCAATAACTGCTTACGGAGAAGGTCGGTAAATCAAAAAATCATGAGGCGGCTGGTAGGTTTCCGGTAGGAGGGGATTAACCGCTGTCTCAAACGGGAGTGGTCCGAGGGACCGGGGGGTTTAAGGGCCACTCCCACACTTTATCAAAATGAAAAATATTAAATGAAAATAATTAAAATTGGGGACACTGTGAGATTTAACAAAAACAAATATCGGTCAATGTTTTGGCCCAAAAAAAAACCTTATACAAAGTGGAGAGCTGAAGTTGTTGGATTTGGCCGTGATCGACAGTTAATTCTAAAGTTTGATTATTTGAAGTGTAAACAATCATGGAGTCCTACTTATTGGGTTAAAGTGAAGCCATGAGCAAGTTACCGGATAAGTCAGCCAAAGCACAAATGGAGCAGTATTTTAAGATGCCGTGGAGTAGAATTATTAAACTGAAAAAGAAACATGAAAGTATACACAAGAAACTTTTGGTAATTTACGACAAAGTATTAATGCTGGAAATTTTAATTCTAAAGGATGAATTTAAATGAGACGATTTACCACCTCAGCAACGGTGGTAATCTCATTATTAAGGAGTAAACTATGACATTGAGAGCAAAAAAACCAGAACCAATACAGAAACGCCTAAAACTGTTTGTCTATGGCGCAGCCGGTGTTGGTAAAACAACGGCGGCAATCCAGTTTCCTTCGGCGTATCTGATTGATACTGAACGGGGCGCAGATCCGTACACAAAAACAATAAACAAATCCAGGTCCGTCGTATTCGCCTCAAACAACTTCGATGAAGTCTCCAAAGAAGTAAAAGAGCTTTTGACCACCAAACATGATTATCGAACGCTTATCATCGATCCGGTAACTCAACTCTATAACTCAGTCCAAGAAAAATGGACCCGTGTGTTTGAAAAACACGCCAAAAACGAGAAGGAAGCTGAGGTCCAGGACTTTGGTATGCGTTATTGGGGCCGAGTTAAAAGTGATTTTAAAACGCTTCAACGAATGCTGGTATCCATCGATATGAACCTCATCGTTACGGCTCATCAAAAAGATCTGTATGGCACTGGAATGTCGAAAATCGGCGTTACTTTTGATTCCATGAAAGGCGAGGATTACCTTTATGATTTGGTGTTCAGGCTTGAAAACAGAGGTTCCAAGCGAGTTGCCGTTACCGTCAAGGAACGAGCTGAAATCGGTGAAGCGAAATTCCCGCCGGAATTCGAATGGTCGTATGAGAATTTCTGCAATTTTTATGGAACCGATATCATTCAGCGCGAAAGTGTGCCGATTCGGCTTGCGACTCCGGAACAAACGGCAAAAGTCAAAGCATTGCTCGATGTTGTGCGTGTCTCAAATGAAGAAGTTATCGCGTGGTTCACCAAAGCCGATGTTGACGCCTGGGAAGAAATGACAAATGATACCATTGGAAAAATCATAGACTATTTAGAGAAAAAAGTCGGGTCACTTTCTCACGGTTCGTTGACCCAAGAATCATCGATCCAGACAAAAAGAGTCAATGACTCAAGGGTCAATGACCCAAAGGGGAAATAATATGGGGTTTCACTACAACGCAAAAGGCATTAATTTGGATACAGCGCCAATAACTCCGATTCCAGAGGGTCATTACACACTCATTATCAACGAAGCGTCAGATATAAAAGATGGTTCGCAACGAATCACTAAAAATGGAGACCCGTACGTAAACGTCAAATGTTCCGTCGACAAAGGAGAATATATCGGCAAAATAATTTATCACAACGTCACATTCCTTCACCCTGATAAAAATGGATCCGGTATCGCTATTAAATTCCTTAAAACAATCGGTGAACCGTGGGAAAACGAATTCGACGTCGAACCATCGAACTGGATAGGAAAAACATTTAAAGCAAAAGTCATTGTCGGAAAAGACAACAAAGGTCGCTCACGAAATGAAATTAGTTACCTCATTGACGAATTAAAAGAAGATGAAATCCCTTTTTAAAATTTCATTTTTAATGCTCGCACTTTAAATCTTAATATGTCAGTTTTTGCGGATATGGCACTAACGATCGATATCATCACGAAAGCGAAGGCAGGAAAAAAGCCATCGCTATTTTTTTGCCCCCGTTCAGATCGTTGGTGCCAACTAAAGATTATGGACGTGGGGCATTTTTTTTTCCAATCAAGCCGTAAGGTCGGCTTGTAATTAAATTTCGCTCGCGGTAGCGTAAATCCGTACTTTTCGTTTGTTGCTTTTTCTATCTTTGCTGAAAGTATAATCAGTCAAAGAAATCGAATTGAAATCTGAAGACAAAAAATAGTCGGGAAATGGGTGGTTGGAAAAGACAAATTCGCCAATCAATCTTCAAATCCGCAAGCTGCATTAAAAAAATCTTCAATTCGTGAGCATTGATTAAATGCTTTTTAAGCTCGATCTGTAAATATTCATGGAGCTAAGATCTTCACTTAGATTGAATAAACAGAATTAATCCATAACTGCCTGGTCTTAGAGACACAGGTGATTATCTCTCTTTAGAAGAAGGTATCTATTTGGAGATTAGTGAATTCTATGCCCAAATGAGGTCGGAAATGATTTGTTCTTTTTGCCATCGAAAATTTAGGCGTTCATTCTGGTGGTTAATTCACGCCATCTTTTTCTTACATCTTGACTGAGATATTAATGAAAAAACTAGAAACCAAGATTTACGACAAAGTGGGCGACAAGGTGGACGACAAGGTGCTCGATAAGGTAAGAGACAAGGTGGGCGACAAGGTGATTGACAAGGTGATTGACAAAGTGCGCGACAAGGTGGTCGACAAAGTGTTCGATAAGGTGCTCACCAAGGTACGCGACAAGGTGAGCGCCAAGGTACGCGACAAGGTGAGCGCCAAGGTGAGCGAAAAGGTGTTCGTCAAGGTGCGCGACAAGGTGGCCGACAAAGTGTTCGATAAGGTGCTTACCAAGGTGAGTGACAAGGTGTTCTACAAGGTGAATGACAAAGTGCACATCCAGGTGGGTGCCAAGGTGCGCGCCAAGGTGCTCGATAAGGTAAAAGACAAGGTGAATGACAAAGTGCACGTCCAGGTGGCCGACAAGGTGAGCGACAAAGTGTTCGATAAGGTGCTTACCAAGGTGATTGACAAAGTGCGCGACAAGGTGGTCGACAAAGTGTTCGATAAGGTGCTTACCAAGGTGATTGACAAAGTGCGCGACAAGGTGGTCGACAAAGTGTTCGATAAGGTGCTCACCAAGGTACACGACAAGGTGCGCGCCAAGGTGCTCGATAAGGTAAAAGACAAGGTGAATGACAAAGTGCACGTCCAGGTGGGTGCCAAGGTGCGCGCCAAGGTGCTCGATAAGGTACACATCAGGGTAGGCAACTAGAAAAATAAGGAGTTGTTTTTATGATCAGTGAATTGACTAAAGAACAAGAATTAATATTAGAAGAAGTCGAAAAAGAGAGTGTTAAAAGAGCGTTGGGTGGCGATACAAGTTACGATGTTGAAAAAATAAAAAGTTGGGTGGATTTTTTATATGAACTTATTGATTTGAAATCACCGGAAATAATCATTTGTCCTTCTCCTACGGGAATATTCGAGGTTGCAGAAAAGGAGTATGGCTATAAATATAAAAAAGGAGATTTGATTGATTACAATGGATTGGGGTTTGACTCCGGTTGGACTTCTTTTTATATAGCTATGGAAAAAATCGGGGTTGATTTTTCAGATATCCCAGAATTTTCCAAATGGAAGTTATTGTTAGAAACAGGAGTTTGGGGAACTCTTCTTTTTGAAGAAATCGCTTTTGTATGCTTACGCCCATCTTCAGTAAAAGTTAATTCCAACGATGACTTACACTGTGAGAATGGGAAAGCCATAGAATGGCTGGATGGAAACGGTTTCTTTTATCTTAATGGCGTTCGAATGGAAGAAGATCAGGTAATGACTCCCGCTGAAAAAATTGATGTTCAAGAAATAATTAAAGAACAAAATGTTGAAGTACGTCGTGAACTAATCCGAAAAGTTGGAATTGAACGATTTATCCAAAAATCAGGAGCAAAGGTTTTGGACAAGCAAGGCGATTACAAACTTCTTTCCGTATATTTATCAGAGCAAGTGCCCGATACCCGATATTTGAAAATGAAGAATCCTTCTCTCGGCACTTATCATGTTGAAGGAGTGGAAGGTAATACAGTTGAAGAAGCTATAGATTTTAGAGCCAAAGATATTCTAAAAAAAGGCGAAAAATGGAAGCCGTCCACATTGACATAATTAAGATTCTCGACAAGGTGTACATTAAGGTAATCGATAAGGTGCTCACCAAGGTGAGAGACAAGGTGTTCTACAATGTGCACGTCCAGGTGGTCGACAAGGTGTTCTACAAGGTGCACGCCAAGGTGCGCGATAAAGAAATAAAATAATTTGAACAAGAATTAAAAAAGGAGATTAAAATGAACAAAGATCAAATGCAGCAAGGCGATGTTATTCTTAAAAAAATTACAGAGTTGCCTGCGGGAGTTAAAAAAGCTAAACGGGACAATGGAGACATTGTTTTGGCCTATGGAGAAGTAACGGGGCATCGGCATCGTATCTGTGATGTTGACGCCATGTTCTATGAAAAAGACGGGATGTTTTATTTGAAGACGGATAAACCGGTTACTCTCATTCATGAAGAACACAATCAAATTACAGTTGAACCAGGCATTTGGCAAGTAGGTCAAGTTCGGGAAAAAGATTGGATTTCTGGAATGGTAAGACGGGTCATTGATTAATAAGCCTGTTCTTAAGATGAAGGACAAGGTGTGCGACAAGGTGAGCGACAAGATGAAGGACAAGGTGAACGACAAGGTGAGCGCCAAGGTGAGCGAAAAGGTGAGCGCCAAGGTGAGCGAAAAGGTGCGCGACAAGGTGACCGACAAGGTGGGCGACAAGGTAGCCGACAATGTTTCCGTCAAATGAATTAAAAAAAGAATTTGTCTTCTGGGTGGAAGTAGTTATTATTTGGTCGGCTTTATTTTTGAGCGTAGAAGTGAGTGCAGCTTTGTTTTTGGCTCACCGCCACAGGATTAAGGTTATTGTCGGAGATTTAGTTGCTAGTTTCAGTGATCCCATGGGAACCATTGGTTCGGTGGGAAGAAAATAATTGTGGGTTACTGATGAAGCCCTATTACGACCACAACGGGATCACTATTTTTCATGGGAATAATTTAGAAGTAATGTCCTATCTTCCAGAAAATTATATTGATTCGGTTTTAACTGATCCGCCTTATGGACTTAAATTTATGTGCAAAGGCAAGAAATGAGGTCATGAAAAAGAAATGTGATCATCAGCCCTATGTCTATCTCTGGGATGGTGAAGGTAAACATTACAAATGCCGGAAGTGTAAAAAGATTATTAAAATAATGTGGGAATTATGTGATTGACTACAGGGCTGAAGCCTATAAAATTTTGACAGCAGTTTGTTTAGATACTGAGCGTATCAAACTCATTAAAAATTTATGCTTGCGTGTTAAAGAAGAAATTAGAAATAAAACATTGGATGAAGTGGAAGAAATTGCTTCTGAACACAATGGATGCATTAATTTAAAATGTGCAAAAGGAAATTGTGGTGAGACTATAGCAAATGAAATTCTTGAACTTAAAATAAATCATGATAGAAATCAACTGTGATAAATCAAAATGGGGACCTGGACCTTGGCAAAATGAACCTGATCGTATTGAATTTGAGTACAACAGATTTCCATGTCTTATGCAACGGAACATGCAATTAGGTAATTGGTGTGGGTATGTGGCAGTTCCGCCTGGACATCCTGCATTTGAAAAATCTTACAATGATATTGAAGTTAATGTTCATGGTGGTTTAACCTATGCGAATCATTGTAATGGCCATATTTGTCACATTCCAAAACCTGGAAAACCTGATAATGTTTGGTGGCTTGGTTTTGATTTGGGGCATTTAGATGATTTAATGCCTTGGTTTAAAAGACATGGCATTATGAATGATGGCGTCTATCGTGATGTTGCTTATGTTAAAGCAGAATGCAAAAACCTTGCACAACAACTTGAAGCAATGGTTTAAAAAATTGAAGGTTCTTGCCAAGGTTGGATACAAGGTACGCGACAAAGTGTTTTATCAGGTACGCGTAAGGTGGATCGAAAAATTGGGTGTACAAGTGAGTGACCAAGTGAGCGCCCAGATGCGAGCCAAGGTGGTCGAAAAGGTGTTCGACCAGGTAAGAGACAAGGTGGGCGCCAAGGTGAGGGACAAGGCGCGCGACAAGGTGTTTTCCAAGGTATTTTCCAAGATAATCAACGAGGTGCACGCCAAGGTGCGCGATAAGGTGATTGAAAAGGTGCGCGACAAGGTGGGCAATAAGGTGCGCGCCAAGATGTACAATAAAACGAACAATAAGACGGGTAATATCAGCTAGATCTTGCGTCTACTTAAGATATGAAATTCAGAAAAAAACATTTTATAGCCTAAAGTCCTACCGCAATCACATCATCTATAGAATTGGCTATGCAAGCAATACCATTGTTAGATTTTACTCTTTTAAGAAAAATCATTTGGTCTGGTGTTGGTGTTTTTCCAAAACATTTGACTTCTATAGCAATAAGCTTGCCTGAGTTGGCAGCCACACCAACAATATCAGATGAGCCCTTCATGCCGAATCTAAAAAACCGACTTTTACCTTTGTACTTGCCAACGTAAGCGCCCGTATTATTTCGCCACACAAAATGGCCACGCAAATTAAGCCATTCCAGGATAGACTTTTGAATATCCGCTTCTTTAGGAGCAGTTGCTTTTACAGATGGGTTCACCGGTTACCCAAGTTCTGAGCCGAAGCCATGACGGTAGCCAGAATCGTTGAAGCCGTTGTCATCCAGGGTGCACTGACACCGCCATTTTTCAAAGTCAGAATCCCGTCCGATAAAATACCGATCACTCCCGCCCAGAATTCGGATGATTGAAAAACAGGTCGAACACCGTTTACATCAGCCTTAATTAAGCCTCGCAAAATGTTATAGATTACCGTCAGTGACGTGATGATAACGACGGCGATTGTCCCTGGAATGAATCCTTGAATAGCAGCACCCAATGAAACAAGCGAACCAGTGAGGGTAACCCAGAAAGGAATCGTTTTCCAGCCACTTTTTATATCCTTAAGTTCTCCTGCGATCTGCTGCACTGGCGCTCTCACAGAAAACAACAATTTAATGCCTTGAATTATGTTCATTTACGTGTCTCCTTTGAATCTTTAGGTGGATTTGGTTCTAAAAATGATAATGTGTTCTCCTATGAAAAAATGTTCTCGATGCAAAGAAATAAAATTAAAGACTTATTTTTGGCGCAATCTTCGAGTCCCTGATAAATTAAATGCTTGGTGCAAAGATTGTCATCTTTCATATGACAAGCATCCTTTGAGGAAAATGAAAAAACGTATTTATGCAAAAGCGTGGTATAAGAAAAAAGGGAAGATTTACAGTCGTGAATATAGCAGGAATCCTGAGGTGAAAAATAAGGCTTGGATATATCGTCATACGAAGGAAGCAATCAATCTTAGACGAATTCGTGATTCTAATTACAGAAAAACTTGGAATCAAAAATATAAAGCCAGAATAGCGGTCAAAAATGCAGTTCGACATAGAAAAATTCTCTCTATTAAAAATAGGGCTTGCAATAATTGCGGTCATCAAGCTAATGCGTACCATCACCATCTTGGCTACCATCAAGAACATTGGCTTTCTGTGATTCCTCTTTGCATGCAATGTCATCATGATGTACACGTTCTGAAAAGGTCGGTAATGTCCAACTCCACCTTATCCATATATCCCCGATTTTGCTGAATAGCCATATGATGAAATTCATAATTTACCGTTTTTCTTAAATGTCCAAAGAGATTTCATGTCCTGACTGTAAATATCAGCCGATCTTCTTTCTCTTGCTATCAATTTCTTAAAGCTGAAATGGTTTTGGCTCAACTGCTTCTCTGAAAAAAGTTCCTTCACTGATTCGTGGCAAACCATGGTCTCTGACCTATAAAAGTGAATCATTTTTTCGGTAAGGTTTATTTTATCTCCCACATAATCCCAACCAAGTTGATCGTCTGGTTCTCGAACAATATAACCTAGAGAAATACGAGTCCTAAATCCATCAGGTCGGGGAGAACTTTTATTTTCTACCAGTTGATAAACATCTTTCGTAAAAACCCAAGAGTTGTTTAAAAAATTCACACCCTCAGAAGACACATTCTCCTCACGTCTAATTTCCTTGATTGCTAAAACACCATCGCCCATTCGCTTAACAAAATAGCCAGTTTTTTCTCTAAAATCTTTTACCAGCTCACGCCATTGCCTCTGAAACGGATATAATTCCGTCTCTAAATGACTGATCCGTCTCCAGAAGGCTCCATACCCGGAAATATCACTAAAAAGAATAAAGGCTCGAACCTGTTTTTCATTCATCTGACTCGTGTTTTTTGTATTGGTTGCTCAGACGTAAAATGGTCAATTGTCGATTTCACTCCAGCCGCCACAACTCCAATCACAATTCCAAATATAAAAATCTTCTTTAACATGTTGATTGATTCCCCCTGTTCATGCTGAACCAAAATAAATTCACCCATTCTCTTCTCAATTTCATCGTTGATATCTTTTAAACTTAAATCCAATTTGTGATCCAAATTATTTATTACGAGTTCAATTGTCGCCTGCTTCTCTAAAATCTTGTTCTGGGTCGGGCTAACCCCCATGTTAATTCTTTCGATGAGTTGATGTATCTCATGCTCAACTGATTTAATTGAAGTCTGTGTATCGTGTATTTTGTTATCCTGTTCACTTAAGCGCCTATCGTGAATAGCCCAAATATCGCGTTCTGTTTCACGATCCATTCGGAATACGTCCATCCGGCACTGTTTCTTTCAACACAAAATAGGTCGGCTCAGCTCTAAACGCATAGCTTACCGGTTTCCCAATAAAAACATCTTTCCCAACGTTCATTACAACAGGCACCTTTTTTTGATAATGGGCCGAATCCATCATCTCGCTTGGAATTATTACACAAACATGACCATGTGCCCCGGCTACCATTTGAGCAGCCAAAACAAGAGCCCCACTGTTTGCATGCGCCTGAGCCACATCGCCGGGAATCGATAACCAATCCCCAGTTTCACGGTTCATTAAAGTGAACATCGAATTTGCGGTGACAGGCTGATCCACACCACCAGCATTAAATTTGGTGTAACCGATTGCATTACAAACCAGGTTAACTGCCAAATTGCAGAAGGTTGTAATCGATCCATCAAATCCTAGGAGAGGATGCCATTCCTGCCCCGGACCGGCTTTGTTGTACGCTTGATAGACCGCTGTAATTAATTTCAGATTCATTAAATTATTCCCCCTTCACACCGCAACCGAAAGGGGTTTATCGGCTTTTGGAGATCCGGGGGAAATTAATTTTGAGTAAGGTGAAGGAATATCATTGTACCCCCAACTCCTGAGCTTCATAATTCTTTTCCACGCATCGTCAATACCGTCGGTATAGCGACCTCCGGCATTCGGGACTTCAACACTCTTAAACACCTTCTGGGACCCGTGCCACGCTTCCATAAGCGAATTTCCACGTCCTAGACACTCACCGATAATTCCCATGGTCCCAGCAGCCTGAAGTCCGGTTCTTTTGCCCTTTTCAACATCAATCGGAATAAAATCAGGCCCGTATTTACCGTTAATCCTGATTCCTTCCGTTGGTTTGTACGCTTCACGCGCAATTCGGTCATCTTCATGTGAGAACGGATAAGGAGGAATGTGTAATTTTAGAGCAGTTGACCATTTGGTTTTAAACGGGATTGTAAAAGCTCCTCTGGAAAGCCGGTAGAAATATTCTGATACGGGAATCCCGATCATGGCGAAATAAGCATAGATCGCGCTATACCCCAGGCGCGGTGTAAATTCCAAGAAATACGGTTCATGATCTTCCTCGGAAACAATCGCGTTCACGTCACACGCCCCCGTATACTGACTGTGCTTTAAGAGAGGAGCGATTTTAAGAACTGTTTTGATAGCAAGTTTGGAATGATTACCTTCGTAGTGACAAACTGCACTTGTTTCTGCCCCTGTTCTAACGCCGAGTTCTCCAGCGAGTAGTTTTTTAACTTCGAATGTCGAATTAGATGAAAAACAGGGACTTCCATTTGAAAACCAGCATTCGGTTGAAATCTCAGCACCTTTGATTACCTCCTGGAGTATGAACGTATCGCCATTTATCAGTCCTTCTTCCTTCTGATAAGTGATGTAATCCAGCATATCCTCTTGTGACTTGGCGACGTAGGACGATGCCTCACTTTTGTTGTTGTCTATCTTAATCGCAAGCGGTTTCTTGGTCTGTTTAATGTAACCGATTGCTTCGTCGATATTCTTAAATTCAACGGTTTTCGGGACCTTAATTCCATACTGTTTGGCGACCTGAACACCCCAAGAACGGTCCATTTCCAGTCTATCACAAAGCTTTGAACCACCTATCACTTTCCAGCCGTCTTTACGTAGCTTATCTGCTTTTTCGCCGTCTCCATTCAAGTCAAAAATGATTAAATCGGGCTTTTTCTTAAGTCCCTCTTCCAAACTTTCAACATGTGGCACAATTCCATCCAAAACCTTTCTAGAAAACGCATCTTTTATGTAGAGGTCAACTGAAGCGCCCTCTCTGTGCATAATAAAAGCCAATCCACCGCTGTCACCACTTGCCGAATGAATCAATATTTTCATTGATTTGTCACAGGTCTTTCATTAAGATGCCATCGATATTGGGCATCCTGGAGGAAAGGGAGGTGTTTATGAAATTTCTGGTAAACGATACCCCAATCAAAACATGGAAAGATTTATTAGGAGTTTTATTTTCCATCGGCCTAGTTTTTGTATTCATGATGTATTCAACACCACTAGTTAATTTATTAAAAACAACCTTTCTCTTTGTATTCGTTTCAATATCAACTTTTTTTAGTGGTTTGTGGTCAGTTGTCATGGATTATCCAATGCAAATTACCGCTGTTTGTGCCTTACTAATTCTGTTCCGTGGTCGAAGTCGACCTGAACATAAGGAAGAGCCTGACGACTTCGAAGATTTCTAGGGAATTTATGGAATCAATCATTGTTGTCAATTACTTCATTGTCCTGGTTGTTGCATGGGCGATTTATCGCGAATCAGTTTCCTAATAGCCAATTGAATTAAAGCTCTTCGGCTAAGTGGAGACGTAGCGGCTCTCGCTACATCAGCACCAGCCGTAATTCCTGCGCCCCACAAAAGAGGAGATCCTGCTGCCATAGTCAAAGCGCCAGCACCGAAACCCTCACCTGGACTTTTTCTAGACACTCCAACAGTCGAACCAACTGTCGATGCCAATAATGGAGCGACGGCTGACATTTGACCTTGCTTTGTTATTCTCATTGGGTTAAGTAAATTTCTTTTAACGATTGCTTGTCTGTATTTTACGGAAGCATCTTTAAGAGAACCTGATCTGCTCGATAGAGCTTCATCGAAGGTGTTTCTGAGTTCCATGAGACTGCCTCTAGTTGCTCTATCCTTTATTGGAGTTCCAGCAATAATCCGATCAGTAGCCTGTCTCGCCCTCAAAGCTTCTTCTGCTGAAATTTGTCCGCCTTTTTCTAATTTTGAACCCACCTCTAAGGCTATTTTTCTAGCAACCCCCAATTGTGGATCAAGAATCTGATTCAACGGAGGGCGTGATTTTATACCAGCTTTTTCTAAAGCTCCACCAAAAATTTCTTGGGCTTTTCCCATTCCAGGTGCTAAATAAGTTTTAACACCCTGCCGCGCTGCTTGCATTACATCAGGAACTTTAAGGCCGGTAACAGCTTCAGTTAATTCCGCTCCTGTTTTACCAACACGAGACATCATATTCCCAAAAGGTTCCGCCAAAGGACGTGCAGCCATTCCCAAAAGTCGTGTTCCTCCCTCTGTTGCTCCACTAATCGCACCTTCAATTCCAATATCTTTCGCCGCAGCCATAGACGTTTGCGGTGTTTGTTCTCCCATCGCTCGACCGAGAAGTTGACGTGCAGCTTCTCCTCCAGCGCCACCGAGAATGGCACCTGGAACATTTCCTAACAAACCACCGACGACAGCTCCGCCTGTCGGAAGCGCTTTACCGTATTTTTGAAATGCGGAAGGGTTTTTTTGCGGAACCTGATAATCTTCCCACGGACCATGTCCCTTCGGACTAAATTCTGTCTGTTGATATTCTTCCCAGGGTTTCATTGCACTGGTACCCATGATTTAGAATCAGCCGGATTCCCGCCTTTAAATCGATATCCATTTTTTACGGTTCCAACTTTTGGACCTGATGTTATAGGATTTGTTTTTTTACTCTGTGGCTGAGTCGTTAAAACATTCGTCATCTTATTTATAGGATCTTGAAACTGGCCAATTCCACCTCGAATCGTCGGAGCAATCATACTTTTGCTGAAATCTTTGTTTGCATTCAAGAATTTATTGTCTATTTGTACGACATCCTGAACCAACCCCAGAACTTTCTTTCGAATAGGATCAGGCACATTTTCCGTCGGGTGACCTGTGGCATAAGTTTTCCATGATGCCCAGTTTTGTTGCCAACCTGGAAAATGAGTATTTTTAACTTCATCAATATGCGGAACCCCACCCTGCATGATCCCGGCCAAGTCAACTTCTCCAAGCGCCAATTCCTGCCAGGTAATACTTGGATTTGAAAGAATTTCAATCGCTCGATCCGCTCTAAGATTATTGGTCTGCAAAGCAGACTGCTGTTTTGAAGTTAGACCAATTCGCTTTGTGAGCTCATTTATCTGTTTGGTATCGATAGCTCTATTCCAAACTTCAGCCTTATCGGTCATAGCCTTATTTCTTGCTTTCGAAGAAGCCACTCCGGTTATTTTATTTAGAGCATCGCCCTGAGATGTTTTGTACTCAGTCCAACCTTCCACAGGATTAGGCGATAGTGATGTCGGATCTTCTGGGTTCACCCAAATACTTGCCATTGGCTTATTAGGTGTTTGCTGTTTCATTAATTGTGAAATAATCTTTTCTGAAAATTGACCAGCTTGATCCGGGTAAGCTTTCCCAAAAGAATTAGATAACGCTCCATAATTAATTGGCGGCTGAATTGGTTTTTGTCCCTGCTCTGTAGTCGGACCTTGAACTGGAGCCAAAGCGTTTTTGAAATCCTGGCCAAACTGGTTTTGCGCTTTGATTTGGCGACCTTGTGCGAATCCGGTCCCAAATCCTTGACTTAAATTTTGACCCAATCCTTGATACATCTGATTCTTCTGTTGAATTGCTTGGGCCAATAATTGATAAACTTCCGGCGGTAACCGGAAATCAGGAGTCTGCATCTGTGTTCTAAGATCAAGTGCCATATTATTTTCTCCCCAAGTAACTGCCTATCCCTTGACCCAATCCGCCAGCAAATCCGAGACCAACTGTTTCCCATGGGTTTTGTTTCTGCTGATTTAACGCGCTCATGTAACGATTATTCTGAAGATCCGCTAATTGCTTTTGAAAATCAGCGTTGGTATAAAAATCCTGCAACGAAAATTGGCGTTGAAGTCCAGCTTGACCCAACCCCGATAACGTTTGATATCCTTGGTTTTGGATATCCTGAAGTTGGCTCTGACCACCTATACCAAATTGGCCAAGAGCGTTAACACCTTGCTGAGCTGAATTCTGAAGTGCATTTTGTTCATCCAGTTTTGCTTGCAAGAGACTATTCTGTGTGTTCTGTTGTATTTGGCCGAATTGATCAGCTAAACCGGTATTGAAAGCGCCTGAATTAAGCAGACCAAGGTTATTGAAATATTCTCGAAACTTTTCTCCCTGCGGACCTGTGGTTAAATTCTGCATAGCCTGATTCTGCTGATTTTGAAGACTCTTCGAAATGTCTTCATAGGATTGATCGTATCTTTGCTTCGTACCACTCATGAAATTTGAATAAAGATCCTGAAGCTGTTTCTGTGTGTTCTGTTGGGTTGTTTCAGATTCTTTTTGAGCTTGTTGAACAAGTGCTTTTTGTTGGTCCTGTTGATTTTGGATCATTGTATTTACCCCGACGTTTCCAGGCAATGCACTTGTCGGAACAAGACCATTCTTGATTTGATCAGCCGTTGGTTTAGCAGTATCGGGCAATGTGGCATATTCTTGTTCAGTGAGCGGGAGTTGAGCGACCCATTTCCCCTGATCCGCTTTTACGAAATTTGAATTCTGGATTTGTTGCCAGATTGGATTTACCGAATTCGCTGCCTCAGATCCCTGCCCTGCTATATTTCCGACGGTATTGGCTGTTTGCTCAATGATAGGTGTTGCTTGCCTTAGATAATCGGCTGAGGTCATTTGGCCAGAAACCAATTGGTTTTTAAGACCTCGAAGAGTTTGGAGCGCTTGTGATACGCCGGTTGGATTCGAATCCATAGAAAAACCACCCGAAGCTGTAGCTGAGCCAGGTCCCGCATTCTCTGAAGCAGGCGCCATCATTGGGGAAGAAGAGGTCATTTGATTAAAAGAAGGCATAGCGCTCTGTGTTGACGTACTCTGTCCAGTTGATCCCCAATCTCCTCTCAAGCCCCGATAATTCGATTGCATTATCCGATTGGCTAACTCTTGCTGCCTACGAGCCATTTCACTCTGAAAAGCCATATTTTTATCCTTTACCCCTAGTTGTAGAACTCGTCCACAATGATGATTCCTGATCCTCCAGCACCACCAGCAACGCCACCCGTTCCAGCAGAACCAGCAGCACCTTGGGCGCCCACAACATAATTGTAAGACGCCGCAGGTGATGTTATGATCTTCTCTAAATAACCAGCGCCGCTTCCGCCCGCACCCGCCGCGCCACCAGTTACACCTCCACCGCCACCACCTCCTGCTCCAGTTCCAGATGAGGCCGCACCTCCCGCAACGTTGGCTATACCACCCCATCCTCCAGACCCAAAAGGAGTTCCTCCGCCGCTGGCGCCATCAACCAGAGCCAATGCTGAAGTAGCGCCAGCGGCCCCGCCCCCTGAAATATTAACGTCTCCTCCAGATGCCCCTGATCCGGTCTGTGAAGTCGCATCCGTTCCACCGATGCCACCAGTACAGGTAAGAGAGGCCCCAAAAGTAGAATTAACACCATTTCCACCAGCTCCTCTTGCCGCAGTTCCAGATCCTTCTCCGCCTCCGCCACCTCCGACCATTCGTACAAATAAATAAAGAACACCTGCTGGCGTGGTGTATGTATTGGAGCCAGTAGCTGTAAAAACCTGTCTTGTTCGAGCTGTTCTCGCCGGTATTTGTCCAAAAGTAGCCGCGTCTGTTGCCGCTGATCCATTGGCCAAACTGGTGATTTTATTGGAATTCATCGTGAGTGGATTTAAGATAGACACCTGTGTACTGGTCCATTCCATTCGTAGGGTACCGGACATCGACAACCCCAAATCTGTGACACCAATTCGATAAAACCCCAAACTCCCATCAGCGACACAAGCTAAACCAGGAGCTCCCACAGTCCCATCCAATATTTGAATCTGACCAGATGTGGCCATCACAATATTCCCCGCCGTCACCGTTAAAGTTCCGTTGAGAGCTTCTCCCGTTGCCGTAATTGTTCCGTTCACGTCCAAAGGTGTTCCTGGATTTGTCTTTCCAATGCCCAGACGGAAATTTGTGTTATCCCAAAAGAAATTGGCGTTTTTCTGGCTGACGAGACCGCTTGCTCCAATAAAAAGAACAGACCCTTGAGTTAAATTTAAAAGAGTCAAATTGTTTAAAATGCTTTGGTTTGTCCATGAGATAGTTCCGTCATCCATGTCATTCCACAACCGATAAAGATACGTCAAAAACCTATTGAACGAAGCCTGATCAGCTATAATTTTGATAATCGGATCTGGAAAATTTAATTTGGCCATTAGGCAAGGACCTCATCACTCAAATAAAAAGGATGAAGAATCGGACCCCAATTGGTACCGGTTATTTTCATTTGCAAAGTACGAGGTCGAACCGTTGTCCCTGAACTGGCAAAGGGAATTGGAACAATAATATTTGAAAAAGCCGGACTCGCACCAAGGGTATAAGTAGTTCCCCCAGATAATGTGCCATCCCACCCGGTGGTAATTAGACATTGCGCGGCGCTGGAGTTTGAGTTTGTAAAAGGAATAATAATCGACCTAGGCGTGAAGTTTGAGAGGTCTCCACCCAGCATTATATTCACCGTGCAGGAAGGATTAATATTTGTTCCCGCATCGTTTCCCGGTCCATACAATGAAATCGTTTTGTTTAACTGTACAACCGTTCCTATACTGTTGCCCTCGTAAAAAACGGAAGCCATCCCAAAAGCTCCATTATCAACATTTGAGTTTTCAAGCCTCGGAACATTAAGAAGAATGGTCGGCGTGATCCCGGTCCATTGCGACCAAAATTCTTCAAACCAATCATAAACATAGCAGCGGTATCCAGTTGAATATCCGGTAAAGCAAACAATAATCTGGTGATGATCCGGGAAAACTCTTACACAAATAGCACTGAAATTTGGACCACCAGCGATTTCGTCAAAGCTTGCTTGAATATTTGGTCCTGGGTACGGCATATCCGATAGATCTGTAAAAGATGTTCCGTCGAAAAGTTTAAGACGACCATCTGAAGCCAAAAAAACGATCCGACCATCCGGCATATTGTCCAAAGCCCAAGGACCCAAAGTACCGGTTCCAATGGAAATGGTTTGAAGTGGTCCTAAAGTAACGGCGCCTGAAATGATTTGTGTTGTTGTTGAAAGACGGCCAATGGAATTCCGCTTAAAAATATAAAGATCTTGACCAATAGATCCCAAAGCTTGAACGCGATCACCATCATTAACTCTGAAATCAACGTAATTAGCCGCCGTCCAAGTTGTCGGATCTCCCACATTTGACCAGCTGACCCTAGAATAGGTAGAAGCAGCATTTAGTTGACGACCTATAAAAAGAAAATTGTTTACAACTTTAACGCAATCTCCTAACGGCGCTCCCGTTAAAGCCACGGCATTTACGTTGTAAGCAGTTATTTTAAACGGAGTTTTGCCGGAACCAGAACCTCCGCATCCAACAAGAATATTGTTAAGGATATCGAATGTATAAGGATTGCCCAGAGTACCTTGCATTGAAATGGCACCGGTTCTCGCTGTAAAAGTAAGAGGAGTACTAGCATTGGTCACCATTGCGTTTTGAAAAAGACCACCATTGCACATAGCGTAAATCTGAATTCCTTGGGAGTAATTATTGGCATCAGAGTACCAAGCCAATCCATTGACTACTTGGTTGGCGCCATTTAAAGTCGTACTGAATTGAGCAGTGGCAGGCCTGGCTAGGAGGGAACTATAATTTTTATTGAAATCCTGACAAGTTGACATTTGCCCGGTCGGAATATCCGCCCAGACTCCGACGGCAGGAGGCGATGAAATGCTGGCAGTTTTAGTATTAAGACCGCCATATTGAATGGGGCCAATAATAGCCATGTTATCCGCTGGTGATTACCGGGAATTGTTGAGGCATAGCGATCCACTTGGCTCGTTGAACTGAATCGATGGATTTAAGAATCGGCTGATTATCTTCGGATAAGCGATATTCTCGCTTCATCTCCGATATCCGATTTTCATATTTTGCGCTCCAAAAACCGGCATCCTCTTTCTTCCTTAAATAATTGAAACCGATAGCAATCGCTCCCCAAGCTAGGATATGAGCGTATTTATTTGGCACAGCCGGGAGATCGCCATTCGCCGACATATCGGTTGGTCTTTTATTGACTCTAACCTCCAACAATCTTGCATCCGACGGAAACGGATAAGGAGTCACCTGGATATTGCCACTTGAGTCATAGCCCCAACAGAGATATCCATAGGAACTGCCCGTTGACTGGGGATTTGGCATAAGATCATCCAACTGCCGAGGATCGACTTCAATGATTTTTAAAGGTGTGTTCCAGTTTCGAATATCGATAATTCTATCTGCGGTTGCAGAAAGGCTGTAGAAAAAAGCCCTGATAATGTAAGTGACATTTGTAGCGTTTGTTGTTGGTTGATATCCGGGAGTAATGGTTATCTGCGTGGCGCTGATGTAGCTGGTTATTTGATACCAATCGTTGGCTCCGGAAAATTGTATAAAGTATTGAAGGTTCGCATGGGTTGATGTGAATGTTGTTCCTGTTCCAGTCACCGTTCCTGATCCGGTATTTACACTCACAGTTCCCGCCGTATAATCTTTAACGGTCACAACTGTTTCCCTGGCCTCCATAAACGTCCAAGGCCAGCGAGCCAAGAGATCTTGCTGGGTGTAATTAACCCATCTTTTTACATTTGTCTGAACGTTGCTGTCATTGGAATCAAGACCTGTCTGGGCATAGGTTTCGTTTAAGAGGTCGATGAATGTTAAGTTGGCCAATCATCCTCCTAACTCGTAACTGATTGCTGGTAAAAGTAAACGGTTACTTCCGTCGTATTTGCATCAAAGCTTATATAGCATCCACTTGGAATAATAGTCGGCAAGGGCTTTACTGTTTCTACAGATATGTTAGCGGTTCCTGGTAGACGGCAAACCTGGGTGTCTCCGGCAACACCGGTCCCATTCCTTAAATAAGGCACGGCAGCGGTCGCTCCTGATAAAACGCTATAACCAGTCACCGCAATCGGTTTACCGCTGTCCCCAATAATGCCCGACACTGTTATTCTGGTATATCCACAAACTGACGGCGTATAGCCCATAGTTAAACTCCCACGGTAGCTGGCGCCACCTTTTTATGGCCACCCACCTTGTGCATGTGGAGGGCTCGTTTATTTGAAAAACTTTTAGAGCATTGATCACAATTAAAAAAAGTTTCTGTACTTTGGGTCATTGACTCTTGAATTTTTTCATTTAAATGTAAATTCTCTGGAATTGTTTTATCGACCGTCGTTGATACGGTTGGTAATATTTGATTGACGCCCATTGTCGTTGTTGTTTGAGTAGCTGGCACTGTTTGCGGAGGCAGTATTATTGGTGCCATCACTACAGCAACCTTTGGATCATTATTTATTGGTGTTGGCGCCGTTGGCCTTAGATCAATGACTGGAATATCACATGGATGAAATTCCAACCCTCCACGAACGGAACGCTTAGCCATATGCGGATTGAATTCCGATTTCTGGTCAGGGGCCACGATGCACGGTTTTAAAATACGCTGATCTCTAGGCGTCATCCGTTCGATATAATCCTCTATTTTTTCCCACAATTCATGCCCGGGTTCGGTCATATAATCGAACCGAATACCGATTATGGTTAGATGGTCCACCACGTAATCCGCATCTTTATGAATAGGCGGAAACACCACTGTTATTTCGATGGGTTCACATAAATTTCTTATGGACTTTGGGATATTGGCTTCGATATCAGGTATCCATGGCTTCACTAATTCTTTCCCGCCGAAACGAGATGGCCTCAAAATCCATTCTTCCGGCAAACCTTTAATAGCAATGAGTTTATCCCGATGACCGGGATTATCGATAAAATGACCGCAAAGACGAATTAGCATAGTTGAAGTTCCCCTTTTGGTACGTAATTTAAACAGACACGTAAAATTTCTCTCATCCGGTGCTCATAAGTGTGCTTGGAAATAACCTCTTGATAGCCTTGCTCTGCGATTTGATTGCGCCTATCTTCATCCGCGAGAAGTTCATGAGCCGAAGCAATAGCATCGTCTATGCTGTCATAGGCGATCAGATGTTTTCCATTTTCAAACACTTCTTCAAGAGCCGGAAATTTATTTGTCAAAAGAAGTTTTTTACATCCTAAAGCTTCAAAGGTCCTCATATTCAAGTCTTTTTTGATTGAATCGGAAACGATTAATCTGGACTGACAAAACTTTCTGGCCGCGTCTTCCAGAACGTTATAACCAAGCCAAGCCGGTTCTCGCCATCCGACATAGCGGCTTGGAAATTCCTTCATGAACCTGTCGATCAAATCAATCCGGTGTTCTGAATTCGGATGGCCAATAAAGCACCAATCCCATTTCTCGATGATAGGCCAAGGTTTATAGACCATAGGTTCAACTGCATGGGGGAGAAAGAACATTTTTTCCCGTGGGATTCCGTCCGCTGCGAACTGGTCGATGAATTCGCGCTGGGCCAAGAACACGAAATCGAATTTGCGCGCAGTTTCAAGGCGATGTTTGTAAGCGTTTTCATTGATGTGCGCATCGGAAACCCAATAAGCGCTCGGATGCGGGTATTCAAAATCCAATGGAACGCCGATGGCGTCTTCGCCATGGTCCACCATGATATTTAGGTCAAAAGTCCCGCATTGATCTGGTTTTCCATAGGGCGTTAAGCGCATAACTTGTTGGCTTGACTCAAATTTACAGGATTCACCAATCCATTTAACACTTGCTGGATCAAGTATCTTTTTTAAGTTATAGAATGAATAAAGGGGTCCCCCATCATTTCTATAATTTGTGCTCGGAACGACGAAATAATAAATAGCGACTCGTGGTTTAGTGGACACCGTTTTTCTCCCAAACCTGCACAAAGCTAATCCTATTTTGAGGATCTTCTTCCGCCACAAATTTCCATCCTTGCGAAACCATTAAATTTTTGAGACTGCTAGGGGTGAAAGCGTGAACATGCTGAATGTTCAAGGGAATGGTGTTTCTCAGTTCATGATTCGGCACCGCAATAATGAGCCTTCCCCCTGTTTTCAGGGGTTTCCCCCACATCGTAATCGTTTCAATTAAATCTGGGATGTGTTCAAGAATGTGCCTGGCAATTACCGTGTCAAATGTTCCATGTGGAACAGGAATTTCCTTGGAGACATCAGCTTCTATATCGGCCACAGAATTTTCTGCTTTCAATCCAGGAATTCTCTGACCTGCCGGAATAATATCAACGCCAACGGAATCGGGAACTGTTTTAATGGGACCACAGCCGAGTTCCAAAATGTTGCCGGCAGCATATTTTTTGACACATTCCGCTTCAACGTCACGAGCTTCCCATTCTTGCCATGGATTCATAGAGCGGTATTGATTGTAACGCGTGTTAAACCATTCCTTGAATCCGTATTTATCTTGCAGATGAACGTCTGTTTTTTCCTTCATCATGGCCGAATTCCAGTAATCACCCTGTAAACGTTGGCCCGTTTTGAATCCGTGATGATAGATGAACACGTTCCGGTCGCAAATAAGATATTTGCCGATCTTGCGAAGACGGATAGAAAGGTCCAAATCGTCTCCATGGTTTGGCATGGAGTCGTCCACACCGCCAACCTCATCCAAATGTGCGCGGCGAATCATCACGCAGAATCCAATCAAATAAGAAACTCTGAAAACATCCGGGACATCGGCTGCAAAAATATTTTGAAGACCCATAACACAATTGGATGTTGGACCGACTGCGGCGCAATCAGGGTAAGCGAAATGATCCAGCATCCGATTAAGCCAAAGGCGCGAACCTTGCGGAACGAAGGTATCGTCGTTCATAAAAACAACGAACGGAGCTTTTGAATATTCGAGTCCGGCCTTAAGCCCTCCTTCCCAGCCCATATTTTTAGGCATCTGAACGATGTCCAGTCCAGGCTGATCCAGCAGCGGTTTCATTATTTCTTCCGCTCCGTTATTAACCACAATCACTCGAAAAAAATCTTCCGTCATAGAATTCTGAAAAATCGATTTTAAACACGGATAGAGATAATCCGGATTATTAACTGTCGGCACAATGATATCGATGATGGACATAGATAATTTATTTTTTAGTTTTTGGGACTTCGCTTTCATTGATGACAACGGGAATATTGTCTAAAGAACCTGGAGCTGACGGGATTGAACATACCATTCCCGACTGAGAAACAATATCTGCATCAAGGATGCTCAAAAAATTACTGATTGAATTCGTCATAAAGTCGTTATGATGCTCCGTTTGATTAATAATGTAATGAAGCAAGCTGCTGATTTGCTGTTCCTGCGTGAGCGTGAGCGCCATATTTGCCTCGCCATACACAAAGGTAGAGTCATGTTTACCTTGCCTTCTCCAGTGATGGGTAAGAATATTTACCCATTAATTTTTCACGCTCCGCCTCATCCATTTTATTGAATTCATCTGCATAACCTTCCGTGATGACAACCGAGTCACCCAAGTGACCCAGCTTGATGGACGTATCCATAAAAACCCGGAATCCTTTCTCCTTGGCTTTCGTACAAAAGAGAACATCCTCACCACTTGGATTCGAAGACATAAACCTCGGTTCTGGAATACCTCGAAATACCGCTGTTTTAATTAGAACCGCGCCAAAACCAACGGAATCACATTCCACAAGCGTGTTTCTGGGATAATTTTTCACCGTCGAATGGGTGTAAAAATTCTGTTTCGTTACCGGATCAAACCCATTAAAACTTGTGCAAATAACTGGATTGTATGGCGGATTTCGAGTAAACGCCAGGGCCGCCACGATATCGACGTCATGCTTCACTAACCGGTAAAACAAATCCGGCGGAGCCAGCATATCGTCATCAATAGAAAACAAGTAATCGCACTCATATTTCAAGGCCATGTTCGCCAGATTCTCGCGGGCATAGGGAACAAACAGTTCCCCAGCGAAAAACCAGTAAAAAATATACTGGATCGGCTCATTTTTGAGACGCTGCTCCATCTCCGTCTGACCCAACTGAAACGCCATCAACATCCGGTCATTGTACGCTTTGGGTGGAGTATGTCCCTTTAACGGGATACAGATCGCCACCTTTTTAATGACCGGCTTAAATTCCACATCTCCATTTATAGTTGGACAATCTATAACCTGATCAATGATTTTAAGAAGTTCATCCATGTTTCGTTAACCGCATAATAATTATGACCAAGGCATACCCCTTTATTTAATTGCTTATCAGACCTGATTTTCCGGCACACCCGACACCAGAATAACCTGGATGGACTGTTCGGCGTCTGGCGACCGGAAAATCTGTCTAAAAGCAGATCTAAATAATTGTCTAAATAGCCCGTACCCATCCACTCATCCAACCAACAGCTGAGATAGCCGCAGGGACGGCGGAAGCGATCACGAAACGGAATCCTGACGACGCATAAGTGGGCGCCAAAGAAGCGCCTCCGCCCGGCATCGCGCCTGGAACCAAGGGATCGCCAACGTTGATCGTAATGGAAGTCCCGACATTAGAAAACGCCACTGATGCCACCGCTCCATAAACCTGGACCCTTCCATAGAGATTCGATCCGATATCTTGAGCTGCGATACCAACGAACCCTGGCAAATCAATGGCAGTTCCGCTTCGAGCCATCACAACTTGAGTTCCATCAAAACTGGCGTTTGTGCCGACACGAAGCGCCACAAAGTAACCGGTCGTGATGCTTGTTGCTTCCACGCATTTAAACGTGCCAAACCCTTTTTCGTCTCCCAATGCCGCATGTTTCCACAACATAATTTCCTACCTTTACCCCTATTGATCGACGGGTGCGGCGGCCATCGCCGCTACGGACTTACCCCTAAAGTCCTCCAACTCCTAAAAGTTGGCGTCACCCAGAATTTTTTATTGACCAGTGAATCACTGACCCATTAGGTCATTGACCTTTGTGAAGAATGAAGAACCGGCCTGTTGCCACAGTATCTTGATTTTCTATGGTGTAAGTCGTGATTCCAGAAGTTGTTGACACCTCGACACGCGGGATAATTTGGAAAGTGTTATCCAACGTATCGAATTTCTGGAATATGGCCAGAATGGGATAGCCGCCGGCCAACGCCAATGTTCCAGCTGCATCTCCGACGGCTCCAGTCCAATCACCATAGATGGATCTCACTCCGTCACCAAAATAAGAGGTTCCTCTAACTGTCGCTGAAAATGCCATAGAAACCTCCTTTTAAGCTGTGACACCCGTGAGGAGAAATAATTTCCTCCGGTTATTGGTTGTGCACTCTCCAGCCCAGAATACTTGAGCCACTTTCAGATCCTGATTGGCGGGCTTGACCCATTCTGAGATCGTGAACAGACGATTCGTGTGCTGAACCAACTCCAACGCCTTAGAATTCAAGCCATAAACATAGCCGGCTGTTGCGTTCGGGTCCCAAGTCCAAACAGCTTCCTTGTATTTCAGATTCACAAAACCAAGATCGCCCATGCTAACATCGGTGTAACGAACAGTCGGAGTCAAGGTCGCCTCATAAGCCTCATAACCAGTCTGATCTGACAGAATCAAATCAGGACCTCCTGCCGGCATACGAACCGCCACATTGTCCCACGCCGTCCGAAGATCGGACATACCGCGCTGAGCAAAAGAGCCCGAAGCCGTTTGAGTGCTCTGCCAAAATGCGTTGGTACCACCATTTATATCACCGATTGTACCGGTATTTGAGATGATCGCATTCAGCGGCGTGATATTGGAACCGGCTTGGGCCGTGGCAAAGAGTTTAATATCGATGGTCTCTTTTAAAGATGCCAGTGCATTATCAATCTGCGCTTTCGCGTAATCGATAACCTGAGCCCGTCCTGCGTTTTGGAGTTCGATCCGACCCGTAACAACGATGGAAGCTGCTGCTTGCCGCCATTGCCATTGCGCCGCCGTGAAGTTGTCCTGAATCGTTGTGTCAAGAACATCATCCGAGGAATAAAAAGCGGCAGTGCTATTCGACGCGAAAACAACCGGTCGAATAATCGACGCTCCTCCTTCCTCCGTCACTCGCTTTTTAATCGTTAACCACGCGAGAAGTGGGATAGCCTTGTGGACATTATCGGCGAGTTGTTTTCCATAAGTTGAAAGCGTTGTCGCAATCAACGAGGTAACATTTGCCGGCCCGTAAGTAAATATTGTCGTTTTTATTAACTCACGTTTCTTTTGTTATAGCGTGAGACTAGACTGTATCTCCACCCGTGCTGGGTGCCCTTGTCAGTCGTTCGAGCGTACTGTTAGTTGACGCTTCGGTCTTGGCCGCTTCCGGCTTTTAACCGATATTCGGGCTTTGGCATTAAAGAATTCCTTCTTTAACGGACAATTTTTTTATCCGAGATTGCCATTTAATACCTTCCTTTACCCCTAAGGTTGTGCTAATGTTCATATATGTACACTAGCAAAGCCTCCAAAATACGAAACAGCATGGAGGAAATCGTTGAATATTATGTGACTCGTCTTAAAGAGCGCTTTTGGCACAGCGTTGAAAAAACGCAAACTTGTTGGAATTGGAAAGGGTCTAAAGGAAAACGCGGGTATGGAACTTTCTGCCTCTGCGGTGTCATTCATTACCCTCATCGGGTTTCTTATATCATTGAACATGGACATATTCGTGGCGGTCTTCACGTTCTTCATAAATGCGATAACCGTTTGTGTGTGAGACCGGATCACCTTTTTGTTGGCACAAATGCAGAAAATAATGCGGACATGGTTTCCAAAAAAAGACATCCATTTGGAGAAAAATCTGGTCGAGCTATTCTCACTGAAAAACAAATTCTTGAAATAAGAAAGAAATGGATTCCGAAAAAGGTAACAGCCGGACAACTGGCTATCGAATTCGGCGTATCCAGGAGAAATATTCGATCTATTTTGACTCGAGAATCTTGGAAACATATCTAACCCTTGAGACATCATCACTTCTTCCTAATCACAAACCGAACATCTTTTTGACCGGCCAATTGAGCTTCCATGCTTTTTCTAAGGAGCTCATCGCTATCGGAGACTTCGATGATATTTTGACTCGAATTTGACGTTGATGGTCCGGCAGTAATATCATTTCTCTTGCCGTTGACCAGGCCCATCGCCTGCTGCTGAGCCCCGACCCGCATCGAATCAGCCCATTTCTTGGCCAATTGATAACCATCTTCAAGAGATTTCTGGTTTCGTTCAGACCAATCGAGCGCCATTTCCAAAAGCGAGGTTCCTTCTTTTGTTTTCGGATCAAGGCCGATGGCATCAAGATCTTTTGCGTCCGGGTGCCTCTCAAATAAATCTTTCACCTCAAGCTGGGTTTCAATGACCTGCTGACGCTGATTCAACTGCTGGACAAACGGCGTGGCCCAAGCCGCCATCATTTTGGAATTGATTTCCTGGAGTTTGGCCGCATCACCCTGAGATGCCTGCCAGATTGCCTCTTGCCATTCCTGTTGAGTGGCGAAATCTTGAGGCTTGCTTTGAGAAACGGCGCCCTGCTGAGCCGGCGAGGCGCCGGCAGCAGCGGTCCGTTGCTGTGCCTGCCACCATTGAACGAAGGGCGCGTAGTTGGTGAGTTTGTCTAAGGTCTGCGCTTTTTCTTCGTAGGGTTTATACTTTTGTGAGGCGTCCGATTCACGTTTCTGGATTTCCTCAACCGCCTTCTTTTTCCAGGAATCCATGATCGGATCGAGCGAAGCCCGCTGCTCAGGCGACAAAGAAGTAAGCGCGTTTTCGTCCAACGCAAACGGATCTGCTGGCGCAATTGGCGCCTGGTCAATTGGTGATTCTTGATTTGCTTGAGGTTCTACTACCGCTGTATTTTCCATTGATTTCCCCTTATCTTACATTGCTCCCGGCATTACTTTTTGCATGACCTGGCCGGCCATATCCTGTTCACTGCCTGCGGGCGCACTAGCGCCGGCCAAGGGCGCCACGGACATGATTCGAAACCCGCCTTCCCCATCTAAAGTGCCATGCACTTCACAGGCCAGATCCTCGCCCGGTTTGGCCTGAGCGAAAGCCTTGGATTCATCATCGGTGAATTTAATGATCCGTGGCATCTGGTTTTGCTCGCCGGAATCCATGCCGTCTTTTTTACCGGAAGAATTGTCTGGATTACCGGGACTGGTTGACGCGTAACCTTTGTCCCGGTAAGTTCTTAAGACGTCGGTAGCTGGCATAACTCCAACTTAAGGCTTCGAGCCTTGGCCCTTCGTGTTTTTATCACCATAGGAGGTAGGATCTTTGAGTTTGTTAATATCCCATTCGTCATAAGCCTTCAGAGTGTCCTTGAGCGGTCCTTGTGGCGAGAGGGGCTCTGATGTGTTGACTTTTACTCCCTTGCTGTTCATGTCCGGCGATTTGTTGCTCATTTTATCCTCCGTTGAGAATTCTGTTGAAGACTGAGTACGGCGTGTCGATGTGAAATCGAATCAAATTTATTGGCTCCATGCACCCGGTCGCCCCCTTCCCGTAAATGGCATTTTTCAAGCCATCTTTTTTTCTCTGACTTGCTTGTAATCATCTTGGCGCCTGGGAATTCTTCACAAGCCAGGTGTTCATCCAAATAAGGCTCTTTAAAATAAACATCAGACAAGTGAGGACGGCTGGCGCCGCAAAATTCGCACCTTTTAAAAACGCCTTTCTTGCTGTAAACAAATTCCAGAACCGTTGCTTTTTCGTTTTTGCAGTTATCACAAATCAAATGGGGTTCCTCGGGACAAATGTCCCCTTAAGTTGACGGATTAAATTGAGTTGGGTACGGGTTATATTCTTTGAGCGGTTTTACTTTTGATCCGCCCGAAGCGAGCTCTTTATTATCCACTTTCCTTATCCGGCGCTTCCTTAAAATTCCAACCGCCACAGTCGGCATGTGCGATCCGACATGAGATATATTCTTTCCCAACTGATCACCCATCTTTTTATATCTCTGAACCATTTTGTCCTCCATTCTGAAAACCGCCATTAACGGGCTGCCTGAATTGCTTAAGAATCGAATCCATGATCCCTTTTTGCATTTGCATCTCGTTTTTAACGCGGTCCACATGAAGTTTTTCTTTCAAGGCCTGAATCTTTATGGCCTCCTCTTGGGCTTTACCCTGGATCTTCATCTTGGTCTCGGCCATCTTTCCTTGTATTTTGGCCTGGGTTTCCATGATTTTAGGAGGCGGTATCTGTGGCTGTTCTTCGATCTGATCCATAATGGATTCAACGGACATAATCCCGATCAAACGAATGAACTCACGAAAATAAGCTTTGGCCGCCGGACTGCCCGGAGTGACACCGGCCAATTGTAAAAACGGAGCCAGCTTCTCCATGACCTCCAACATGCTTTCCCGATCCATGGGAACAGTGGACCCGGCCAGAACGTCCACGTCCATCTCGCCAATAATATCGGTCCGGTTCCACGAGAACCCAAAACCGTTTTGATAGGAAGATTGAGCGACTGGATTTGGTTGTAATGGCGGAGGAGACATTCCCGGCAACATCGATCCTTGAGGCATCGAGCCGGGTGACATCTCCCCAGGAGGCATTGGTCCTTGGGTCAATGACCCTTGGGTCCCTTGAGGGAGTGCTCCAGGAACTTGAGCTCCAGGCTGAGGCATGTTTGGTTGGACTGAAGGTCGCTTCGGTAAAATCTTCAAAATCTTTTCTTGAACTGCTTTTGGCCCTACGATCCTGGCTATTTTCGGCAAGTCATATTTTTTCTGAATAATGAAGAGGAGCTTCCTGGCTACCTCGCTCAAGACGTCTTCCAGTGTATCCACTTTTTCATCAGACCGGGCCTTGCCTCCCTGAAGCGCCATGCGAAGTTCGCCCAATGTCCTGGTTTGTGTTTTGGCTTGGCCGCCCTGATCGGTCTGAGTCTGGCCGGCGACGGAGCGCCAGATATCATAAGTCCAATTCCAGACGCCATAAACATCCGATTGAACCGGCGGATAAGGTGGAATAAAAATCTTGTCCTTGACGCCCGGTTGTTGAGCCTGAATAATGGCCCCGTCATTGGCGTCTTTGAATTTAGCAGCCTCATCCGGAGTGAAAGCATCCGCATCAACGATCATCTGCCGATTCCACCTTTTTAAATGATTAATGGCCAAAGAGAGTATTTTTGTTAATTCAATGATCTGGCCTTCCTGCGGAGCGATATCGGACATGGGATAAACATCTCCCGGAACCGGATTGAAGGCCAGCATGATGAAAGGAAATCCGCCGTTCAAATACTCAGGAAGCAGTATTTCACGCAGCTTATATATACAACCCGGCGATACTGTTGTTACCGTTTGATGATCCAGATCGTAAATTTCCCACAAAACAACGGACCGAACGTCTTTTCCAAATCCTTCTTTCAAAGAATCGGGCGTATCGTAAGGAACGTTGGGATCATCAACGTACACGTTCGGTTTAAGTTCATCCGTATGTTCATAGATCCCTGACTGTACGATAGCCCGATAAGGTTTCACCACTTTATGCGCCATCCAACGAGCATTTGATGTGGCTGGGAAAGTTGCGGAAGGATCAAAAATAACATCTTTATACGAAACTTGGTAAGCGAAAACAGATTCCGATTTTATGTACTCATTGGTTTCAACTTCCTTGAATTTTTTGGGTCGACCAGGCGATCTTTTTTCTTCTTTTGGCTGAGATTCAACGGTGCCGAATTCGGCGGCATACCCGATTTTAATCCAGGAATGCCCGACCAGGAGCGCTTCCATAAGAGCCAGCTTAATCTGGGACTTTAATTTCAACTCGCCCCAGGTGTAATTAATGATTTGCTCAGCGATCTGCGCGGCGCCAAGATCTTCGACTCTTTTGGCGTTAACCGTGATCCAAGGATCTTTAAAATAGAGCCGGGCAATTTCCGTTTTGGTATAGGCATAGACAAGATTAACCGGAATGAGCGGAATAGAAACCGAAGATTGAAGAAAATCCCAATTGTTTTTGTACTCGTTGACAAATCGCTTCCAGCCGCTTTTGTTTCCGATGCCGTCTCGCCATTTAACGGTGGCTTCAATGGTGCGGAGCCAGGCTTCGACTTCCTGTTTCTCCGAACCGGAATGGGGCGTTTCAGATACGCCGACTTTATCCTTGTCCTTAAAATCCATTTTGACTCATTGGGTTGGTAACCATTTCTCCAAAAAAAGGCGGAAGTCCCATTTTCCTTTAGGGACTCCGCCTCAGTCATTCCGACAGCGTAAAATATGGTCTGGCTTTTTATAGGAAACCAGCGAAACCTATTCGTTGTTCCCTTACGAATTCAAAAGTCACTGACTCAAATGTTGAATCAAACTATCCACGGTGAATGTTTCTTCGCATTTCACGTACTTAAGAACACCCGCTTCGTATTTGAGGTTTATTGTACCGAAAAATTTTGTCCTGTCAAGATAATTGTGAAGTTCTGAAAGAAGATTGTCTTGTGTCACGTTCTTCATGGATTTAATTCCTATGACGGTAATGTCAATCATTTTTAAATCTTTATAGGGAATTCCCAATCACCAGCAAGCAACTGAACTTTTCCGTAAATTTCCTTTTTTGCTTTGTCTAAAACTTTGGAAGCAACTTTTAAAGAAACTTTGTCTTTCACTTTATCACTGAATTTTTCTTTCACCTCATAGATCAGTTTATAGGAAACAAAATCGCTTACTTTGCTTGTAATTTTGTAGTAAATTTTTTCTTGCACTATGTGAGAAAGGAAAATTTTTTCACCCAACCTGTCTATCACCGAAGATTGCTCATTCATTATTGATTTCTCATAAATAACTTCAACGCCGACCTATGCTCTTTCTTTTTTTGTCTGAGCCAAGAAGCTGATTTTATAGGGCTTTGGTCCGGGTGCGTCGCGCATTGCTTACGCTCTCCATTTTTATCAATGAATGTGCCCACCGCTTGAATAATCCACTCACCGCCGGAATATAGAATGTTAAAATGTATTTTGGACATTGTGAGAAATCACTGCATCGGATTGGATTCTATCTCAGATCCGCCATGTAGCGCTCATAAATATTGCCGGTCGGCGCCGCCGGCAAATGATTTTTAACCCACCAATCCATGCTCATATATTTCTCATCAGCCTTCGGCTGGGTCCCCAGACTCGGAATTAAAAAGTTCGTCGTTCTGGACAAGCAATCGATCAGATCGTCATGCTTGCCACGCGGAAATGCCAAGAGCTCGTCCACTAAATCGGTCATGTCGGGCCGGAGCTCGATTAAGCCTTGCTCAAACAAAGGCTGCAAGGACCTGATCCGGGATTCCTTATTCCGGGTTGGCTCCATATATTGACCCCGGCCCATGGTCAACTCGTCAATTGAGAAATAAATCCCGTTCTCTTTCTGTTTCCTCTCAATCTCATACTTCAACGTTTTCTGAAAAGCCCACGACTCAATTCCAATTCTGCGAAGCCCCCATTTCTTAACCAGCGTAAAAAGCGCATCGATTAATTCAGACGGAACCACCTTCTTTCGAAAGTAATCAACCACTCTAATCACACCTGTGGAAAACTTGCCGGCCACGGTCATGGCCGTCGGGTCCGCATCCCGGCCCAGCGAATGAGCTGGATCAATAGCCAAATACAAATTATCGGGGTGCGGCGTGCCCAGCTGGTAGTATCTCACCCATTCTTTTTTGAAATCAGCTGCTTCCTGGGAGATGGGATCATTAACGAACCAACAGGAAAAGAGTGTCGGGCCCAGCTTATTTCGCAGAAATTGTAATTTTTCAAGAGTAAACTTCTCAGGGAAGATCGGAGCGGATCTCGTCTCGTCCGTATAGGCGCTGCGAATGAGGGGATCCCAGATCCCTTCTTCGAGAAGATCCCCATACGCGTCGTCTTGGCTCCAGCGAGTTCCCACAACCCAAAGTTCCCCGTTTGGCTCCAATAAAGCAATGAGCGAGTTGATGTAGTCTTTGACTTTCGCCCGCTGTTCCGATGTTTGGACATTTTCCCGCGCCACCAGATCGTCTGCAATAATAAGATCGTAATGCTGTGAAGTCTGCTCTTTTTCCAATCCCGTGGTCGCTATCGTCGGCGCGTCCAAGATCACCTTTCTCTGCTTGATCGTGATCTCATCTTGATTCCATTGCTTGGATTCGAATGTCCCGAAAAATTTGGGAAGCTCCTGGCCCTGCATTAAATATTTTGTGATCGAACCCAAAAATTTACGCGCATTGTCCCATGTGTTGTTGGCAATTAATATCCGAATGTTCGGATATTTGCACAAGCGCATAATGGCACCGCCCTTGGTGATGATAGAACTCTTCAGATGGTCCCGTGGCAATAGAAACAATTTATACTTGGACGGCTTCCTTATGTGCATCGCAATCGCACGATGCAACTCCGGGTTCGCCGACCAGTCCTTGTACCCCAATATCATCTTGCAGAGAAATTTTAAATCTTCCTTGCAACGAAATATAATCTCATTTACCTGAGCTTGAGTGGCCTGTACGCTCTCGTCGTCTATCGTGATCATGATCCACGGGTCGATGACCCACGTAACTTTTGTTCCATTTCTTCTGTTAATAGTTCTTCTGGAAAAATAACTTTGTAATCTTCGGAGGTTTGGCCATATTTTGGATCATCCCATTTGACATAAGCAAAACTACCGAAATCACGTACAATTGTTCCACGTATAAAGTTCATTGATTCCCACATATGAATGACACGAATACCCGGCTTAGCAACAATAGACTTTCCATCATCTTCAATGCTTTCCATTTATTATTTTTACCACCAACCATTTCTCCTTTTTGGATTCCCATGGAAAAATGTCAGCACCGTTTTCGTCGGCTTGTTGTTCACCCATCCTGAGCATACCGGACATCGACTTAATACGCGGTTCCGGTAAACGCAAAATTCATAATGCGCCCGTTGCTTATCCATCGTCTTCTTCTGCCGAATCTTCTTCGCCTGAGATCGATTGATCTCCTGGCTCATCGTCCCCTGTGTCGTCTTCATTGAAATATTCACCCCAAACATCGTAGGCTTTACACTTATCCATTCATGTTAAATTCCTCTCAACAAGCATAGTGTCAGCTATCTCATATCGCCATCTAGCCATTAATTCTTTTCCAAGTTCAGAAGGCTTTCCACTATCAAAATCAGGTTGTTTTAAACACCATGTAACACTTGGATAACTTCTTTCATTTCCAGCAAACCAATCACGAAGAGACATCCCCTGTAACGAATCAATTGGAAATGCCGGCCCTCCATCATTAACTTTTTCCATTCATCAACTCCTCTATTTCATTCGTACTCAAATTTTTTGTCAACTTCAACAATTTGCTTTACCTCTTGCTCTTGATCTAATTCCCAAATAAATTCATCACCATGACAACACCGACTGATCGCATATTCGTTCCCAACAAAAATAACGGTGGTTTTATGATTGCCTCCAGGAAGATAAAGATTGTCGCCAATCTCTATCATAAAATTAACTCTGGCTACCAAAACGCGCCGTCCATGCACCAGTAATTAATCCGTCTCGACATCTCATACATTTGTTCCAGTAAATTTTAGAAGCAGTCTCTCTTTGCTGATCTTCCAATCTCTTTATCCTTTCATTTATTTCTTTCAACTTTTCTTCAAGCTCAGCACTCAAACCCTTTTTTGTTTTCTGCAGTCGGGTTAGGGGCTTAGTTATGATTAGAGGGGTGGGGGTGGGGTTTTTTCCAGCCGGATGGCAGACATGTTGCTTAGGATTGCGAGTGATAGCTTTCAATCGATCTCCTGGATTTACTTCTGATAATCTATCGTATGCAGTATTCAACTAACTGGAAGCAATTGATATTCTAGCGAAATAGAGATGCTGTGATATTATGCACTATGTAACTGTTATCCAAGCACTCAAACAGATTGATATCTAATTGTTTGCTAAGAGTGCCAGTTATCAACTGTTTTCTTCAGAATTCGGCACTATTTCGGCTTCTATTGCATCATTCTTGCCATTAATTCCCTCAACAATATTTTGCGTGACCCTGATATCAGCCTGGAGTTGAATCTGCCTATCAGGATTCCATCTGTGTGGGCGATAGGCTCTCAGCCAAGCGATGCGATCCATGAAACCATTGGCTTGCTGACCTCTAGCGACCATCACGCCGACGATTTTTTCTTCCATTAGATCGATGACTCTTTCCCATTCTTTTTTAAGGAGTGGGTCCATTCTTCTATGTCTGGTGAAGGTATCGATATCGACATCGAGTGCTTTGCAGATATAAGAGACGCGAGGCATTTCACCGCGCGCGACCATTTCTTCAGCCATCTGGATTGCTCTCACTTTTTCAGCGGCAGAGAAAGTGACGAAGGAATCGGAGGCAGATTCTAAGAATCCGGTTTTAAGATCGAGGGCGATTCTGGCGGGCATATAGAAGAAGGATCAATGATGAGATTTAAGAATAAAAAAACCATCTTAGAAGTTTAAGTTTTCTATTTAAAGAAGTCAATGGATGATAAAAAGAACGATAGGAAAAATAAACTTCCAAGAAGGAAAAAATCAGATAGATAAGGTGGGAAATGATTTTTTTTTAAAACTGTTCTAATGGTTATGGGAAACCAATAGAGTTCCGAGGTCGCGGAGCCTGAGTTGTGCATCGATGATCTTGCCGGCCATCACGGTATCTTTCTACCGTGCAGTCAGTTGAGCTACAACGTAGCGAGCAACTTAGCGACCTACGGCAGGAAACTGGGGACGCGCTGTCCCAGTCATCTGAGTGAAGGATAGAACAACGCGATGATGATGTCAAATCAGCTGAATCATGGAGCCCAGATTGATCCACGCCTTTTCCAAAAAAATAACTCTAAACAATTTGATAAGATCCGCATCAAGATGTAGAGTAATAATTATGGAAATGGAAAAAGACGAGATCGTTACTGTGACGGCGAAGGTATGCAAAAAGTGTGAATACATTTGGTTGCCGAGAATTATTGATGGTGATCCTAAGAAATGTCCGAAATGCGGCTCATACAATTGGAATAAAAAAAAAGTCACTGAGCCTACCTGCGTTTGTAATGACCCAAGAGTCATTGTCCCAACGAATAAAAAGAACTGACATGATGAGCCCCAAGGAACAAGAGAACCTGATTAAATTCGGCGAAGAAATAGACATTCTTGTGACACCGACAATCATCGATGGAAAAAGAGCCATCGCTTACTGCGACATGATAACAGCCGATCCAGTTCGAGCGAATCGAGATCTTTTAATCTTGAGTTTTCAAGTTTGTGTTAGGAGATAAATGAAAGATCTGGAAGCATTGGAGCAGAGACTGGATGAACTGGAGAGTTTTCGAAAGACTCTAAAAGCCATCATTGATTATTGCATTGTTTTCGACATGAAATTAGAACGCTTAGGAAACGAAGTAAATGAAGAGATCTCTGAATAT
>WNFI01129384.1_pt1 | contig 36932 bp, 26 predicted proteins | sample 5400471 | NCBI WGS metagenome assembly WNFI01 (sample SAMN13153348, study PRJNA577476) | soil metagenome | isolation source: 100 cm saprolite on Douglas fir-dominated hillslope | place: USA:California | collected 2013-09-17 | reverse complement strand
ACCACCTTGATGAGGCTCCGGTAGTCGGAGGCGCTGGCGATGACCACCAGCGAGTTGGTGGTCTTGTCGGCGGTGACCTTCACGTCGCCGCTGAAGAGGTCCGCGCTCACTGGGCCTGGTGGGGCGCCCGCTTGGGGGGGAGCGCCTGGGGTCGGCGTGCCCGGGCCGCCACCCTGCCGCTTTGCCGCCGCCACGCCCTGCGCCAGCGCCTGCAGCGTCGAGGCCATCTCGTCCGCCTTGGCGTTGTTGAGGTAGTAGACGTGAACGCCGCCCTCGCCCGAGGGCACATCGAGCTGGCGGATGAGCTCGCTCACCCGTGTGAACGAGCGGGCCCCGGCGATGATGATGAGCTTGTTGGTGCGCTCCTCGGCGATGATCTTGCTGACCTGCACCGGCCCGACGCTCGAGGTCGCCCCCGGATGTCCGACGCTGGGCTGCGGAAACCCGGGCGTGCCGGTGGGGACGCCCGGCTGCTGGATGGGCGGCTGCGGCTCGGCGATGCCGAGCTGCTGCCGCGTCGTGCCCGGCCGTTGCCCCTGCGCCGGGGAGAAGATCTCGGTGAGCTTCTGCGCCAGCGCCTGCGCGCCCGCGTACTGCACCTGGACGATGTGGATCTCCTCCGAGCCTCCCGGCTGATCGAGCGTCTGCACCAGCCGTTCGAGGCGGCGCATGTTGAGGCCCAGGTCGGAGATGATGAGCGTGTCGGGCGGGAAGATCTGGAAGTCGGAGTCGCGGCTGGTGAACTGGTTGATCGTGTTGCGCATCTGGTCCGCTTCGACGTAGCGGAGCTTGAACAGCCGCGTGACCATCTGCTCGTTGGCGGGCGCCTCCTGCCCGGGCTCGAGGAAGGTGGGGATGTTGGCGCGGGCGCTCTGCTTCTTCTCCGAGAGCTTCCAGTAGCGGCCCACCGGGTACAGCGCCCAGTTGTTGGCGTCGAGCGCGGCGACGAAGACGTTCCACACCTCGTCGGCGGGGATGGGCGAATTGGAGAGGATGGTGATCTTCCCGGCGATGCGCTCGGGCAGGATGAAGTTGCGCTGGGTGAAGTTGGCGACGAACTGGATGACCTCGACCAGATCGCGCTTGTCGAAGTTCATCATCACGGTGCGCGCGTTCCGGCCCGCTTCCTTCTTGTCGACCGGCGCCGCCGGGGGAGGCTCGCCGCTGCGGCTGGCCGGTTGAGCGCGGCCGCCTTGCGCAGGGCGGCCAACCCGGCGCGCGTCCTGTGGGGACGCGGGCTTCTGGACGATGAAGGGCAGGTTCCCCGGGGCGGTCGGGGGGACTTCGCCCCGCCGCGCCGGCATGGGCGGGCGCACCTGCGGCCTGGGACGGACGACGGTCCTGCCCGGCTCGGGGACCTCGTCGGCTTCCTGCCGAGGGTCGGGCTCTTGCTGGGCGAATGCGCCCTGCTTTCGGATGGTGTCGCCGCGGCGTTCCAGCTCCACTTCGATCCGGTTGGCATCGCGCAGCTTCTGGTACACCTCGAGCGCCTTGTCCGGACTGTTCATCTCGTATCCGTTGATCCGCCTGATCACGTCGCCGTTCTGGATGCCGATCTTCGAATACAGCGAGTCCGGCACGATGGAGAAGAGCTTGAAGCCGTTGGCCACGCCATTCTTGAACGAGGGGACGATGCGGGCCTGCGTCGCCAGCTCGGAGAGGTTGGTCAGGGCCCGGTCGATCTCCGCCTTCTTGACGCTGTAGTGCCCGTCGTCGAGCTGCCGCACGTTGTCGTTGCCCACCGGACCCATCACGCCGGGCATGGGCATCACGCCGAGGTTGGGCGCGGGAATGCCGGTGGCGGCGGAGTTGTCGATGTACTCGTTGCGACCCTCGTTGTCCAGGAGCACGCGGTCCTTCTCGATGGCGTAGATGCGCGCGTTCTGGAAGCGCTCGTTGAGCGCGTACACCACGGTCTCGTTGGTGTCCGAGTTGATGAGCTGGCAGAGCGAGTACCGCTGCGGGCTGGCGAGAGCGGTGCCCACCAGTACCCCATGCAGCGACGAGCGCGCCGGCACGGTGTTCCACTGCGGGGCGACCGGGGCAGCCTGCACCGCCTGCGCCTCCTGCTTGGTCGGCAGCGGCACGTCGAACGCCTTGGCCATGCGGGGCACGTCCAACTCGATGCGCGCCGACAGCGGCAGCGTCGGCGCCGCCGCGCCGGCCGCGACCAGCGCCGGCTTGGGGGCCAGCGCGGCGCCCGCGAAGGTGTTGATGGTCCGCGCGCAGAGCCACGCGGCGATCACCGAGGCCACGAGCGAGAGCGGCCATGTGTACCTCTGTAGGACAACTTCCATGAGACTCGAATGACGCAAGAGGTATGCCACGGCGCTCGCGCTGCGAGGGGACAGGGGCGCGCCCGGTCGCGAGGGCCGGCGGCGCGGGGTTACGGGGGAGGACGTTTGCAGTGTGCAGCGCCCGCGGCCGACAATTTGTCACGCGTTCGCGGCGGCGCCTTGCCAAGATGTCTCGTGCTGCCGAGCGCACCGCCCGCGTTGCCGCGCGCGGACTGCGGCCTCACTCCTTCGGCTCGAGCTTGCGGTAGATGGTGCGGGTGGCGATGCCGAGGAGCTGCGCGGCGAGGTTCTTGTCGCCCTTGGTATGGCGCAGGGTCTCGCGGATCACGCGCAGCTCGATCTCCTCCATGGTGCTGCCGAGCGGCACCGAGAGCGTCCGGCCGTGGAGCGCGAGCGCCGGCTGCACCGCGCCCGCCGCGCCTGCTGCGCGCAGCGCCGAGGCCCTTCGGACTGCCTCGGGAAGGTCGTCCACGTCGAGCTCCGCGCCGCGCGAGAGCACCACCGCCCGCTCGAGGGCGTTCTCCAACTCGCGCACGTTGCCCGGCCACGGGTATGCCTCCAGGGCCTGCACCGCCGCCCGGGTGAGCCCGCGCACCGCCTTGCCGTTTCTTGCCGAGGCGCGCGCGATGAAGTGATCGGCGAGGAGCCCAACGTCCTCGACCCGGTCGCGCAGCGGCGGCAGCACCACCTGGATGACGTTGAGCCGGTAGAAGAGGTCCTCGCGAAACCTGCCGTCGCGCACTGCGGCGGCGAGGTCGCGGTTGGTCGCGGCCACCACCCGGATGTCGACCTTGATCGCCTGCGTGCCGCCGAGCCGCTCGATCTCGCCCTCCTGGAGCACGCGCAAGAGCTTGGCCTGTACCGCGCCGGACAGCTCGCCGACCTCGTCGAGGAAGAGCGTGCCGCCGTGCGCGCGCTCGACCCGGCCCTCCTTGCGCGCCGCCGCGCCGGTGAAGGCGCCGCGCTCGTAGCCGAACAGCTCGCTCTCGAGGATCGATTCGGGGATCGCCGCGCAGTTGATCGGCACGAACGACCCCGGCGCGCGCGGCGAGTGCTCGTGCAGCGCGCGCGCGAACAGCTCCTTGCCGGTGCCGCTCTCGCCGAGCAGCAGCACGGTGGCCTGGCTGGGCGCCGCCTGGCGGATGACGTCGAGCACCGCGCGCAGGGGCGGCGCATGGCCGACGATCGGCGCGCTGGTGGGGAGGCCGGCGAGCCGCGCGCGCAGCCGCCGGTTCTCCTGAAGGAGCCGCCGCTTCTCCAGCGCCTGCGCCACGCTCTTGAGCACCGCGTGCCGCTTGAGCGGCTTGGTGAGGAAGTCATAGGCGCCGTCCTTCATGGCGGCGACGGCGGCCTCGACCGTGCCGTAGGCGGTCATCAGCACCACCTCCGCCTCCGGCGCTACCGCCCGCACCGCACGCAGCAACTCCTGGCCGCTCATGCCCGGCATGGTGAGATCGGTGAGCACCACGTCGACCGGCTCGCGGCGGAGCAGCTCCAGCGCCTTCTCGCCGCCGGGCGCGAGCAGCACCTGGTAGCCCTCGCGCGAAAAGATGCGCTCGAGCGAATCGAGGTTGCTCTGCTCGTCGTCGACGACGAGCAGCGTCCCTAGCATCGCGGGGGCTTCGGGCGTGGGGGCGGTGACGTCTTGCGTGGGCATCGGGTCCGAGTCTAGCAGGGTGTCGAAAAACTCTCCCGTCGCCTCGCGGGGGCGCGCGGAGAGGCGCCTGCCGCCTCTCCGCTTGACAGAGGGAGAGGCGCCGAACAACGTGCGCGCCGTGCTCGCCTCCATCGCTCGGCCCCCGACCCTCGCAGCGGCGCCCGCCTTTCTCGTCGCCACGGCGGCAAGCCCATCCTTCGCCGCATTCGCGCTGCCGGAGGGCGAGACGCTGCGGCAGGTGGCCTTCGCCGCCGCGCTGCTGGTGGTGCTCGCGCTCTTGATCGCGTTCTTCGCCACCCGCGCCGCGCGCAGACGTCCGCCACCCGCGCTGCCGGGCGAGCGGTTGACCGAAACGCTCGAGCGCGGGGGGACCGAAACCCCGGCGGGAGCGCCGGCCCGCGCGCCGCAGGCGCCGCCAAAGGTCCTCGAGTTGAAGGAAGTCGCGCCTCCGCCGGAGCGGGTGGAGCGGCAGGCGCGCGCGCAGGCGGAGCTGCAGGAAGCAGAAGACGCGCTGGCGGGCGCGCAGGCCGAGCTCGAGAAGGAGCCGGGCGAGGCGGCGAAGCTCGCGCGAAGGGCCGAGACCGACCGGCTCGCGCGCCAGGTGGCCGACGCCCGGCGCAAGCTGGACTACGAGTCGCGCAAGCTCACCGCCGCGGAGGAGAAGGCCCGCAGGCAGGCGGAGGCCGAGGCCCACGCGGAGAGCGAGCGCGTGGCGGGCGAGGCCGCCGCCCGCGCTGCCGCCGAGGTCAGGGCCGCGGAGGAAGCCGCGCGCGCGAAGCTTGCCGCGGCGGAGGCAGGACGCACGCTCTCCGAGGGCCTCGCCCGCACCCGCGGCGGCTTCATGGCGCGGCTCAACGCCTTCCTCGGCACCGGCAAGGCGCTGGACGAGGCCGCGCTGGCCGAGCTGGAGGAGATCCTCTTTTCCGCCGATGTGGGGGTGCGCACCGCGACCGATCTGCTGGGGCGCATCCGCGACCGGCTCAAGCGCCGGGAGCTCTCGGACCTCTCCCGCATCAAGGCCGCGCTACGGGAGGAGATCGAGCGCATCCTCGCCCTCGGGCAGGCGGATGGCGCCGCCGGCGCCGGCCACGGCGGCTTGCCCGCGCTGGCCGACGGCGCCGCGGCGCCGCAGGTGGTGTTGGTGGTGGGCGTCAACGGCACCGGCAAGACCACCACCATCGGCAAGCTCGCCGCGCGTATCCGCGGCGAGGGCCGCAGCGTGATCCTCGGCGCGGGCGACACCTTCCGCGCCGCCGCGGGCGAGCAGCTCGACGTGTGGGCCGACCGCGCGCGCGTGCCGATCGTGCGCGGCAAGGACGGCGGCGATCCGGGCGCGGTGCTCTTCGACGCGGTCGCGCGCGGCAGGACGGATAAGTTCGACGTGGTGCTCTGCGACACCGCGGGACGCCTGCACACCAAGTCGGGGCTGATGGACGAGCTGAAGCGGCTCAAGCGCACACTGGAGAAGGCGCACGCGGGCGCGCCGCACGAGGTGCTGCTGGTGGTCGACGCCACCACCGGGCAGAACGCCATCGCCCAGGCGCGCCAGTTCCACGAGGCGTTGGGCGTCACGGGCTTCGTGCTCACCAAGCTGGACGGCACCGCCAAGGGCGGCGTCATCATCGGCATCTGCGACGAGCTGAAGATTCCGGTGCGCTACGTCGGGGTGGGCGAGAAGGTGGCCGACCTGAAGCCCTTCGATCCGCACGAGTTCGTCGAGGCCCTCTTCGAGTAAGCTTCCGCGGAGGAGAGCGCGCATCGAGCCGGGACGTCCAGCCGCAACCATGGCGCCGCAGGCTGCCGCCGAAGCAGCGCTGTCGGAGATCCGCGAAGGCAGCGGCGAGGCGCTGCGGCTTGCGCTGCACGACCCGGCGCGTCTGGAATGGATGGTCTTCGTGCCGCTGCCCCAGGGCAAGAAGCTCCCCTACCGCATCGAGGCGACGCTGGAGGTCCCGACCAGCGCGGTCGAGCGCCGCAGCCCGTGGGACCAGCTCCAGGTCTTCACCCGCCTCGACGGCCCCCGCGACGTGGCCACCTCCGACGACCGCACCGTGGACACGCTGCGCCGGGGCGCGGTGACGCTGAGCCAGATGCTGGCGCGCGCCAGAGACGGCTTCCTGCGGCACTGCCGTTCGGCGGCTGAGTCGCCGGAGTTGGCCGCGCAGTCTGCGGAGCAGGCGGCGGCGGGGCCTGCCGGCGAGGGAAAGGAGACCGGCTTCCTCATGATCTGGCTCTCTGCCGCACTGCGGGCGGTGGAGGAGACGCGGGCCCGACTGACCCGGGACGAGCCGGGGGACACGCAGCACACGCTCCGCGAGCGCAAGCTGATCGACGAGTTCGCCAGCGTGCGGCTGCTGGAGATGCTGGCCGAGACCGAGCGCGCCGCCGAGGAGACCGCCGTTGCCGCGCAGGGCCAGGGGGAGCTCCAGCGAACGCTCGAGCAAGTCCGCTCGCGCACCGCCCGGGCGCTGCGGGACGAGTTCGACCACCGGAGCGTGCAGGGCTTCCCGGCCCCCGCCGCCAGAGACCCGTCGACGCTGGAGCGGTACGTCGCCCGCGCAGCCCAGCTCCGCCGTCACTTCGAGGAGGTCCTCTTCCTCGACCGCGAAACCTTCCAGCTCGACGAGCGCGTGCAGCGTTTCACCGCTGCCTTCGCCGCGCTGCTCGGCGGCGCCGTGGCCTTCCTTCCCCTGCAGATTTTGCTCGCGCGCAGCGGCGCCGTGCGCGCCGAGCTGGGCTGGGGCGCGGCGGTGCTGGCGCTCTTCGCCGGCCTCTGCTACGCGGCCCGCGACCGGATTCGCGACTTCGCCCGCGCCTGGATCGCCGGCAAGGTCTACCGCTTCCACGCCCAGCGACTGATGCGCGCCAGCGTGCCGGCGCGACGGCTCGCCACCCGCGACGTCATCGTCCGCGCGCAGGAATGGTGCACGCAGACGACCAGCTCGCGGCCCGACGCGCTCAACCCGGAGGCGGGCGCCTCGCTACCGATCACGCTGGTCGAATACGTGCACCGCGGCGTGGTGATGCCGCAGGCCGCGCTGGCGGCGGCCGGCGTCGACCGCGTGCGGCACATCTTCCGCTACGACTTCTCCACGCTCTTTCCCCGCCTGCACGACGAGCAGAGGCCGGTGCCGGTGCTGGAGGAGGGCGCGGTGCGCTTCGTCGCGGCGCAGCGCCGCTACCACGTGCCCGTCTGCATCCGCCTCAGCTGCGCTGGGGCGGTGCACGAGGAGCGCGCCACGGTGGTCCTGGAGAAGGGGGGTCTCGTCCGCCTCGACGCGCATGCGCGCGGGCATTGATCCCCTCACCTTGCTGCAGGGAGGCGCGGCCGGGGATCGAACGCCAGGCCGGCTGCGCGCGATCACGCGGCGGCGGTGCCGCCCGCCTGCGACTGCGGCGAGAGCTTCACGCTCACCGTCTTGCTGATCCCCGGCTCCTCCATGGTCACGCCGTAGAGCGAGTCGGCGCCTTCCATGGTGCGCTTGTTGTGGGTGATGACGATGAACTGCGAGGTGCGGCTCATCTCGCGCACCATCTCGTTGTAGCGGCCGACGTTGGCCTCGTCGAGAGGCGCGTCCACCTCGTCGAGCAGGCAGAACGGCGTCGGCTTGATGAGGAAGATGGCAAAGATCATCGAGACGGCCGTGAGCGCCTTCTCGCCGCCCGAGAGCAGGCCCACCGAGGCGAGCTTCTTGCCGGGCGGCTGCGCGACGATCTCCACCCCCGGCTCGGCGCCGGGGTTCGCGGGATCCTCGACGAGCTGCAGCTCGGCGGCGCCGCCGCGGAAGAGGCGCGGGAAGACCTGTTGAAAGCGGTCGTTGACCAGCGCAAAGGTCTCGCGGAAGCGCTCCTTGCTGGCGCGATCGATGCGCGCGATCGCTGAGCGGAGCTTTGCGATCGACTCCTCCAGGTCCTTGATCTGGGTGGTGAGGAAAACGTGGCGCTCGGAGACCTCGCGGGCCTCGTCGATGGCGGTGAGCGACACCTCGCCCAGCGCTTCGATGCGCTCGCGCAGCGAGGCCATCTTCTCCTCGGCGCGCGGCAGGTCCAGCTCGAGCGCCAGGGCCCGCTTGCCCTCGTGGGCGGCCACGTCGTGGAGGTCCATCAGGAATCGCTCGCGCACGGTTTGCTCGAGGTGCGCGAGCTGCAGCCGGACCTCCTGCACCTTCAGCTCGGCGGCGGCGCGGCGCCGGGCCACCGCGTCGAGCTCGCCGCGCGCGGCCTTCACCTCGTCGTCGCCGCCGCGGAGCCGGGCCTGCCCCTGATCGTAGAGCGCCCGCGCCCGCCCCAGCTCCTCGCGCGACCGCTCCCCGTCCTGGAGTAGCGTGGTCAGCTCGGTCTGGGTCACCTGCGCTTTCGCCTCCAGAGAGGCGCTGCGCTCCTTGCCCTGCGCGATGTCGAGCGCGAGCTTCTCGCGCCGCCCGTCCACCTCGGTGCGTTGCTCGGTCAGCCGCGCCTGCGAGCGGGCCACGCCCTCGCGCCGCTCGGCAAGGGCTGCCGCGTTCACCTTGGCGCGGGTCACCTCCGCCTGCACCGACTCAGCGCGTTCTCGCGCGCGCAGGAGGTCCGCCTGCAGCGCGCGCAGCCGCGCTTCGCGCTCCTGCTGCTCGGTCTCGCCGGTCTGCACCGCGTCGCGGCTCTGAGACTCCTCGCGGGCGACCTCCGCCAGCGCGCCGTCGAGCTGCTCGCGCTCCTGCCGTAGGATTTGGTCGCGCTGCGAGAGCCGCCCCAGCTCCTCCTGCAGGCGCGAGACGTCGCGCTCCAGCCGCAGGCCGTTCAGCTCCTCGTCGCGCTCCTCCTGCGTGAGCCGTTTGACCGAGAGGTCGAGCGCGGCGACGCGGTTGCTCAATTCTTGAAGACCCGCACTCGAGAGCGCGACCTTCGCCTCGAGCTCCTGCACGTGCTCCGCGAGCTCCTGCAGCTCGCGACGCTTGTGCAAGAGGCCGCCCGCGACCCCATCGAGCTGGCCGCCGGAGACCACGCCTTCCTTGTCGACCACCTCGCCTTCGGCGGAGACGAAGGTGCGCTCTCCCGGGTTGCGCGCCCAGAGCGCCAGCGCGGTCGCCAGGGTGTCGACCAGGAAGACGTCGGCCAGCAAGAAGCGCTTGAGCCGCTCGTGCTCGGGGGCGCAATCGACCACGTCGATGGCCCGCACCGTGCCGGGAGGCGGCGTCAGATCGGCGCCTTCGCGGGTCAGGGGAAGCTGCTCCATCTCGGTGAGCGGCACGAACGAGGCGCGGCCCTGGGAGGCCTTCTTGAGATAGTCGACCGCGCGCAGACCGGCGACGTGGCTCTCCACCAGCACTAGCTGTAGCCGTTCGCCCAGCACCGCCTCGACGGCGCGCTCGTGGCGCGGGTCGGCGCGCAACACGTCGGCGAGTAGCCCGTAAATGCCGTCCCGCTGCCGCTCCTCCTCTTCGCGCAGCATCAGCGCCTTGACATCGCGGCCGTAGCCCTCGAAGTTCTTCTGCAGCTCGAGCAGCGACGTGAGGCGGCTGCGCCGGTCGGCCAGCTCCTCGCGCAGCCGGATGAGCAGCGCCTCGGTCTCGCGCAGCTCGGCGCGCCCGCGACCGAGCTGCTCCTCCTGCGCCGTCTTCTGCGCGTGCCGCTCCTTGCGGAGCTCCTGCGACTCCTGGAGCTTCTGCCCCAGCTCGTCGCGCTGCCGGCCGATCTCCGCCGCCCGCGCGGCGAGCTGCTCGGCCTCGGTGTGCGCGCGCGCGACGCGCGCGGCCAGGTCGGCGCGGCGCTTCTCGAGGTTGACCAGGTTGGTCCTGTGGTTCGCGAGCCGGGTGAGGATGCCCACCGCCTCGTGCCGCTCGCCCTCCACCGCGTGCTGTGCGTCGTGGATCTGTGCCAGCGCGGCGCGCAGCGTCTCCTCCGACTGGGCGAGGCGCGCCTGGTCCTCGGCGCTGGCGTCGGCAAGCTTCTGCCGCTCCTGCGTGAGCCCCTCCTCCTCGCGCGCGAGCAGCGCAAGCCGCATGCCGAGGAGCTGAACCTCCTCCTCGTGCTGCGCCTGCCGCGCGGCGATGCTCTCCCGCTCGCGCTGCGCAAACTGCAGCTCCTGCTCGGAGAGGCGGAGCTGCTTGTCGACCTTGTGGGACGCCTCGGCCAGCTCCTGCACCTTGCGCTCGTCCTCGAGGAGCTGCAGCCGCTCCGCGGAGAGTCCCGCCTCCAGGCCCGCCAACTGCGCCTGGGCCACCTTCTCGGCGTCCCCCGCATCGGCGAGCTCGGCGGCGTACAGCTTCTCCTGCTCCGAGGAGCCCAGATGCTGCTGCAGGGCGGCGAGCAGCTCCAGCTCCTTGAGCTCTCCGCGCAGCTCCCGGAAGCGCTCCGCCTTCTTCGCCTGCCGCTCGAGGCCGGCGAGCCGCTTGCCCACCTCGGAGGCGACGTCGGAAAGTCGGAGCAGGTTCTGCTCGGTGGCCTCCAGCTTGCGCTCGGCCTGCTTGCGGCGCGCCTTGTACTTGGTGACGCCGGCCGCCTCCTCGATGATCGCGCGGCGGTCCTCCGGCTTGGCGCTGACGATGAGCCCGATGCGGCCCTGCTCGATGATCGAGTACGCCCGCGTGCCCACGCCGGTGCCGAGGAACAGCTCGGTGATGTCGAGCAGGCGGCACGGCGTCTTGTTGATCTCGTAGTCGCTGTCGCCGTTGCGGAAGAGCCTGCGGGTGACCGTGATCTCGCCGAAGCCTGTGTACTGCGCCGGGACCAGTCGGCCGTCGTTCTGGAAGGTGAGCGAGACCTCGGCCATGCCGGTGGCCGCGCGGCTCTCGCTGCCGGCGAAGATCACGTCCTCCATGCTGCGCCCGCGCAGGTGCTTCGCGGACTGTTCGCCCATCGCCCAGCGGATGGCGTCGACGACGTTGGACTTGCCGCAGCCGTTGGGGCCGACCACTCCGGTGACGCCGTCGTCGAAGGCGAAGACGACGCGGTCGGCGAAGGACTTGAAGCCGCAGATCTCCAGGCGACGGATCTTCATGGACGCCGCGTACCTGATCAGAAAAGCCCGGTGCTGACAAGCTTGATTCGGCGCCGGAATTGCGCCTGGCCGGCCCCGCACGGCCCTGCCCGCGGGCTGTGCGGCGCGCCAGCCCCTCAGCGCGCAGCGCGCCTCCCCCGCAGCCTGCGCGTAAGCGGCAGCGGGCGCGAGAGGTGCGGGCTGTCCAGGTCGCAGAAGCGCAGCGGCTCCCGCGCCCACTCGCCCGAGTAGTCGACGCCCACGCGCGGCCCCGCCCACACGCGCGGCTCGAGATCGAACGGCCGCGGCGCGATGAACAGCGGCGCGCGCGCATCGCAGAGGTCGCCGCGGTTGTTCGCAAGCGTCAGCTCCAGCGCCCGGCACAGGTTGCCAGGTCCGGTGGCCGAGTGCCCGAGCGGCAGGAGCCGAGCAGGACGGGGCAGGGGCGGGAGCCCGTCGCTCGCCACCGGCTCCGCAGCGCGGATGAGGACCGCGTTGGCGTCCCCGCCCGGCCCGCAGACCGTGTTCAGGCAGTGGTGCAGGCCATAGATCAGGTAGACGTAAGCGTGGCCCGGAGCCCCGTACATCACCTCGGTGCGAGCGGTGCGGCCCGCGCGCGCGTGGCAGGCGAGGTCGTGCTCGCCGACATACGCCTCGGTCTCGACGATGCGCGCCACCCGCAGGGCGCCGCGGCCGGATCTGCGCACCAGAAGGCATCCGACCAGCTCCGGCGCGACCCACGCGGCGTTGCGGTCGTAGAACGAGCGTGGCAGGGGTGCAAGCGCGGCCATGCTCCGCACTCTCGCCGGCCCGGCTCGCGGCGACAACGGCGCTCCTGTTAATCTTGCCGGATGAACGACGGACCCTCTTCCAATGCACTGCTCGCTTTCCGCGTCGATGTGCGCCCCTTGAGCCTCTCGGGCTGGCTATTGCTCGTGCTCGCGGCCGCGGCCGCGGTGACGGGACTTGCGGCCGGCTACCGCTGGTACCTGTGGGCCCCGGCCCTCGCGACCGCCGCCGTGGCCGCGAGCTTCCTGCTCACTGCGCTGTTCCGGCGCGCCGACCGTTACACGGTGAGCGGGCAGCGCATCGAGGTCGAGCGCGGCCTCCTTGGCAAGCGGGTGGAGAACATCGACCTCTGGCGCGTGCGCGACGTGGTGCTCGATCAGTCGCTCATCGACCGCATGCGCCGGACCGGGACGCTCACCATTTACTCGAGCGACCAGGTCGAGCCAGTCTTCGCCGTCGGGCCGGTGCCCGAGGCGCGCTATGCCTTCGAGAAGCTGCGCGACGCGGTTGCGCAGGCGCGGAAGGACGCGGGCGTGGTCCGCGTCGATCGCTGACGTTCAGTCGCCGCTGACGTTCAGTCGCGCTTCTGGTTCACCCAGCTCTGCACCGAGGGCCGGTGCCAGATCGCCTCGGAGAACGCCACCGCCAGCGCGTGGTTCGCGAGATCGCGCTTGTCGAAGCGAATCAGCCTGCGCACCGCGAAGCCCAGCTCGAAGTCGGCCAGCGTCGGATTCTTGGCATGCGAAGGCACGGTGCGCGTCCCGGCCACGTGGATGAGCCGGTCCGCCTCCTCGTGTGCCTTGGCGCTCATCGGCGGTGGAACCAGCTCCGACTGGAAGATCCCCTCGAACGGCATGCAGCGCCGCAGCTCGAACAGATCGGTGCGGAGCCAGCTCATGAGCTGCAGGTCGCGCGCGCGCTCCAGCGGATCGGAGGCGAGGATGCGCGGCGTGTCAGGGTAGGCGAACTCGAGGAATTCGACGATCGCGAGCGACTCGGCGATGACGTCGTTGCCCACGCGCAGAGCGGGGACCTTGCCGGTGATGGTCTCGCGCAGGTAGCGGGGGTCCTTCGCGTCGCCGTTGTGCAGATCGAGCGTCTGGACGCGGAAGGGGATGTTCTTCTCCTTGAGCGTGGTCCAGACCGACAGCACCCAGGGCGAGTAGAAGCGGGAGGCCCCATAGAGCGGGATCGCCTCCATGCTCATTCTCCTTGTTCAGGCTCCGGCTTCCCGAAGCGGTCATCCAGAAAGATCTCGTACGTGATCGAGCCGTCAACGTAGGGGAGCGCGTTGTTCAGGCGCGCGAAGTCGGGGTCCGCCTCGAGCTCGCGTTCCTCCTGCTCCAGCTTGCCGAGGTCGGCGAAGGCGAAGCGCAGCAGCACGGTGTTCATCGGCCCGGAGAGGCCGTAGAGGACTTCGGGCACGCAGTAGGCGTGGCGGCGGCGGTATTCGAGGATCTCGCGCACGCCCCGAACGAAGGCGTGCAGATGGCCCTGCTTCACGATGCCCCGGGAGAAGAGGAACGCAGCCATCGCACGGCCAGAGGACCATTTTTGCTTCGGGTAGGCAAGCCCGGCGCGTTGTGCTGTTCACCCGCCCTCGGCTAACCGAACGTCACTTGATCTGATCCTCCGCCGCCGAAGGCGGCCCGGCCGGGAGTCCGGCCGTCAGCGGGGGGAGGCTCGGCGAGCTTTGCTCGCCGAGGGGACCGCAGGTCCCTCAGATGACTGCCTGCTCCAGGTCCGCGATCAGGTCCTCGGGATCCTCGAGGCCCACCGAGAGGCGCACCATGCCCTCGTCGACGCCGGCCTGCTGCAGCTCCTCGGCCGAGTAGCCGGTGTGGCTGAAGAGGATCGGCAGCGAGGAGAGCGACTCGACGCCGCCCAGGCTGGCCGCGCGCGCGATCAGCTTCTGGCGGTCCCAGAGGCGAAACGCGCGCTCGCGCGTGCCCAGGCTAAAGGTAACCATGCCGCCGAAGCGCCCCTGCATCTGGCGCTGCGCGAGCGCGTGGTCGGGATGGCTCTCGAGGCCGGGATAGTACACGCGCGTGATCTTTGGGTGCTTCGCAAGCCAGCGCGCCACTGCGAGCGCGGTCGCGCAGTGGCGTTCCATGCGCAGAGGGAAGGTCTTGAGGCCCCGGAGCAGCCCGTAAGCAACCTGCGGGTCGGCCGAGGCGCCGAGCGCGTGCGACAGCTTGCGCAGCGGCCCGATGCGCTCCCGTGCGCCGACCAGCACGCCGCCGAGGTGGTCGGTGTGGCCGTTGAGGTACTTGGTGGTGGAGTGCATCACCACGTCGACGTCCAGCGCGAGCGGGCGCTGCGCGAACGGCGTGCCGAAGGTGGAGTCGAGCACGCTCACCACGCCTTTGCGCCTGCAGGCGGAGGCGACCGCGGCGATGTCGGCGAGGCGCAGCGTTGGATTGGTGGGCGACTCGAAGACGCAGAGCCGGACCGCAGCGCCACCCGATTCGATCGCGGCGACCAGGCGGTCTGGCTCCACCATGCGGTGCCGCACGCCGAAGCGGCCGAGCACGTCGCGGAGGAGCTTGTAGGTGCCGCCGTAGAGCGCCGCGGAGGCGATCACCTCGTCTCCGGCCGACACCAGGCCGAACAGCGCGGCGCTCAGCGCCCCCATGCCGCTCGCGAACAGTACGCACGACTCGCCGCCCTCGAGCTGCGCCACCGCCTGTTCGGCGGCCCGGACGGTGGGGTTCTCGTCGCGGCTGTACATGTAGAGCGGCGACTCGCCGGCACCGCCGCGGGCGTACTCGAAGACCTGCTCTGCGCTCTCGAAGCGGAAGGTCGTGGCCTGCACGATGGGAGCGGTGAGCGGGGCGTTGGCCCCGCCCGGGGAGCCGCCGTGCACCGCCAGCGTGGAGAGCCCAGGAAGCCGGGTCGGGTCGCTCATGCCCGCGGTCTAGCACAGGGAGCGCCGCCGAGCGGAGGGCAAAGAAAAACCCCCGACCGCGGTTGCGGCCGGGGGCCAAGAAAATGAAGCGCAGTCGCTCATCAAGGTGGCGGGGGGGGACCAGCCTCGACTCGAACGCTGCGCCTCGTCCTGAAAGCGATGCAGCGCTTGTGCCAACTAGTAGACGTTCGGCTTTTCAAGGGGATTCACCGTCCAGGCCTGGGTCCGCCTGGGCAAATCATTTCACATTTGCAATCTCGCCTTTCATGGCTGCACGGAAAATGGCGATTCCCAGGGCAGGAGCGACAGCCTTCCGCTGGCTTGGCCGGTTATTGGAGTGCGAACAACTGTTCGAACTCCGGCTCGCCCTTGAGCCCGTCAAACATCGGGTCTGCGCGGATCCAGCTCCGCACCTTGGCAGGATCCTTGTCGAGCGCCCGCTTGAGCGCCGCCATGGCGTCGCCAGGCTTCTCCCAGAGCGCGTAGAGCGCGGCGACGTTGTAGTTGAGCAGCACGTCGTCGGGGCTGAGCTCGCGGGCGCGGGCGTAGGCGCGCTCGGCCTCCTCGTAGAAGCCCTTCTGCGCGTAGCAGATGCCCAGGTCGAGGTGCGCTTCGTAGTTCTCCGGCTCCAGCCGCACGACTTCGTTCAACTGGGCGATCGCCGCGCGGTAGTCCGCCTCGTCCATCAGCAACGCCGCGAGCTCGTGGCGGGCAAGCGGGTCGTCGGCCGACAGCTCGATGGCGGTCTTGAACTCGGTCTTCGCCTCCTCGCGCTTGTCCTGGTCGGCGTAGGTCATGCCCAGGTTGAGGTGGGCGTCGGGATAGTCGGGGTCCAACTCGATCGCTTCCTTGTACTGCTCCACCGCCATGTCCTGGCCGTGCGCGGCGAGGAAGCAGGCCAGGTTGTAATGCGCCGTCGCGCTCTCCGGCTCCAGCCGGAGGGCCATCAGGTACTCGTCTAGCGCCTCGCGGTACAGCTTCTTCTCGCTGTAGACCGTGGCGAGGTTGTCATGGGCGTGCGCGGACTCCGGATCGAGCTCGATCGCCTTCTTGAATTCCTTGATCGCCTCGTCGAGCCAGCCGCGATCGGCCAGCTCGATTCCCCGCGAGTTGTGATGGTCGGAACGCGCCTTGCCGTCCTTGTCCCGGCTCATGCGCGATGAGATAGCACGAAGCGGCGGCGAATTCCGCGCCAGCCGTTCAGTCGCCCCTCGCGGCGCTATAGGTGCCGTAATTCTTCAGGCTCTTGTTCTTCTTCACCGTCGCCTTGACCGCGGTGTTCTGCGCTGCGTTGCCGGCCAGGCTGTCGGTGGTCCCGCTGAACAGCTCGCGGATGTCGCGCCCGAACACGGTGACGACGCCGATGGCCGCCACCGCGATGAGCGCTACGATGAGCAGGTACTCGGTCATGCCCTGGCCGGACTCGGCGTTCAGCTTGCGGATGAGCTGGTGCATGGTGCGTGCTCCTTGCCGCGGGGGAGGGTGCTGCGGGGCCCGCGGTCTCGACGACGGTAGAGGGCGGCGGCCGGCCGGACCATCGGTCGCCTGCCCGAGGATGGAATCGACGGGCAAGCGCGAGGAGGATCGTGCGTTTTGCCGGGGCTCGTCAAGGTGCGTGTGCGGCCTTCCTCCGGGGTGCGGAGGGTGCGGAATCTTGCCCGCCGGCTCGGCTCGCGGATACGCTGCCCCTTTCCTCCGCTGCGGCGGGGGCGGGTCGGGGGCAGGACGGAGGGACTGCGGCGGTGGCGCAGCCTGGACGCAAGCGGCTGGCGCAGCTCACCACGGAGCTGGGCGGTTTCATCGCGGGCGCGCCCAACTGCTGCGCGCTGTCGTGGGACGGGAGCGACCGGCCGCTGGTCCTCGCGGCGGCCGGCGCGGTCGAGGCGGTGCTGGGCGCGAGCGCGGTCGATCTATTCGGCCGGCCCGCGGGGCAGCTCTTCGTCGGCGGGGAGCGTGCCGCGCGCGACCTGGCCGAGCTCGCCGGGCAGCCGCCGGCGGAGCACCACCGGCAGATGCTCCGCAATGGAGCGCAGTTCACCGCCGCGCTGCTGTTGCGGGCGGGCCCCGAGCGCGGGGTGGTGGCGCTGGTGCGCGACCTGGCCGTGACGCGGGCGGAAGCCGACGCGGCGGTGCGGGCCGAGGACCTGGGGCGCTTCGCCTCGCTGGTGGCGCACGAGGTGCGCAACCCGCTCTCGGCGGTGAAGATCGCGCTGCAGACGCTGGAGCGGCACGGCTCCTTGGCGCAGAACGATCTGCGCCGCGTCGCCATCGCCTCCCGCGAGGTAGGCAACATCGAGCTGTTGCTCAACGAGGTGCTGGAGTACGCGCGGCCACCTTCGCTCGCACTGGTGCCGGTCGACCCGCGCGTCCCGGTGCGCGAATCGGTGGAAGGGGTGACGGACGAGTTCGCGACGCGCAATGTGCGCTTCCAGATCTCGCTGCCGGAGCGGATGCCGCCGGTGCACGCGGACCCCACCCGTATCCGCACCGCGGTCAAGATCCTTTGCAGGCAGGCCGGGCTGGCCGCGGAGGAAGCGGGCGCGCCGCTCGTCGAGGTGGCGGTCCGCGAGCTGCCCGCCGCGCGCTGGGAGCTGTCGGTGCTCGACTCGGCGCGCCCGCTCGCCCCCGAGCAGCGCGAGAAGGCCTTCCTGCCGTTCACCCCCAGCCGCGCGCGCGGATCCGGACTGGGCCTCGCAGTGGTGGCGCGCATCGCGCGCGAGCACGGCGGCGAGGCGCGCATCGACGAGCGGCCGGAGGGAGGCAATGCCGTCCGGGTGGTCTTCTCGCAGTAAGTTGAGAGTTCCCGGTTGCGGCGTAAGAGTACCGCCGGGAGAGCATGGACCGCATCCTCATCATCGATGACGAAGCGTCGATCCGCGAGCTGCTCACTATGCACCTCGAGGAGCGCGGCTACGGGGTACTGGCCGCCTCCACGGGCGCGGATGGGTTCCGGCTCGCCGCGCAGGGCAATCCGGCGGCGATCGTGCTCGACATGCGCCTGCCCGACGCCTCTGGCCTCGACCTGATCCCCGAGCTGAGGAAGCGCGCGGCCGAGGCGCCGGTGCTGATGATCACCGCCCATCACGACATGGCCACGACCATCCTGGCGATGAAGGCGGGCGCCTTCGACTACCTGCACAAGCCCATCGACATCCGCGCCTTCGACCTCGCGCTGGACCGCGCGCTGGAGGTGCGGAGGCTCTCGCGCCGGCAGGACTTCGTCGCCGTCGAGGGCGGCCGTCCGTACGCGATGGGCGACCTGGTCGGCACCTCGCCCGCCATGCAGCGGCTGTTCAAGGACGTGGGCCGCGTCGCCGCCAGCCGCGCGAGCGTGCTCATCCAGGGCGAGAGCGGCACCGGCAAGGAGCTGCTCGCCCGCGTCATCCACAGCTACAGCGCGCCAGGCAGGCCGTTCATCGCGGTCAACTGCTCGGCCATCGTCGAGACGCTGCTGGAGACCGAGCTGTTCGGGCACGAGAAGGGCGCCTTCACGGGCGCGGTCACCGCCAAGCTGGGCAAGTTCGAGCTCGCCGAGGACGGCACCGTCTTCCTCGACGAGATCGGCGAGCTCTCGGGTAATTTACAAGCGAAGCTGCTGCGCGTCCTTCAGGAGAAAGAGGTGGAGCGGGTGGGAGGCAGCCGCACCATCCCGGTGCGCGCGCGCATCCTCGCCGCCACCAACCGCGACCTCGAGGCGGCGGTGCGCGCCGGCCGCTTCCGCGAGGACCTGTTCCAGCGGCTGCGGGTGGTCACGCTCTCCATCCCGCCGCTGCGCGAGCGGCGCGAGGACCTGCCGCTTCTGGTCGAGCACCTGCTGCTCAAGATCAACCAGCGCCTGCACAAGAACCTGCGGCGCGTGCCGCTCGAGCTGGTGGAGCAGCTCGCCCGGCGGCCCTGGCCCGGCAACGTGCGCGAGCTGGAAAACTTGCTCACCCGCGCGGCCGTCCTCAGCCAGGGGGACGTGCTGCTCGAGGAGCACCTGGCCGAGGCAGCGCCGCGCGCCGCCGCGGACTCGAACGGCTCGCCCCTGTCGCGGGCCGCGGAGCAGCGCCTGCCCGCGGCCCGGCTCGCCTCGCTCGAGGAGATGGAGCGCGAGCACATTGCGCGCGTTTATCAGCACGCGCGCGGACACAAGGGCGAGACCTGCCGCATCCTGGGCATCTCCCGCCCGACGCTGGACCGCAAGCTGCGGAAGTACGGGCTTGAGAGGTAGCGGACCAGCATTCGACGGATCGTTGAGATTTTGTACGTTCTGACGTAGTCAATTTGAACGTTTCGTTGAATTCGCGCGGACGGTGCAGCCCGTGAGGGCCGTCAACTGATTGAAACTGCTAGGACTGTCGCCCGGCTGGAGCGCTGGCACGCTGGCTGCTCAGGCAGGGGGACACCCTTCCGCACGAGGTTCCCCATGCGTCCCCAGCCCGTCGATCCCCGCTTCCAGGCGCCGCCCCAATTCCAGCCGCTCACGTCTCCGAGCCTGCCCGCGGCCGACGTCGTCGACTTCCGCGGCTACTTCAAGGTGGAGACGTTCGCCCACGGCTCGGCCATCTACCGGCCTGGCATGCCCGCGGACAAGGTGTTCCTGCTCCGCTCCGGGCGCGTGCGGCTGCTCAAGCAGGGCAAGGGGAAGAGCCGGTCGGTGCTGGCGATCCTCAAGCCCGGCGACCTCTTCGGAGAGGTGTTGCGCCCGGACGGCGCGGTGATGGACGACCTGGCGGTCAGCTCGGGCAAGTGCGAGGTGTGGAGCATCGAGGGGCGCGACTTCCGCGCGCTGCTCGAGGCACGGCCCGCGCTGGCGGTGGACGTGATCCGCGCGCTCAACGAGCGGGTCCGCCAGCTCCGGCAGCGGGTCCTCGGCCTCACCCGCAAGGACGTGCCGGCCCGCCTGGCGGAGATGCTCATCGCGCTGGCGCAGGCGCACGGTGAGCGCCTCGGCCCCGGCAACGAGCTGTGCCTGCACGGCATCACGCAGCAGGATCTCGCCGATCTCGTGGGCGCGTCCCGCTCGTTCGTGAGCACGCTGATCAACAAGATGAAGCGCGATGGCCTCTTGGCGAATCAGGGGCGGCTCTTGGTCCTCAAGGAGGAGGCGGGTCTCGACCACGTGGCCCAGCGCGAGAAGTAAGACGCTGCTGAAAGCCCGGGGGCCTGCAACGGGCCTCCGTTTGATGGCGGCCGGCGCACCCGGAACCCCCTCCGGACGCCGTGCCGCCGTCGTTTTTTTGGCCTACGCCTTTGCAGCCTTGTCGCCGTCGGCCTTGGGCTTCTTTTCCTTGGCGGGCTTGGAGGCTGCCTTCGCGGCCTTGGCTGCCTTCGCCGCGGCGGCGGTCTTCTCGGCCTTGGCAGCGGCGGCAGCCTCGGCCTTCAGCACCTTGGGCGACTTGGTGGGCGGGTTCGCGTACTTCTTCTTGAACCGGTCGATGCGCCCCTGCGTGTCCATCAGCTTCTGCTTGCCGGTGAAGAAGGGGTGGCAGTTGGAGCAGATGTCGAGATGGAGGTCGCCGCCCGTGGAGCGCGTCTCCCAGACGGCGCCGCAGGCGCACTGGATCTTCGCGGTCGGATAGGCTGGATGGATGTCGGGGCGCATCGAAGTCTCTCTGCCGGCGGAGCCGCCCGTTGCTCGCCTGGATGGCGGGGTCCCGGCGCGGCTCTCTGGAAAAAGGGCGTCGTCGATAACGGAGATCCCCCTCGGAGTCAAGCCGACGGTGCCCCGTGCGTAGCCCCCCCTGCGCCCGCGCGCTGCCGCAAGCCAGGCGCGAGCGCGGCTGCGAGCGCGAGCCAGAGCGCGTACATCACTTTGGTGTCGTAGAGCAGGTCATGAACCTGCGCGATCACGCCGATCGCGACCAAGGCCCCCAGGCCACCCAACGCGAGCCCGTGCGGATCCTCGCGCAGCCGCCGGGCCAGCGCCGCGAGCGCCGCGGCGGCGACCAGCGCGCCGGCGAGGAGGCCCAAGGGCCCCATCTCGGCGAGCAGGGACAGTTCGGAGTTGTGCGCCCAGGTCCGCATCGGGAAGGCGGGATCGACCCGGTCGTAGTAGCGGTCGCAGATGCGCGGGTAGTTGCCGAATCCTACCCCGAGCAAGGGGTGGTCGCGGATGATCTCCCTGGCCCGGGCCCAGAGGAAGACGCGGTCGGCGTTGCCGCGCAGGTCGAAGCCGGAGGCGACGCGCGCGCGCACGCCGGGCAGTGCAGCCGCCGCGCCCAGCGCGAGCACGAGGCCCAGGCCTGCGGCAGCGCGCAGGCGGAGGGCGCGCGCGGGGACCCGGCCCGGCAGAGCCAAGAGCATGCAGAGCGCTGCGGCGACGAGGCCGCCCCAGGCGGCGCGGTCGAAGGTGAGCAGCACCGCCGCAAGCCCTAGCACCGCGGCCGCCAACGCCGCGCGGCGCCGTCCCCCGCGCAGCGCGCCCGCGAGGCAGGCCCCGAGCAGCAGCGCGACGATCGCGCTCGCGTTGTGCCCGAAAGTGAGGCGGGAGGTGAAGAAACCCATCGCCCCGTAGTGCCCGGTCACCCCCGGCGCCTCTACCATCGCCGGCTCGGAACGCAGCCCCAGCCGGAAGACGATGTCCACGGCGGTGAAGTACTGCACGACGCCGACCGCCGAGGCGATCGACAGGCCCGCGGCGGCCGCGAGCACGAGGTCCTGGGCGCGGCGGCCGGGCTCGGGCGCGAGCGCCAGCGCCTGCGCCACGATCCAGAAGCCCAGTCCGCTCCGCCACAGGGTCGCCGAGGCAAGAGACGGGAAGCCGTACGGCGAGAGAGCGTCGGACAAGAGCGCGAAGCCGGCGAGCCCGAGCAGCGGCAGGTCGAGCGGTGTCCGGGATGGGCGCCACCCCCCCGCGAACGCGCAGGCGAGGCCCGCCGCGGCGACGCCGAGCCCGATCTGCATGGCCGCGACCGACACCGGAACGAAGGCGGCATGGAAGAAGAGCCCGGCGGTGCAGAGCGGCGCCGCGAGCCTCAGCGCCTGCGCACGCGGCCGCCCGGCCGCAGCCGGCGGCGCGGTCTGCATTCCCGATTCCACGCGGGCGTCGTACCACGTAGAGTGCGCCGCGTGGTGCCCTCCCTGCTCGACCGCCTGCTCCTGCGCGAGACGCTCGTGCCGCTCGGCGTGGGGCTGCTCGCCATCGTGCAGCTCCTGGTGCTCGCGCAGCTCCTGCAGCTGAACGAGGTGGTGTTCGGGGCGGCGGTCACCCCCGGCGACCTCGTGCGGGTGACCCTGGGCCTCGCTCCGCATTTCCTGGTGATGGCGGTGCCGCTCGCGTTCATGCTCGGGCTGCAGCTCGCGCTCGGGCGGCTCGCCGCCGACCGCGAGGTGCTTGCGCTTTCGGCGGCGGGTCGCTCGCCGCTGGCGCTGTACCGCGTGCCGCTGCTGCTCGCCTGCGCGCTGGGGCTCGCCACCGCCGCCCTCGCGCGCTGGGCGGAGCCGTGGGGCCTGAGCGAGCTGAACCGCGCCCTCAACGGCGTGATCAAGCGCAACCTCGGGTCGGGCCTGAAGCCGGGCATCTTCAACACCGGCCTGCCGCGGTACATGGTCTACGTCTCCTCCATCGACGAGCCGGCGTCTGGCGCCGGGACGTCGCAGGAGTTCGGGCAGGCACTCTGGCGCGGGGTCCTGATCGAGGACGCGGTCGGCGACGGGCAATCGCCGATGCTCGCGCTCGCGGAGACGGGCCGCATCAGCGATGCCGGCGGCGAGCTGCTCTCGCTCGAGCTGCTGCAGGGCGAGCTGCACCGGCGCGAGCCCGCGGGTGAGACGCTGGCGCGCTTCCGCGAGGCGCGCTTCCTGGTGGGCGTAGAGGAGCGGGTCTCGCGCACCAACAAGTTCGCGGGCAGCGAGGCGCAGCTTCCGGCCGCCGAGCTCGAGGCGCGCGCGGCCCAGATGGAAGCGCAGGGGAGGCGGCAGGAGGCGGGCCGGCTGCGGCTGGAGCGCTTCCGCCGCATCGCCGTCCCGCTGGCTTGCCTGGCGTTCGCGCTGCTCGGGGTGCCGCTGGCGCTGGTCGCGGGCCGCGTGCGCGGCGCGGCCTATCTGGTCACTCTGGGAGCCTTCGTCGGGTTCTACTCGCTCTCGCGGCTGGGCGTCGCGCTCGCCGATGCGCACTTCCCGCCCGTGCTCGCGGCGTTCGTGCCCGACGGAGCGGTGGCCGCGCTCGGCGCCTGGTTCACCGCGCGGCTGGTTCGCCGGGGGGTGGGACAGCCGCGGTGAGATCAGAGGCGACGACGGCGAGGTCGGGGAGGCGCGGGGCGGTAGGGAAGGCGCTGGCAGGCAAGGCGCTGGCTGCGGCGGTTTGCTTGTGCGCCGCCTCCGCCGGCTGCAAGGGCAGCGTGCCCATCGTCACCTGGCATGCGGTGGTCCTGCCCCAGAGCAGCTACGACGTGGCGCCAAAGGTGTTTGCGGCGCAGCTCGACGAGCTGCGCGCCCGGGGCTTCCACACCGTCTCGCTGCACGAGGTCCTGGCGCACGAGGACCGCGGGGCGACGCTGCCCGACCACCCGGTGGTGCTCACCTTTGACGATGGCACCCAGGACCACTTCACCACCGTGCTTCCACTGCTGCGCGGGCGGGGGATGAAGGCCACCTTCTTCGTGGTGCCCGCCTGGATCGGTCCCGATGAGGCGCACCGCCACGTCGAGGTGGACGAAGGGGTCGCGCGGCCCTGCCTGATCGCGCCGGAGGTACGGGCGCTGGTCGCAGCCGGGATGGAGGTCGGCGCGCACGGCTTCACGCACGCGCGGCTCCCCTCGCTCTCCGAGCAGGCCGCGCGCGCGGAGATCACCTCCGCCCGGACCGCGCTGCAGGGCCTGCTCGACGCGCCGGTGGACCTCTTCGCCTATCCCTTCAACTCGCTGCGCAGGCCGCACCGGGCGCTGGTGCGGGAGGCGGGCTACGCCGCCGCGGTGGCCGGCGTCGACCACGGCAACGCAAATCGCTTCTCGCTGTACCGCGCGCCGGTGCAGCGGGACACGACGCCGCAGCAGCTCGTCGCCCGGCTCGCCTCCTGGCGCTGAGGTGGCCGCGAGGTTCCCCACCAAAGTCGCCTGGCGCCGGAGGCGGCATGGCCGGGAGTCCGGCCGTGAGGGAGAGGAGGCTCGGCGAGCTTTGCTCGCCGAGGGGAACCGCGAGGTTCCCTCCAACGAGGCGGATTCCGCGGAAGCGGAATCCGCGTCAACGGCTCATCGAGTCGAGGAATTCCTTGTTGGTCTTGGTGCCGCGCATCTTGGCGAGCAGGAACTCCATCGAGTCGATCACGTTGAGCGGGTGCAGGAGCTGCCGCAGGATCCAGACGCGGTTGAGCTGCTTCTCGTCCATCAGCAGCTCCTCCTTGCGCGTGCCGGAGCGGTTGATGTCGAGGCAGGGGAAGATCCGCTTCTCCATCAACTTGCGGTCGAGCACGATCTCGCTGTTGCCGGTGCCCTTGAACTCCTCGAAGATCACCTCGTCCATGCGGCTGCCGGTATCGACCAGCGCGGTGCCGATGATGGTGAGCGAGCCGCCCTCCTCGCAGTTGCGGGCGGCGCCGAAGAAGCGCTTGGGCTTGTGCAGCGCGTTCGAATCGACGCCGCCGGAGAGGATCTTGCCCGAGGGCGGGACGGTGGCGTTGTAGGCGCGCGCCAGGCGCGTGATCGAGTCGAGCAGGATGACCACGTCTTTGCCCGTCTCCACCAGCCGTTTGGCCTGCTCGATCACCATCTCCGCGACCTGCACGTGCCGGGTGGCCGGCTCGTCGAAGGTGGAGGACACCACCTGGCCCTTCACCGTCCGCTGCATGTCGGTGACCTCCTCGGGCCGCTCGTCGATGAGCAGCACGATGAGGAAGGCGTCGGGATGGTTCGCGGTGACGGCGTGGGCGATATCTTGCAGCAGCACCGTCTTGCCGGCCCGCGGCGGCGCGACGATCAGGCAGCGCTGGCCGAACCCGATCGGGTTGAGCAGGTTGATGATGCGCGTCGACATGTCCTTCTGCGTGTGCTCGAGATCGATGGCGCGGGTGGGGTAGAGCGCGGTGAGGTTGTCGAAGAGGAGCTTCTGCGCGCCCTCCACCGGCTCCTCGAAGTTGATCTGGTCGACCTGGAACAGCGCGAAGTAGCGCTCGGTATCCTTGGGCTGCCGGATCTTCCCGCGCACCATGTCGCCGGTGCGGAGGTTGAAGCGCCGGATCTGCGAGGGCGAGACGTAGATGTCGTCGGGACCCGCCATGAACGAGAAGTCGGGGCTGCGCAAGAAGCCGAAGCCGTCCGGCAGCACCTCGAGCACGCCCTCGGCGCCGATGGGCGCTTCCGACTTCTGTGCCTGCAGGATGTGGAAGATCAGGTCCTGCTTGCGCAGCGCGCCTGGCGCCTCGATGTTCAGCTCGCGAGCCAGCTTCGCGAGCTGCATGATCTTCATCTCCTTCAGCTTGTTGAGGTTCATTCGGTCTTCCCGGCGCGCCCGCGCGGCGCGCCATGCTGCTCTGGTGTCGGCCGCTGCACGCCCCTTGGGGCGGCGCGAAGGGAGGGCTTGAGAACGCGAGGGGTTGCGGGCTGTCTTCTAGGAGAGGGGCCGCGACCTGTCAACTGTGCGACCGGCCAGGCCGGGCGAGGGGGCGGTCCCGCGCGCGCCGCGTTTCGCCGGACCGCCTCGCGGCGGGCCGCTTTGTTAGGATGCGCGCCCCATGGAGAACCCGGCCGAACGCGCCCGCGAGCTCCGGGCCGAGCTGCAGCAGGCAAGCCACCGCTACTACGTGCTCGACGCGCCCACGCTCTCGGACGCGGAGTACGACCGGCTGTTCCGCGAGCTACAGGAGCTGGAGGAGAAGTACCCGGATCTGATCGTACCCGATTCTCCCACCCAGCGAGTGGGAGCGCAGGCGAGCGAGAAGTTCGCCAAGGTGACGCACCGCCGGCAGATGCTCTCGCTCGGCAACCTCTTCACCGACGCCGAGCTGGTCGAGTTCGACGAACGGGTCCGCAAGCTGCTCGGCCCGGCCGAGGCGGCGCAGGTCCGCTATGCGGTCGAGCCCAAGCTCGACGGGCTGGCGGTGGCGCTGGCCTACGAAGGCGGTCGCTTCGTGCGCGGCGCCACCCGCGGCGACGGCACCACCGGCGAGGACGTGACCGCCAACCTCCGCATGCTCAAATCGGTGCCCCTCTCGCTCGCGGGCGCACCCTCGTATCTCGAGGTGCGCGGAGAGGTCTTCATCGCCAAGAAGGACTTCGCCCGGCTCAACGCCGAGCGCGAGGCAGCGGGCGAGCCCACCTTCGTGAACCCGCGCAACAGCGCGGCCGGCTCCTTGCGGCAACTCGATCCCAAGGAGACGGCGAAGCGGCCTCTCTCGATCTTCTTCTACGAGGTGGGTGAGTCGAGCGGCCCGGCCTTCGCCTCCCACTGGGACAAGCTCGCCGCGCTGCGCGCGATGGGCTTGCGCACGAACCCCGAAAACCGGCTCTGCTCCTCGCTGGACGAGGTGCGCGCCGCGCACCAGGCGCTCCTCGGCAAGCGGCACGAGCTGCCCTACGAGATCGACGGGGCGGTGGTGAAGGTGGACGCCGAGGATCAGCGCGCGCGCCTGGGCCAGGTCTCGCGCACGCCGCGCTGGGCGGTGGCGTACAAGTTTCCCGCCGAGGAGGAAGCGACCACGGTGAAGGACATCCAGGTCTCGGTGGGCCGCACCGGCGCCCTCACCCCCATCGCCTTCCTCGAGCCGGTGTACGTGGGCGGCGCCAACGTCTCGCGCGCCACCCTGCACAACGAGGATGAGCTGCGGCGCAAGGACGTGCGCAAAGGCGACCGCGTGTTCCTGCGCCGCGCCGGCGACGTGATCCCGGAGATCGTGCGCGTCATCGTCGAGGCGCGGCCCGCGGGTGGGCTGCCCGAGTTCCAGATGCCGCGCACCTGCCCCGTCTGCGGGGCCGAGGTCCACCGCGAGGAGGGCGAGGCGGTCACCCGCTGCACCAACCTGAGCTGTCCGGCACAGCTGGTGGGGCGGCTGCGCCACTTCGCCTCGCGCCTCGCCATGGACATCGCCGGTCTCGGCGAGGAGACCTGCGCCCGCCTGGTGGAGAGCGGCCTGGTGCGCACGCCCGCCGACGTGTACGGCCTGTCGCGCGAGCGCTGGCTGTCCTTGGAGCGCATGGGTGACAAGTCCGCGGAGAACCTGCTCGCCGCGCTCGAGCGGAGCAAGAAGACTTCCCTGCGGAGGTTCATCTACGCGCTCGGCATCCCGCTGGTGGGCGAGGCGACGGCGCGCGCGCTCGCGCTCGCGTTTCCCTCGGTGCCGCAGCTCCTCGCCGCTTCGCTCGAAGATCTACAGAGGGTGCGCGACATCGGTCCCGAGGTGGCGCGTCACATCCACGAATTTCTGACGAAGCCCGAGAACCGAGTCGCCATCGAGCGGCTGCTCGCGGCCGGCATCGCTCCCGCGCCCGAAGAGGCGCAGGAGAAGGGGCCGTTCGCCGGCAAGACGGTGGTGCTGACCGGCTCCTTGGCAGGCTTCTCGCGCGAGGACGCGAAGGCTGCGATCGAGCGCCGCGGCGGCCGCGTCTCGGGCTCGGTGAGCCGGAAGACCGATCTCGTCGTCGCCGGCGAGGACGCGGGCAGCAAGCTGAAGAAGGCGTCCGAGCTGGGCGTGCGCGTGGTGGACGAGAAGGGATTTCGCGCGCTTCTCGAGGGAGGCGCGCCATGAGCGAAGGCGTTGGTTCGCGCGAACCGGTGCGGGCGCAGCTCGTCGTCAGCGGCCGCGTGCAGGGCGTGTTCTACCGGGCCTCGGCGCAGGCCGAGGCGCTGCGGCTCGGCGTCGTCGGCGAGGTGCGAAACCTCCCCGGCGGCGAGGTCGAGGCCATCGCGGAGGGCGAGCGGTGGCGCGTGGAGGAGTTCGTTGCCTGGTGCAGGCGAGGGCCGCCGGCCGCGCAGGTCGACGACTTCCAGGTCCGCTACGGCGCGCCGCAGGGCGAGTTCCGTACCTTCAAGGTGGCGCGCTGACGGAGGCTTCGCTCAGGCGCGGCCGGCGATGCGGAGCTCGTGCGCGAGGAGCCAGCGTTTGCGCTCCTCGCCGCCGCCGTAGCCGGTGAGGCTGCCGTCGCTGCCGATCACGCGATGGCAGGGGACGACGATGGAGAGGGGGTTGCGCCCGTTCGCGCCGCCGACCGCGCGCACCGCGCGCGGCGCACCGATCGCTGCGGCAAGGGCGGCGTAGGAGCATCGCTCGCCGAACGGGATCGCGCGCAGCGCCGTCCAGGTCCGCTCTTGGAACGGGGTGCCGCGCGCGGCGAGGGGCAGCTCGAAGGACCGCAGCCCGCCCGCGAAGTACGCTCGGAGCTGCCGCTCCGCCTCCCGCAAAACGCGCAGGTCTTCACCGGCCGCGGGCTCGCCGGCCGAAAGGTCGGGCGCATGCCGGTGCGTCTCGAAGTAGATACCGCGGATCGCGCCGGCCTCCGCGGCCAGGGTCAGGATCCCCACCGGGCTCTCCATCGTTTGCACTGCGCTCATCGCGTGTCCTCCGGTCAAGCCAGTGAGCTCCAGAGATGCAGCGCGGCGTAGGCGCGGAACGGGCGCGCGCGTTCGACCAGCGCCTCGGCGTCCCGCGGTCCAGCGCCGCCCAGTGCCTTGCGCACGCCCAGATCCGAGGCTGGGAACGCATCCGGGTCGCGGAATGCCCGCATGCCGACGTAGCTCAAGGTCCAGGGCCCCACGCCGGGGAGGCCGCGCAGGTCCTCCGCCGACTGCACGCCGCGCGCGAACGCCGCGGCGACGGCCCCCAGCGTGGCGGCGCGTGCGCGCGGCAGGCCGATCGCCGCCAGCTCGTCCACCGAGCGCGCCGCCAGTGCCGCCGCCTGCGGAAACGTGTGCGAGAGGCCTGGGCCAAAGGTCGGGTCGCCGTCGCCGAAGCGCGCGGCCAGGCGCCCCGCGAGCGTGGTCGCGCCGCTGACCGAGACTTGTTGACCGAGCACGGCGCGCACCGTCGCCTCGAACGGATCGAACGCGCCGGGCACGCGCAGCCCGGGGCGCCGCGCGACCAGGCGCGCGAGGCGTTTCTCCTGGCGCAGCGCGGCCCCGATCGCGTGCGGGTCGGCGTCGAGGTCGAACTGCGCGCGCAGCCGCGCGACGACCTTCATCAGCACCGGCGTGAGCGAGAGCGAGATGTCGACGCGCAGCGAGCGGCCCTCGCGCCTCACCTCGAGGGTCCCGGTGCGCTCGCCGACGCGCACGGCGCGCGCGTAGGTGGCCCGCTCGACGCGCTCGACGCCGGGAACCGCTCGCGCGGCGAAGAAGGCCAGCAGCCCGTCCCAGTCGTACGGCTCGCGAAAGTCGAGGCGCAGCGACACGCCTGCCCGGCCGTCCGCCGCCGCGCCGCCGCCGTTCCGACCCCCTCCGGCTGCGCCCTCGCGCCGCAGTGCAGAAGGCGGCCTGCCGAAGCGGACGAGAAACAGCGCGTTGAAGCGGCGAACGCTGCCGAACCCACTCGCGAGGGCCACGTCGATGAGCGGCAGCCGCGTATCTTGAAGGAGCTGCTTCGCGAGCGCGAGCCTGCGCGTCTGCGCAAGTGCGACCGGTGCGACGCCCAGCTCCGCCTCCACCGCCCGGCGCAGTTGGCGGCCCGAGACGCCGAGCTGTCCGGCGAGCTCGTCCAGCGTGCCCTCGTTGAGCGCGCCCTCCTCGATGCGCGCGACCGCGCGCGCGGCGAGGCGCGGGACGGCATCGAGCGGCGCCCGGCCCGGCGCGAGCTCGGGGCGGCAGCGGAAGCAGGCGCGGTAACCGGCCTGCTCCGCCTCGGCGGCGGTTCGGTAGAAGTTGCAGCGGTCGCGGCCCGGCGTGCGCGCGACGCAGATCGGCCGGCAGTAGATCCCGGTGGTCGACACGCCGACGTAGAACGCGCCGTCGAAGCGGGCGTCGCGGGCGGCGAGGGCGCGGTAGCAGCGGTCGGGCGCGAGCTCCATGGGCGCCCTTGTACGCGGGCGGGCGCGGCCGCGCTGGCCGTTTTCGGACATGGCCACAAATTCGCCTCGCCGGGGCTTCCTTCTGGATGCGGCCCCTTGACCTCGCCCGGGCCCGCGCCTAGAGACGGCCACATGCCCCTCTCGCTCCCCATCGTGCAGGACCCGCTCGATCGGCTCATCCTCGGCGCGCAGAAGCCGTCGCGCTACGCCGGCGGCGAGCTGAACGCCGTGCACAAAGACCTCGCCCGCGCGGAGGTCAAGTGGGCGCTCGCCTTCCCCGACACCTACGAAGTGGGCATGAGCAACGTGGGCTTTCGCCTGCTCTACCACGCGCTCAACGAGCGCCCCGACGTCGCCTGCGAGCGCGCATTCATGCCCTGGCCGGACCTGGAAGAGGCGCTGCGGAAGGAAGGGCGGCCTCTGTTCTCCATCGAGAGCCGCGCGCCGCTCTCGGCGTTCGACATCGTCGGGTTCACGCTGCAGTTCGAGCTCTGCTACACGACCGTGCTGGCGATGCTGGACCTGTCGAGCATCCCGCTGTGCTCGGCCGAGCGCAGGCGCGACGACCCGCTCATCCTCGGCGGTGGACCCTGCGCCTACAACCCGGAGCCGGTGGCCGACTTCTTCGACGCCTTCGTGGTCGGCGAGGGCGAGGAGGTGGTCCACGAGCTGAGCGATGCGGTCGCCGACTGGAAGCGCTCGCGCGGTTCGCGCAAGGACCTCCTCCACCTGCTCGCGGAGATCCCCGGCGTCTACGTGCCCTCGCTCTTCCGCGTACGCTACGGCGCGGACCGCGCCATCGCCGCCATCGAGCCGCTCAAGCCTGGCTACGAGACGATCGTCCGCCGCGTGATCCCCGACCTGAATCTCGTACCGCAGGCGGAGAAGCCGATCGTCCCGTTCATGCAGACGGTGCACGACCGGCTGCCGCTCGAGATCCAGCGCGGCTGCACGCGCGGCTGTCGCTTCTGCCAGGTGGGAATGATCACGCGCCCCACGCGCCAGCGCGATCCGAACCAGGTGCGCGCCATCGCCGAGCGCGGCCTGCAGGCGACCGGCTACGAGGAAGTCGGCTTCCTCTCTCTCTCCGCCGGCGACTACTCCTGCATCAACGGCGTGCTCGAGGATTTTTTCGACGAGTTTGGGCCCGAGAACGTCGGCATCTCCCTGCCGTCGCTGCGCACCGAGACGATGAACCCGCGGCTCGCCGAGCAGATCGGCCGCGTGCGCAAGAGCGGCTTCACCGTCGCGCCGGAGGCCGCCACCGAACGCATGCGCCGGGTGATCAACAAGGGCAACAAGGAAGAAGATCTGTTGAACGCGGTAGACACCATCTTCGCCGCGGGCTGGGACCTCGTGAAGTTCTACTTCATGATCGGGCTGCCCACCGAGCGCGACGAGGACGTCCGCGCGATCGTGCGCCTCTGCGCCGAGGCGCTGCGGCGGGGGAAGAAGATCAACCCGCGCGCAAGCATCAACGTCGGCGTCTCCACCTTCTGCCCCAAGCCCTTCACGCCCTTCCAGTGGGAGGCGATGATTCCGCTGGAGGAGACGCACCGGAGGCACGGGCTCTTGCGCGACGAGCTGCGGAAGCTCGGCAAGGGCTATCGCGACCTGCACGTGAAGCCCCACGACCCCCGCCAGAGCGCGCTGGAGGGCGCGCTCGCGCTCGGCGACCGGCGCCTCTCGACCGCGGTGCTGCACGCCTACCGGAGCGGCCAGCGTCTCGACGGCTGGACCGAGCACTTCCGCCTCGAAGCCTGGCACGACGCCTTCGCCGCCTGCGAGGCGGAGCACGGGGTCGGGCTCGCCTTCTTCGCCCACCGCGAGAAGGGTGAGGACGAGGTGTTGCCGTTCGAACACATCGATGCCGAGGTGACGAAGCCGTACCTGTGGAAGGAGCGGATGGCCTCGCTGAAGGAGGGCGCCACCGCCGACTGTGCCTACGGCGAGGAGCGTTGCACCGCCTGCGGCGCTTGCGATTACGAGGTGGTCGACACCATCGTCTACCACCCTGAGGACTACCGGCCGCTGTCGAAGGAGGCAAAGCTGGCCGCCGCGGAGGAAGCGGGGATGCGCGCTGCCCCCGCAGCTCCCGAGATCCGCAGCGCGCTGCGCCTGCGCTATGCCAAGGACGGCCGGGCGGTCGCGCTCAGCCACCTCGAGACCATGACGGCGCTCTTGCGCACGTTCCGGCGCGCGAAGCTGTCCATCCCGCACTCGCAGGGGTTTCATCCCAAGCCGCTGGTCTCGTTCGGCCCGGCCTGTCCGGTGGGCACCTCGAGCGAGGCCGAGTACCTCGACCTGCAGCTCAACGGATCGCCTGCGCCCGCGCACGTGGCGGCGCACGTGCGCGCGGAGCTGCCGGAGGGGTTCCGGCTCCTCTCCTGCGAGCCGTTGGCCGGCGACGAGCCGGCCTTGTCGCAGGCGATCCGAGCCATCCATTACCGGGTGCGGTTGCCCGACGGCGCTCCAGATGCGCCGGAGCGCGTGGCGGCCTTCGCCGCGCGACCCGAGGTGGCGGTCCTGCGCCAGCGCGAGGGAAAGAAGCCGGTGCGGATCGACATCAAGGCCGCGCTGACCGGGCTCGCCGCCGAGGGGCCCTGCGACCTGGGCTTCACCCTGCGCGCGGGTGAGGCGGAAGCGACCGCGCGCCCGGCGGAGCTGCTGGCGGCGCTGTTCGGCGAGGAGTGGGCGCGGCCAGGCGTCGCGCACCTCGTCCGGCAGAGCGTGGCGTTCGGAGCGCCCGCCCGGCGCGAGGCGCAGCTGCCGGGCCCGCAGCAGGCGGCCGCGCCGGATGGGCCGCGGCGTCCGGGGGCAGACTCTCCGTGAAAGTACGGGTGACGGTTCGCTTGCCCCTTCGATCCCGCGATGCTAGTCTCGGCTCGCCGCGCCGCGACCTGTGCATCCGCACGGATCGCGGCAAGTTTCGGAAAGTTGAGGCCGAGCCGCGCACAGTCGCGGCCCCCTCCCGAAGGGCTGGAGACATCGCGTGACCAGCCAAGAGACCTTCTTCCAGTTCACCAGCGAGCGCCGGAACGGCGCCCGGCCGCGTTCGCGCGCCGCCCTCGGCGGCCGCCCGGGCCCGGCAAAGGATTTTCTCGATGTCGAACATCCTCGTGATCAACGCGTCGGGTCAGGAGACCCGCGTCGCGCTGATCGAGCATGGGATTATTTCTGAGTACTACCTGGAGCGGAAGAACGAGAAAGGGATTGTAGGGAACATCTACAAAGGCAAGGTCGTCCGGGTCCTCCCGGGCATGCAGGCCGCGTTCGTCGACATCGGCCTGGACAAGGCCGCGTTCCTCTACGTCGCCGACATCGTCTCCGATCCGAACTTCCCCGGCTTCAGCGAAGAGCTGGACGAGCAGGCCGCCGCGGTGCTGGGGGACCCGCTCGACAGCGACGATCTGCCCGAACCCGCCGAGGACGCCCCGCAGGCGGGCGAGGCTGCGGAGGCCTCCGCCGCGCCCGCGCAGACCGAGGGAGCGGGGGCAGGAGAGCCGCCAGGGGCTGCGACCACCATGGCAGAGACAGCGGCCGGCGCGGATCCTGCTTCGGCGCAGGCCGCGGGCGGCGCGCCCGCCGCGTTCGCGGGGGCCGTCCGTTCTGCGGCGGAAGGCACCGCGAATGGGCCCGCGGGGCAGGTGGCCGCGCAAGAGTCGCCGCAGGCCGCGAGCGCCGCGCCGGAGCCGGGCGAGTCCGGGCAGGTCGGGCCCGCGCGGGCCGAGGGCGAGCGCGCGCTCGCCGGCGCTGGACAGCCGGAGGCTGAGGTCCTCGAGCTCGGGCCCGAGGACGTGCTCGAAGAGGACGAAGCCGACGACGAAGACGAGGACGAGGAGCCGCTCGACGAGGGCGATGCCGCCCATGCCGCCGCCGAGGCGGAGCTGGCGGCGGAGGCCGCCGCGAGCGGCGAGGCGCCGGCGCCGACGAGCGCGCAGGCCGCAGAGGGCGCGCCGCCCGCTCCCGCAGCCGCCGGGGAGGGTCTGCAAGTCAAGGCGCCACCCGCCGAGGGCCAGCGCGGTCTGCCGGTCGATCAGCGTCCGGCCGGCCGCGAGCGCAGGGGCCGCCGCCGCGGAGGGCGAGGCCGCCGCCGCGGAGGTGGCGAGGGCCCCCGCCCGCCCGGCGAGGGCCACGGCGGGCAGGGGCAGCAGGGCAAGTCGGAGCGTCGCCCCGGCGGCGGCACCGAGGGCCGGCGCGGCGGCCCCGCCCAGGCGCACGGCGGCAACGGCGAGGGCAAGCCGCGCTCCAGCCCCGGCGGCAAGCGCGCGCAGATCCAGGACCTGCTCAAGGAGGGCGACGAGGTCCTGGTGCAGGTGGTGAAGGACCCCATCGGCACCAAGGGCGCCCGCATCACCTGCCACATCTCGCTGCCCGGCCGGCACCTCGTCTTCATGCCCACAGTCGACCACGTGGGCATCTCGCGCCGCATCGAGAACGAGAAGGAGCGCCGCCGTCTGCGCGAGCTGGTCGACAAGTACCGGCCGCAGGGCACCGGCTTCATCGTGCGCACCGTCGCCGAGAGCGAGCCCTCGGAGAAGCTCACCGCCGACATCAAGTTCCTGCTCGGCCTCTGGAACGAGGTGGGCAAGAAGCTCGAGTCGATGCGGGCCCCCAGCCTCATCCACCCCGATCTGGACCTCATCCTCCGCTCGATCCGCGACCTGTTCTCCGACGAAGTGAACAAGGTGGTGATCGACGACCGGGCCGAGTACGAGCGCGTGGTCTCCTTCGTCGAGCAGGTGGCGCCGGAGCTGAAGGGCTCGGTCGAGCTGTTCGCCGGCGACGAGCCCATCTTCGACGAGTACGGCGTCGAGCAGGAGCTGGTCCGCGCCTCCAACCGCAAGGTGTGGCTCAAGTCGGGCGGCTACATCATCATCGATCAGACCGAGGCGCTGGTCGCCATCGACGTGAACAGCGGCCGCTACACCGGCAAGAAGTCGCTGGAGGAGACGATCACCAAGATCAACTGCGAGGCCGCCAAGGAGATCGTCTACCAGCTGCGACTGCGCAACATCGGCGGCATCATCATCATCGACTTCATCGACATGGACAAAGGCTCCAACCGCGAGAAGGTCTTCAAGACCTTGCAGGAGGCGCTGCAGGCCGACCGCGCGAAGACCAACGTGCTCAAGATCAGCGACATCGGCCTGGTGGAGATGACGCGCAAGCGCGTTCGCGAGAGCGTAGGCCGGCTGATGAACGAGGCCTGCCCGGTCTGCGACGGACGCGGCCACATCCGCAGCAAGGTGACCGTCGGCTATGAGATCATGCGCGAGACGCAGCGGATGGCGCGCAAGCACCGCGAGGACCAGCTGATCGTGAACTGCCACCCGGAGGTGGCGAAGCTGCTGCAGGGGCCCGAGCGGGAGGCGCTGCGCCTGTTGATGATGCGGCTCAACAAGAGCATCGTCGTGCGCCCGCAGCCGCAGTACCACATCGAGCAGTACGATCTGCAGGGCAAGTGGTCGCGGCCCGAGTTGCAGCAGGCCCAGGCCGGCCGCGGCGGCGGAGGCGGGCGCCGGCCGCCGGGCGAGCAGGGCGGCGAGGCTCGCGGCAGCCGGCGCGATCGGGAGCGAGAACGGGATCGAGGCCAGCAGCGGGCCGAGCCGGTCCGAGTAGAGGCCGAGGCCGCGCGGGGCGAAACCAAGGCGGGCGACTGATCGCGAAGCTCCAGGCAGGGCTCGCACGCGCGCGGGCTCTCGTCGAGCAGCTCCCGGGGGCGCGCCGGTTCGGGCGCACGGTGCTGCTGCTCGCGCATGGGTTCCGCGGCGAGGCGATCACGCTGCGGGCCTCGGCGCTCACCTACCTGACGCTCCTGTCGCTGGTGCCCTTGCTCGCGGTGCTCTACAGCGTGGTCGAGCTCGTTTCCGGCGAGGAGCACCTGCGCGCCAAGCTGCAGGGCTACGTAAACGGGCAGCTCGGCATCGGCGCGGGCGCCGCAGTGGCCGCGCAGCTGGATCAGCTCACCACCAAGGCCAGCATCCAGGCGCTGGGGGCGATCGGGTTCGCCGCGCTGCTCCTGGCGGTGATCTCGCTCCTCTGGAACGTCGAGAGCGCCTTCAACCACATCTACGCCGTGAAGCGGCCGCGCCGCCCGCTGCAGAGGCTGCTCACTTATTGGATCTTCCTCACCCTGGGGCCCCTCTTGTTCGGGGCCTCGGTGACCGTCTCTTGGAACATCTCCCGCATGCAGGCGGGCCACGCCCAGCGCGCCGTCTCCGCGCACAGCGAGGCGCTGCACGCGCTGGCGGCGTTGTCGCAGATCGTCATCACCTACGGGGGCCTCGCCTTTCTCTACAAGGTGCTGCCCAACGCGCGCGTGCGCCTCCGCGCGGCGCTGGCGGCGGCCTTCGCCGCCGGCAGTGCGTGGGAGTTGGCCAAGTTCGGCTTCTCGTGGGCCTCCGCGCGGATGGTGCAGGTGCACAAGATCTACGGCTCGCTCGCCGTGCTGCCCATCGTCCTCACCTGGATCTTCATCTCCTGGGTGATCGCGTTGGTGGGCTGCAGGCTGTGCTACGCCTTCGAAGCGTCGCGCAAGCCGCGGCCTCACCCCGGCCTTGCCGGGGTGCTCGCGCGCGAGACGTTCGTGGCGCGCACCATGATCGCGGTCGCGCAGCTCCACCGCGCGCTGGAACGGCCGGTGAGCACGCGGCGCCTCGCGTCCGAGCTGTCGGCCTCGCGGCGCATGCTGCGCGAGGCCCTGGGGGCCCTGTCGCGGGGTGGCCTGGTGGTGGAGGCGCTGCAAGGCGGTTTTCTTCCCGGCCGCGACTTGGGCCAGATCGATTTCGGCCAGGTGCGCGCGGCCGCCCGCGCCAGCGTGGCCTTCCCGCTGCGCGACGAGGACGCCCTTGACGGCGCGCTGCGCGCGCTTTGGGAACAGGCCGACAGCGCCGCCCGGGGGACGCTCACCGAGACGTTGGCGTCGTTTCTCGTGCGCACAGGCCCCCACCCCGTCCCTGCTGCGGTCGCGCAGACCGGTCAGGAAGCGGCTCCCCTGCTGGGCCCCCTGGCGCGGGGGCCACGAGCTTCCTGACGCGCCGGGCGCCCTATCGGGGAACACGGCGCTTTCTGGTCCTACCTGCTTTACCATTCCGTCCCGGGTGCGTTTTTGGCTGGCGCTTGCCCGGCTCCCCTCCCTTCGGGTAGCGTGACGGCCTGGCCTGAACGTCTTGCCCTGTTCTCGCCGCCCTGCCGGAGTCGACGACGCATGCTGAAGAGTGACCTGATCGCCGTTCTCGTGGCCAAGCGGCAGTTGACCCAGAAACAGGCGGAGCAGACCATCGAGACGATCTTCGACTCGATGAAGGCCGCGCTTTGTCAGGGCGACAACATCGAAATCCGCGGCCTCGGTGCCTTCCACGTCAAGAACTACGAGGGCTACAACGGCCGCAACCCGAAGACGGGCCAGGTC
>WNFI01108292.1_pt1 | contig 36937 bp, 24 predicted proteins | sample 5400471 | NCBI WGS metagenome assembly WNFI01 (sample SAMN13153348, study PRJNA577476) | soil metagenome | isolation source: 100 cm saprolite on Douglas fir-dominated hillslope | place: USA:California | collected 2013-09-17 | reverse complement strand
GTACAATATCAATTGAACTGGTATCCGAGGATTTCCTCTTCCATGAAGGCTTTTTTAGGAGCGGCTTATTCAAAGGACAGCATTTTGCCGGGATGGGACCTTGGCGCCGGCCTGAGCCATACCTTATTCAAAAAGGCTGAATTGGAAGCGGGCGTTCGGAGGCTGACCTTCAGCAGCCTCCCGGACCCCATCATACTCTATACCGGGGCCCTTAACCTGTCCTTCCACCGGTTCTGGATATCTGCCCGTACCTATTTAGCGACGCAGCAGGGAGGCCTGAATCAATCCTATTACCTGACCACCCGGTATTATGGTAAAAATCCCGGAAGCAACCTTACGCTTATCCTTAGTTCGGGATTCTCCCCGCATGACTATTTCGATCCCAACTCGGGGAAAGCATTCAGCTACTCAAACAGGTCAGAAAGGATCCGGCTCGGTTATCAAACCACTTTCTTTTCACCGAAAAATATTCTGAAGCTCTCGACGGGTTATGAACGACGAAGCTACTATTCCGGTCTTATCCTTGAGAGAATAACTGCAGGGGTGGGGATAGAAAGATGGTTTTGATCCTCCGGCTTTATAACAGATATGCTTTTACAAAAAATAAAATTTATTTATATGCTACCCCTACCCGAACAACCTGCCGATCGTTCCGTTTACCTGAAACCCATTGAAGGATTCCCTGTACCGGCATCCCGTAGAGCAGCCGTGAAAGTGAGCGCTGTGATCATCACCTATAACGAAGCGAAAAATATCCGCCGCACCTTGTCCCACCTGGATTGGTGCGATGAGATCATCATCGTTGACAGCTACAGCACGGACGAGACGGTAGCTATCTGCAGGGAATTCAACTGTACTGTCTATTTAAAAAAATTTGAAGGGTATGGAGCGCAGAAACAATATGCAGTCTCCAAGGCCAGCCACGATTGGATATTAAATATCGATGCGGATGAAGTCCTGTCCGACTCCCTGTTCATGGAAATTGCATCGGTGATGCGGAAGACTCCCAGGCATACGGGCTACTACCTTGCCATAGGACTGGTCTTTTTTGACAAGGAATTCCTGTATGGAAAAGAAAGCTGGCGCTATTTTTTGCGGTTGTTCAATAAAAACTACGGGAATTTCACGGATTGTCCCGTTCACGAAAAAGTCAGATTGAAAGGGCCCACCCATAAGTTCCACCATAAAATGTTGCATTACAGTTATTCCGGCATTCATCAATGGGAGGAAAAATGCAGCCGCTACTCTACCCTTGCTGCCCGCAATGCTGTAGCAAAAGGGAGAAAGATGCCTGTGGTCCTGGTCATACTATCCCTGCCTTTCTATTTTTTCAAGTACTATCTGCTGGAACTGAATTTTCTCAATGGAATAGAGGGCTTTTACTGGTCTGTTCTGAGCGCCTACTACCATTTTATTAAGTATATAAAAATAAGAGAACTATATAAGGCAGAGAAAAATAAACAAATTTTCAACGCACAGTAGACCTCCTGCAAATTGGACCCCGATAAAATAACCCCATAAAATAATATTTTTACCATGAGCAACGAAAAGAGAGACAAGCCTAACAGGCGCCTTCCCTTAATAAAAATGCTTATTTCTTTTATTGCCGGGATAGGAGTTGCTATCCTCCTTCTCAAATTCGTTTTTAAAATATGAATAGCCGGGAGCAGAGAGCCTACTCACCCGGACACCTCATCCAGCAGGTGAAAAATAGAACGGTAATTCTTACCGGTGGCTTCGGACAAAGACATTTCGCAGGGTTTGGCCGTCGAATAACAATCCGTACAATGATGGGCATTCACTTCGTCGCGTTCGTTCTTGGTGGCGGCGGCAGTAAGGCCGGGGTAAAAAAAGCCCCGGTCACCTGCCATCCCGCAACATCCGGCGCTGGCGGGGATGAGGGGGTTGGCGGCGGCGGCGGCGCCTAGCTGTTCCAATTTTTTCAGGGATCCCATTTTGTATAAAGAACATACGGGATGTAAGATGATCTCCTCTTTTTTCCGGGAGATGAGCAGACGGGGCAGCAGGATGTCCACTGCGAAGTTAAGTCCATCCATTATTTTCAGGGCATCGAACTTCTCCTGGTTCTCCTCCGTCAGCCGGGGCCGGGCATGTTGTAAGGAATAGGTGCAGGAGCTGATATCCAGCAGCACCGGTATACGTCCCTGCTCTGTCCAGCGCCACAAAGCTTCTATCATATTATTCGCCGCATAACGATGGGCATCCGTAAAACCTTTGGAGTCAAATGCCTGCCCGCAGCAATGGCCCCTGGTATCCGAAGGGACCCTGATCGTTATGCCGGCCTTGCCGGCCACTTTTAGCAGGGCAGTGCCTACTCCTCCTGTGCCATCGGCATCGGCGCCCATCATCCGGTTCATGCAGCAGGTGAAATAGACGGCTTCCGGCGAGGTGGGGAAGTCAGAAGGTGCTGTGGGCGAGGCGGTGTTCGGGAGCGAGGCGGCAGGGCCGGACAAAGAAGCCGGCCATAGGGGCGCAGCGGGTATGGCTTTTTGGACGGCCTTTGTAAAATTCGTCAGGGTCTTTTTCCCGAATGTCTTATTCACCAGCCGGCCTGCCCGTAGCAGGAAGCGGATGCCACTCTCTGCCGCTGCAAAATGCCGGGCGACCCGCAAGGCTACTTTGTTCTCCCGCACCGAATGATTTTCCCTTCGCAGCCTTTTTACCAATTCGCCGGTATTGATCGTTACCGGGCATTCCGTCGCACATAGACCATCGACGGCACAGGTGTCCAGTCCGTCAAACTGATAATCCTTTACGATGCTGTCATAGGTACTCCGGTCACCCGCGGCCTGTAGCCTTGCCAGGGTTCTTCTCAATACGATGCGCTGGCGGGGAGTCGTCGTATAGTCCCTGCTGGGACAGCGGTGTTCGCAAAATCCGCATTCCACACATTTATCCACTTCCTCTTCTACGACAGGCAGCGATTTCAGATTTTTAAGATGCGATTGCTTATCGGGGTTGATGAGGACACCCGGGTTTAGAAGGGTATGAGGATCGATCAAAGCTTTCAGGTCTTTCATCACCTGGTAAGCATCAACACCCCACTCCTCTTCCACATAAGGAGCGATCTGCCGGCCGGTGCCATGTTCGGCCTTGAGCGAGCCCTGGTACCGGTGAATGATCAGGTCCGCCAGGTCATCATTAAACGCTGCAAACGACTCGATATCGGCCGGCTTCGCCACGGATTGGGAAACGAGGAAATGCAGGTTACCATCCCTGGCATGTCCGAATACAAGGGCATCGTCATACTTATATTTAATAAACAGCTGCTGCAGATCTTCTATCGCCTCCCCCAGTTTGTCGACGGGCACCGCCACATCTTCCAGCATCACCGATGCCCCTTTAGCTCTCACCGCAGCCACGGAAGGATACATGCCTTTCCGCAGCTTCCAGTAAAGGGCCTGTACCGCCGCATCTGTCGTAAATTCGGTGGCGTATAATACGGGAAGCGAAGAAAGGCAGGCTTCGGCCCTCGTAAATTTCTCGATCAGCTGTCCCTGTTCGTCCGCCTGGTATTCACATAAGATACAGGCAGCGCCGGCAGGTAGCCCGGCCAGGAAGGAAGGAGCCCCCGGCAACTGTTCGATCGATCGCAGGGCGGCCCTGTCCATAAATTCCAGGGCTTCCGCCTCCGTGCCGGCAAGAGGCCCGATGGCATCACAGGCCACCCTGGGAGAAGGGAAGAACAACAAGCCGGTCTTTTTGAACAGCTTGTCCGGAATGGTCTTCAGCACAGCCCCGGAGATAAATCCCAGTGTCCCTTCTGCGCCAATCATCAAATGAGCGAGAATATCCAGGGGATGTTCAAAATCCACGAAAGCATTCAGCCCATACCCTACCGTATTTTTTATTCGGTATTTCCGCCGGATATTCCCCACCAGCGTTGGATTGCCGATCACCCGCCGCCGTAGTTGCGCGATGCCCGAGAAGATCGCCGGGGATTCTTTTTCAAATCTTTCATAATCCGATGGCTGGCCCGTATCGTACAGCTGCCCATCAGGGAGCATAAACTGTAAGGCAAGCAGCGTGTGATAGGAGTTGTCGACGACCCCGCAACACATGCCGCTGGCGTTGTTGGAGAGAATGCCTCCCATCATGGCGGCGTTGATAGAAGCGGGATCGGGGCCTATTTTCCTGCCATAAGGCTTCAGAAGCCGGTTGACCGCCTGGCCGGTAAGTCCCGGCTCCACTTTCACGGCAGCGCCCTGTTGCTCTACGGATCCTTGCTTCCAATAGCGGCTCAGGTCCGCCAGGATCCCTTCGGTTACAGACTGCCCTGACAAGCTGGTGCCCGCCGCCCGGAAAGTGACCCCCGTATTATATTTCCGGGCAAGCCGGAACAGAAGCCCCACTTCTTCCACATTGAGGGGTAATACCACCACTTGGGGCACCAGCAGGTAGAAACCGGCATCGCTGGAATAGGCATGCAGATCGATGGGTCGGGATTTCACCCGTTCCGGCGGAAAATAGGTTGACAATTCTTCGATCAGGGACATGAGTTGTTTTTAAAACGTAGGATCCCCGGTTAAAACGTGGGATCCGCCGGCGTATTGGAATTTCCATTCCGCTCTACGAAGGGATAAGGCAGGTAACTGCGCTTACGCTCTGTCGTGGGTCTGCCAAATCTCCGTTCGTCAGCCAGTCTTAGCCCGGACATATACAATTCAATGCACCGGTGCTTATAGATCTGCGTCAGCAGATCGGCCTGTGTGGTCACCACCACCGGGGTACTCAGGCCGGCTCCCACTCCAAAGGGGTCCTGGGAAGGCTGTTTCAGCACTACGCTGTCCAGCCAGGCGGTACCATTTACCAGGTCATTCTGCTGTGCATAACATTCGGCTTTTATCAGCAGGATCTCTCCCGGCAAATATACAGGGATTGATGTTATCGTCGTATTGTAAAAGCCGTTGATCCGGTAGCGGGGGCTGGCGCCGATACCGATATAAAAAGGTTCGCGTTTATCATTGGGGTCGGGCTGTAATCCTACGGGCAGTCCCATGGCAGAGTCGACGGGCTGATAGATATTGTTGGTGGAAGTAGCCAGGGTGAAGATGGGGTTGGTCACCACCGTATTATAGCCGAATGTGGATCTGACGGAGCGGACCACATTATTAGCTGCCGTCAGTGCATCGGGGAAATTACCCGCCAGCACCAGGTAGCGGGCTTTCAGGGCATACAGCGTATTGACGATATCGATGCTGGCCGGCGTATTTTTTAAGAAAGTGCTGCTGATGGCATTGGCATTGACAACGCTCAACGCGTTATCGATGACAGCGATCGCGTTGAGATACCCCTGCGTATTGGTGACAAAGTTCACTTTGGATACACCCAGGGTGTCTGCGATACCGGCAGGCACATGATCCCAGAACATAGCCATATCTCCGATGGCCAGCGCCTTGAAGATCGAGGCGTACGCGATCAGTCCACTGGCATAATTCTTATCCGTCACAATTTTGGGAGTCTGGCTGATCACGCTGTCCGCATCGAAAATGATCTTATTGCAGGCGGTCCACAGCCCGGTAACGATGCCGTTCGTATTTTGAACGGCTCCCGCGCCGGCGCCTAACTGCGCTTCATCGGTATTACCCGCATTGACTACATAGAGCTGGTTGGTCAGCAGGCCGTCGGCCGTAATGGTGTTATACACCAATCCGCCCCTGCCTGCCGAATACCAGTTTTGCAAACCTACCGCCACGTCCGTCAAGGCGTTGGCGGAACTGAATGCCTGCCCGGACGAGGGACCGGAAGGGTCCGTATAATTTTTCTTGCAGGCGGTGAGAGAAAAACAGGCCAGGAATAAGATCCCTGCGACCGTTCGCGCGGCGATACCCGCTGTCTGGCGGGACAGCGTCCTATTGTATTTCTTTATGTTATTGGAGTTCATAACTGAATTTTTAATGAGTTTAGAATTTTGCACGGATGCTGGCGCTGAAGGTCCTGGGAATGGGAACGCTGCCGAAATCGATCCCCCGGAGAATGGTGCTCTGTCCTCCTGCATTGACTTCGGGATCGTATCCTTTATAATGATCCCAGGAAATCAGGTTCCTTCCACCCAGGCTAAAGCTGAGATCGCCGAAGCCTTTGATCTTGCCCATATCATAACTGAGCGATACTTCCCTCAGCTTCACAAAAGATCCGTCATCTATCCTCCATTGCTGAATGGTATATACGCCGGCAATATATCCTCTCGGCAACTGGCCTTGATCTTCCTGTTGGGCTACCGTGCCATTGTCCACTCCCTGCCGGGTCCTGAAATCTGCATTGAATACATTCACACCGTGTACGGCATCCAACTGTACATGCAATCCTAATTTTTTATACGCAAAATCACTGGTAAGGGTGGCGGTATATTGAGGATTGGGATTGCCGATTATTTTCTGCAGGGCTGTTCCCTTGGGCAGGCCGGTAGTGGCATCCCGTTGCGGAGTATAACTGAGAGGGCTGTTCTGCACCCCGGCTTCCGTCAGGGGAATGCCGGACGCATTCTTCAACTGGCCGCCCTGGGCATCAGCGGCAAAGAAGGTCCCGTAAAAGACACCGATCGGCTGTCCTCCGATGATCGCCACCGGCGCTCCGCCGTTGGTATTGAACAGGAGCAATGACTGTCCAATATTCAGCGCCTTATTTTGGTTATGGTTATAGATACCGGTCAGTTCCCAGCTGAAATCCTTTGTCCGTACCGGGACCAGGTTGAGTACCACTTCATATCCATTGTTCTGCAACGAGCCAATATTGTCCAGCAGGGCGGAATAGCCATTGGTCGGAGCGATCAGCCTGCTGATCAGGAGGTTCTCAACACGTTTATGATAATAGTTGAAATTCACGCCGATACGGTTTTTCAGGAAGGATAGATCTGTTCCTATTTCCAGCTCTTTCTGTCTTTCCGGTTTTACGTTCGGGTTAGTATAAGTGGTCTGCCCTTCGAAGGAGGAGCTGCCCACGAATGCGGAAGCGGTATAGGTATTGAACCTTCCATAAGCCGGGATGCCTGTCAGGTTGCCGGATTCGCCGTAAGCGGCCCGGACCTTGAACAGGTCCCACCATTTCGATACGCCCAGTTTGTCCCAGTAGTCGGTGCCGGATAATACGTAGCTGCCACTTAATTTGGAATAAACCTGGTTACGCTGGTTGGGGCCGAAGACAGAAGAGCCATCGGAGCGAAGAGCGCCGGTAAGGAATAACTGGTTGCGGTATTTAAAATTCTGCTGTATGAATTCACCGGAGATGGACAATTCGGTTCGTTGATCGAAGCCGGGTATGGCCGTACTGGCTCCGCTGACGGTCTGTACATAAGGAGGCAGCCCCCGGCCCTGCTGCAGGGAATAATGTGCCCGCTGATATTGTTGCGAATAGCCTACCTGGGTAACGGAACTCAGATTAGGGCTGATATTCCAGTTATAGGTGGCGTTCAGGTCATGGTTGATGAGGAAGGAGGTATTGGTCCCCGAGCTGGCATAACCGTTCTGGGTAGGGTCCAGGCTGGCGCCGCCGCCAAAGAATCCGATACTTACATTATAGGCATAAGGCGGGATAAAGGTGGTCCCGTCCGTGCTGTAATTGTCAATCCCCATATGATAATCAACGGTCAGGTTCTTCAGAGGGGTCAGCTTTATACCGGCGCCGCTGATGATCCTGCTGGTCTGCTGTTGTTGTTTGATATCCTGGATGACGGAAACAGGATTGACACGTCCCCGCTCCCCTACTGCTTTCAGATTACCCAGGGCATCCCTTTGCTGTATATCGTAATAGTTCCCGATAATGGTCACGGAATTGGTGGGAGAAAAGAAACTGTTGCCATCGGGCTTCTCGTTGGTCTTGTCATAGATATAGTTCATGGTCACATTAAAGCTCGCCCATGAGTTGAGGGTCTGGTCCACATTCAACCGGAAGCTGTAACGGCCGAAGTCCGTATTTTTTATGATACCCTGGTTGTAGAGGTAGGAAGCGGAGGTGTAATATTTTGTCTTGTCCTTACCGCCGCTCACGGAGATGGTATTATCCGTTCCGATACCGGTCCGGAAAATATAATCCTGGTAGTTGTAGCGGCTAACGGCGGTGGTATTGGTCAATGAGGGGGTGAGGATCGTCTGGGTCTGAACGTTGGGAGATCCGCCGAATTTTGTCGGGGCTTCGTTCACTTTAAGCCGCTTGCGGAGGCTATTGCTATTGATGCCGGTGGAAAAATTGACTACGGGCGCTCCGTTACTTCCTTTTTTGGTAAAGATCTGCACGACGCCGGCATTGGCCCTCGAACCATAAATGGCTGCGGCCGCTGCGCCGTTGAGCACTTCGATCCTTTCAATATCGTTGGGGTTAATATCTACCAGCCTGTTCTGCCCCACATTGCCTACCACCGTGCTACCGGCATAACTGGCGTCGGCGTTGGTGACGCGGGTAGTGGAATTATCCACGATCACACCGTCGATGATATAGAGCGGTTCTGTAGAACCGGAAATGGTGCTGACACCTCTTAATTTAACCGAAATGCCGCCGGCCGGATCCCCTGAGTTCTGAGAGATCTGTGCGCCGGCTGTTTTTCCCTGCAGGGCTGCCAGCACGTTGCCGGTGGATCCTTTGGAGAGCTCGCTGGCATTCACGCTGCTGATATAACTTCCCAGTTGCCGGCGCGTAGTCCCCTGTGAGGTACCGGTGACTACCACTTCATCCAGCTTGGATACCGACTCTTCTATTTGTGCATCCAGGGTATATGCGGTGGCAGCGCCTACCGTAAGGGTCTTTTCCTGCGACTTATACCCTACTCCGGAAAAGACCAGTGTATAATTACCGGGTTTGATGCCGGCGTTCAGGGTATAGCTGCCGTCGCTGCCGGTGGAGGCGCCGGATCGGGTGTTCTTCAGCTGCACCGTTAAGGACGCGACAGGCTTGCCGGCGCCGTCCGTAACAGTCCCCGAAATTTTTACCTGAGCGTTAAGGCTGATGGCTGTCAGGTTCATCAACAGCAACAGACAGAAAATAAATGGCCTGCCGGAAGAGCGGGCAAATTGGTTTTTCCTCATAAAGCGCGTTTTTTTGGTTGCATAATTTTTTTACAAAATCCGGATTCCTTTTTTCTGATAAGGTTGTAATGGTGCTGCGTCAGGTGGAAGTTCGGTGATGAGGATATCGATCTCATCTACCGGGCAGATGGTCAGTTGTTCGGAGGTATTCACTTTTTCAGAAATGGATAAGGCAACCACTTTTTTGGAAGTATCGATCATTGCTTTTTTTATCTCCACCACATCCCAGTCATTATCCGTTAATCCGTCATCGATATCGATGGCATTGATGCCTAAGAAACAGATATCGGCCTTGATCTGCCGGATCCTGCGGATAGCATCTCCACCGACGGCTATTTTGGAGTTTTTGGAGAGTTTGTCTCCGATCATGACCACTTCGATATTGGGATGATTGGTGTATTCGAAGGCTGCGGCCAGGCTGGGGGTGATAAAGGTAGCCTGCAGGTCTTTGGGAAGCATCCTGGCCAGCTCGATGATGGTCGTGCCGCCGGAAGTGAGCACGAACATGCCGTCCTGGATCAGTTGCACTGCTTTTAAGGCGATCGTTCTCTTTTCTTCCACGGAGTAGACATCTTTGGAAGTGATGCCTACATGAAAAGAATTGGAGAGGGCCCCTCCATGCACTTTGGTAATTTTTCCTTCCTGCGCCATCTCCTGCAGATCCCTGCGGATCGTGTCCTCGGATACCTGCATTTGTTCACTCAGATGCGAAGAAAGGACTTTATTATGCAGGTTCACCTGGTGAAGAATGTAGGCCTGCCGTTCTTCTTTTAGCATAAGCAGTCTTTATTAACAAAAAGTAATATACACCGAATATAAGCACAAAACAGCATAAACAAAAATAAAAACGCCTTAATAATGCATTTTTATGCAACATTTAAATCTATAACGGGTATTCCGCCACCTAAAAACCGCATAAATCTGCGTCAACCTCCCAGGGGGACGCCACCGCCCTCCGGCGGAAAGGATATTTTTCCCATCGTTACGGCAGGCATCCCGGCTTTGCCGAAATGGATCGGCTCTCCGACAATGGCTTCGTTGGCCAGGATGGCAAAGAGCACCGCCTCTTTTGCATCCGCCGAAACGCCCAGCTCATCCGTAAAGCGCATAGGTATGGGAGCTAGTCCTTCCCGTATCCATTCCGTCAGCAGGGGATTGAACGCCCCTCCCCCGCTCATATAGATTACGCAGGAGCTATCATTCTCCGGCAATACCTGCTGAATGGCCTCGACGATTGTCTCTGCGCTGAAGCGGGTCAGGGTAGCCAGGATATCGACCGGTGACAGGGTCGTCGTATGACTAAGGGCCTGCGCTTTTCGTATATATTCCAGGTTGAACAGTTCCGGGCCGGTAGTCCTGGGGAAGACTGTTCTAAAAAAATCATTTGCTTTCAATGCTTCCAGCAGCGCCGCATTGACCCTTCCCTGCCGGGCCAGGGAAGCATCGCGGTCAAATTCCTGTTGGAAATACAACCGGGCAGCAGCATCGATCAGCGTATTACCGGGACCGGTATCCGTTACGAAGACTGCCTGTGGGTCCAGGGTACCGGACAAGAAGGTGAAATTAGCGATACCTCCCATATTGAGCATGATGCGGTCTTCTCCCTTCTTCGAAAAGATGCAATAATCCCCGTACAAGGCCAGTGGGGCGCCTTCGCCTCCTGCGGCAATATGTTTTTGCCGGAAATCGCTGATCGTGATGATCCCGGTACCGGCTGCAATATGGTCGCCGTCGCCTATCTGCAGGGTTGCATTGGGGAATCCTGCCAGTCCATGTAATATTTTGGGGCAATGATAAATAGTTTGCCCATGTGAGGCAATCAGATCCACGTCCCCGGGCGATAATCCCCATTTTTCCAGGCATCGCAGGATCCAGGCTGCATGAAGATTGCCCAGCCAGGGATTCAGCAAGCAGAGTTGTCGTAAATCCACTGTCTCTTTGGCGAAGACCTTTCTTATTTCTTCTTTTACCGTGACCGGGTAAGCCACCGTCTCAAAATGAGTGGGCGCCAAACGGGTATTCATCCCGTATTGCTCAATTTCACAGACGGCGATATCCAGGCCATCCATGGAAGTACCCGACATCAATCCAATAATGCGCCGCATGGGTTTACGGGATATGCCGAACAACTTCTCCATTCCTTTATTCATGGGCCCTCCCGCTCTCGATGGCACTGCGTACACTTTGCTTTTCTGCGATCAGCCGCCGCGCCGTCTGCCGGTCCACGTTCAATTCTTTCATCACGATGCTCACACCCCTTGCGATGAGCTTATTATTGCTCAATTTCATATCGATCATTTTATTGCCCCTCACCCTTCCCAGTTGTATCATTACGGCGGTAGAAATCATATTCAATAACAATTTCTGCGCAGTGCCTGCTTTCATCCGGGTGCTGCCCGTTACGAATTCTGCGCCGACCACCACTTCGAGGGGATATTCGACGGCGGCTGCCAGGGGCGTGCCGGCGTTACAGGTAATACAGCCGGTAAGGAGTCCTCTCTCTCTGGCGGATTTCACGCCGCCGATCACATAAGGAGTGGTGCCGGAAGCGGCAATCCCAATGACACTGTCCCATTTATGAAGAGCATATTCATCCAGGTCCCGGATCGCCTGTTCCGAATTGTCTTCGGCAAATTCCACTGCTTTCCGGATGGCCCCGTCTCCGCCAGCCATAATGCCGATCACCCAATCATCCGGCACCCCGAACGTGGGCGGGCATTCCGAAGCGTCCAATATTCCCAGCCGGCCGCTGGTCCCCGCGCCTATATAAAAAAGACGTCCGCCCTTTTTCATCCTTTTCACGATGGCAGTCACCAATTGCTCAATTTTCGGAATCACTTTGGCGATCGCCTGGGGCACTGTAAGATCCTCACTGTTGATGCCCGTCAGTATTTCGTTCACGGTCATCTTTTCCAGATCATCGAAATGCGAAGACATTTCCGTTGTAAGCATATACCAATAGTATTTTAATTTTTAACAACTTATTTCAACAAGGCCGGGCAACGGCCTCAGACAAAGGGCGCCGGCCGGGCAACGGAGTCTGCCCGATCAACAGGGTCGGGCTTTTGATAACCCGACGGTTGCGAGATCAGCCATAACCCGCCGAATGTGAACAGGCCATTCAGCAGCAATAGTTCCAACCCGATCTCAAAACCCCCGAAAAGGATTTTCTGATACCTCTCCAGCAGGAGGCAGACAAGGGGCGCCAATACCGCTACATAAGGGACCGCCTTATCATTCACCTTCCGCCGGGTCAATATGCCGAATGAGAACAAACCCAGTAAAGGTCCATAGGTATATCCGGCAACCCGCAGGATCACGCTGATCATACTGTCGCTGTTGATCCATCTGAATACCAATACAAATAATAAGAAGATCGCGGCAAAGCTCAGATGCACCCGGTGCCTTGTCTCTTTATTTTCTATGGCTGTCCGGTCTTTCTTTCTCTGCATGCCTAACAGGTCTATGCAAAAAGAGGAGGTGAGCGAGGTAATCGCGCCGTCAGCGCTGGGAAATAAGGCAGATATGAGCGCAATGATAAAGATGACCGACATAAAAGAAGGCATCTCCTTCATCGCTATATAAGGAAAGAGCCTGTCCCCGGTAGCCTTAATACCATGCTGTCCTGCATACAAGTACAATAACCCGCCGAGAAAAAGGAATAAAAAAGTCACGATAAGCATAATGACCGATAAGCTCATGATATTCTTCTGAGAATCTTTCAGTTTTTTAACGGAGATATTTTTCTGCATCATTTCCTGGTCCATCCCGGTCATGGTAATGGTGATGCAGGCGCCGGCCAGGATCTGCTTGACAAAAAACAATTTACCGAGGGGATCTCCGAAAAAAATCTTTGCCATGCCTTTTCCGGACATTTCCCGGAGCCCGGCGATGACCCCTATATGCAACGCGTGGAGGATGTAGATCACGCAAATAACGAGTCCCGTCAGCATACAGATGGTTTGCAAGGTATCCGTCCATACAATGGTCTTTACGCCTCCTTCATAGGTATATAATAATATCAGTACCAGAATGATCACCGTCGTCAACCAGAAAGGGACTTTGAAGTTTTGCAAAATGGCGCCCTGTAAAATATTAATCACCAGGTATAACCTCGCTGTGCCCCCCAGTGTCCTGGATAGAATAAAAAAACAAGCCCCTGTCTTATAAGATATCATGCCCAGTCTCGTATAGAGGTAGGTGTAGATCGAGACAAGCCCGAGCCGGTAATACAAGGGCAGCAATACATAAGCAATGACGACATATCCTAAAAAATAACCGATCAATACCTGGAAATAAGAAAAAGCAGTTGACGCCACGCCGCCAGGAACACTTACAAAGGTCACCCCGCTTAGAGAGGTGCCGACCATGCCAAAAGCTACGACCATCCAATGACTGTTCCGGTCGCCGATAAAAAAGGAATCATTGCCGGAGTTCTTGCCCGTATACCAGGCAACGCCGAGCAGTACGATAAAGTACAGGAGCATGATACTAAAAAGAAGGATCGGGGACATACAGTTAGTCGGGTGAATAATTTAATAAACGCATAAAAACGCATATTAAGCGCGTTTACACGCACAAAATATGCATAAAGCAGCATTAAATAAAAAATAAATGCAACTTTCTGTAAGAATCAGGCCCCGTTATTTGCCAATTGGGATAATTATTTCCAACGTAAAGCCTTTTCCAGGGGTCGTATTTATATTGGCGGTCCCATTAAAAATACTCAGGCGAGCCCTGATATTTCTTAACCCGATCCCGTCTGTTTTAATACCTGTCCTTGCCCCCTTACCATTATCAAATATGATCATTTTGAAAAGACCATCGGTTGTGGTCAATAATATATATACCAATCCAGCCTCCGCATGCTTGCCAATGTTGGTGCATTGTTCCTGCGCAATACGATAAATTACCAGTTTTTGCTCGTCTTCCAGCCATTCTTCCTGCAAAAGGGTAGTATCCATGATCACCTGGATACCCGATTTTTTGAGCATATTGTCTGTGAGGTGGCTTAGCTGGTCACGGAGGGGTATTGTTTCAAAGTCAGGCACAACCAGTCCCTGGGCCATTTTCCTGTTTTCCTTAATGGCATCTTCGATATTCTTCTGGCAAGATATTATCAGTTCAGAGCTATTTTCAGGGTCGTATTTTACCATGGAAAGAAGCATTTTGGTAGCAGCCAGGATCTGGTTCACATTATCATGAAGTTCCTGCCCCAAATAGTTTCTCTCTTTTTCCTGGGCTCTTAAAATAGCTCTTGCTATTTTTTTTTGTTCCAGAATTTTTCGATCCATTATTTCCTGCTCCATTAATTTCTTTTCAGTGATGTCACGGCCTGTAATGCATATACCTTTTACCTGGCCAGTTTCTATAACCGGGGTTACAGAAAAATCAATCCAGGCATGCTTACCTTTTCTCACTTCATAAGAACGGTCGTATTGAACACTTTCTCCATTTTTCACCTTTTCAATTATTTCCAGAAAGAAGCCTTTTCGTGACTCTTCAATAAAATCGTAAATTGAATGACCGATTTCAAATTCAGTTTCCTTGTAAATGTAAATATACCGGGCTGCTTTTTTGTTAAAAGCCATTATAACGGCATCCTTGTCCAGCAATAAAAAACCTTCGGAGGTATTTTCAAAAATTGCTCTGAGGTTGGTTTCGGATTGTATTATTTTTTGTTCGGCTTCTTGCTTTTCTTTTTCAGATTTACTCCTTTGTACCGATGTAATTATGGCAGCGGGTAATCTTGTCATCCTGTCCTTAAGGATATAATCATCCACTCCCATTTTTATCATGTCTACTGCGAACTCTTCCGATATTGTCCCTGTCACCATGATGAACGGAATACCCGGGAACCGTTGGCGGGCTATTATAAATGCCTCTTTTGAATTAAATTGCGGCAAGGAATAGTCGGACAAAATGATCGAGGGATAAAATTCATCGAGAGCCAGCAGGTAAGCATCCTTATCTATTGCCAACCTGAACTCGCAATTGAATTTTTCATTTAAAAGCAATCGTCGCATTATTTCTTCCGCATCATCTGTGTCGTCTTCAAGTATCAATATTTTCAATAATTCTTTCATGCATCAATCCTTTTGCCGGAGGCTGAAATCCTGACCTTGGAAATAATATTTTCCCGGACAGCATTTTCAAAGGAAAGGTGAAGCTCCATAGGACCCTGGATTTTCAAACGGGCTTGCCTGCAAGGTATTATTTAACGCTTGCATAGAATGTAGACGTAATTATGAAAAATCCCGTAGATATAAATATGAAAAAGCAGGTAGATGGGACTATGAAAAGTAAGCTGGCATAAGGCAGCTCAGATTAATTTATTATCCAGCGCATACCTTGTTAATTGAGCATTCGTTTTCATATTCATCTTAGCCAGTATCCTTGCCCGGTGTGTGCTCACAGTAGTACTGCTCAGTGAACATTTTTCTGCAATTTCAGAAACCGACTTGCCTGAAGCGATGAGTTTAAAGATTTCGAATTCACGGTTTGAGAGAAACTCATGGGGTGCTTTGTCTGTGCCTTCCTGCCCGATATCTTCAGCAATTATTTCGGCCATGGAAGAAGAAATATATTTGCGTCCCTGCAATACCCGTCGCACGGCTTTTGCCAGTTCTTCCGTAGCGGCATCTTTATTTAAATAACCGGCAGCTCCCGCTTTTAAAAGCCTTCTGGCATACTGTTCTTCGGGGTATATGCTCATGATAAGCACCGGTAATTTTGGAGCGACTTCTTTGATCTGTCGCATAGCATCCAGCCCACTGCGTCCCGGCATATCAAGATCGCAGATCACCACATCCCATTTTTCCTCGCTCGCTTTTGTGACAAGACTCACCCCGTCACCCACTTCTTCTATTGTTGCAGAGGGATATTCTTCCAGCAAAAGCTGCTTTATTCCTTTCCGGACAATGGCATGATCATCAGCAATAAGAATATGCATTATAAATCGTTATTTAAGGTGGTATCCCTTTCATGGTATGGAACAGCCGCAATAACAGTCGTTCCTTTCCCCGGGGCGCTTCTGATCTCATAATCTCCTCCCATCATCTGGCAGCGTTCTCTCATCCCCAAAATACCTAAGGTTTTTTTTGCGGTGATCTTTTCTTTTTCAAATCCCTGTCCGTTATCTTCAATACGTAAGATAAGCTGTTGATCTTTTTGGTCTAAACTCACAATTACTTTAGTTGCATTGGCATGCCTGCTAATATTGGTCAGGGATTCCTGGAAAATACGAAACAGGCCGTTTTTAATTGAATCAGGAATTTTTAATTCTTCTCTATGTTCGTCGAAAATAATTTTAATGCCTGATCTTTTTTCGAATTCTTTCAGATGCCATTCCATGGCTGCAACCAACCCAAGGTTATGGAGCAAGCTGGGCCGTAATTCCGAAGAAATTCTTCTCACGGATCTTACCGTTGTATCCAGTAAATTTATAATATCTCCGATTTTTTGTTTTATGGCCTCATCCGGGTGGTTTAATTTTTTGTTCAACCCCATTACATCCATTTTTAAAACAGTTAATTGTTGCCCCAATTCATCATGAATTTCCCTTGCTATATGTGCCCGCTCTTCTTCACGAATCTTCTGAAGGTGATTGGTCAATTGCCTTATCTCATCATAGGAACGGTTCAGGGTTTCTTCTGTTTTTTTCCTTTCAGTTACATCATGTACTAACGACAAGATGGTTATTACATTTCCGTGCTCAGTTCTTAAAACAGAATTATGCCATTCGCAATAAATTACATCGCCGTCTTTGGTGTAATTTCGATTAAGGCTCAGGTTCCTGTTTACAATTCCCTTCATCAACTGTGTATTAATTTTATCAACTGCCTTTAGATCTTCTTCATAAACGATAGGGAAGTCAGGGTCATTGACATTTTTTCCGAGTGCTTCTGATGCCTTCCAGCCAAAAATCTCTTCGGCGCGTGCCGACCATCGTTTAATATACAGGTCTTTATCAAACTCTATAACCGCAAGTGGCGTATTTTCGACATGATAAGATAAGCGCTGGTAGGCTAAACGCAATTCATCTTCCGCCTGTTTGCGTTGAGTAATGTCTCGTGCAATGCACAATACGTTGATAACCGCACTATTGAGATCAAATTCAGGACATAAACGAACATTGTAGTACTTGGGAACCGTCGACGATGGTAAGACGATTTCATACTCGTAAGATCTTCCGGTGGTGAAGACTGCATTAATTCGTTGGCGGATTTGCGCCAGTTCACCCTCTTCAATCTCTGTTGTAGCATCCCGGACATCAGCGCCAATTGCCTTTCCGGTCAGGATTCCTGTTAACAGACTCCCTGCTTTGACCACCGCGGGATTGATATAGGTCGGACGAAGCTCCCTGTCATATCTGATAATCTGATCGGGCGTATGCTCGACGATGGCCCGGAATTCCTGTCCCTTGGCCTGGAGCAAAGTCTCGGCATGCTTGCGCTCTATGATCTCCATCCGCAAGGCCCCATTGGTTTGACGGAGTTTACGAACGGTTACGTCGAGGACATCGTGCGCACGCCTAAGTGATTCTGTTGCGCTCCTTTGGGCAGCGACCAGCAACAGGATAAAAATGGATGACAAAGCAAAAATGAGAAGGCGCGGCACTTCCCTGATGTCGATAGCCCACGAATAGATGGGATCTACGAAATAGAACCTGAAAGCCAGAAGAGAAAGCGCCATCGCGAGTAAGCCGGGTTTGACTCCTCCATACCAGGCACTGAACATGATGGCGCAAAGAAACAGCGATATAGGCGCTGTTGCCAGATGGGCGCCCAGGATTTTTGCGAGGATCAGTGCGGCAGTGACCGACAGAACAGCCGCCAGGTAGTTCAAAATCACAAAAGGCCTGGACGTTTGCTCTTTGGATCGCTGCAATTCTTCCTTGAGCCTCTTTATTTCGACCTTGGCTTGTATCAGCTCCGGAGTCTCAACGACATCCCATTCCCCTTGCCGTCTTATTATTGCAAATTGGTGGGTCTGCACAACGTCGAGGATCTCAGCGGCCCCGAACTTCGCGAGCGAATAAGTGCACAACACGGTCATGGGCAGATCGGTAATGAAATCGTGAAGCTGTTTTTCATAGGCATAAAAATCTCTCAAATGCCTCTGTCCCAGCCAGAAAGTGTCCCCGGAAATCCGGATTCCATCGTACCCCTGAGCTAATGCCCGCTTGAGCTTTGCGTCCCACGCCTTCAGTATTCTCTCTATATTGAGCTCATTTTCTTCGAGATACCAGTCAAGCGCGTTGAAAATTTCAATGCGACCCTCCGCGAGGAGCTTGTCGAGGCCGGGGACGGCTTGTTCTAACGCAGCTTTGGCTTCTTCCGCCGTAATGAAAGAGGGGTTTGAGATCACCCATATACTGAACTCGTTGCTTTCTAATCCAGCCTTGAAATAGGGAACAAGTGTGTCGAGCAGATCCTGTTTCGTCTCGTAGAAGAGACAAAAATGCGACCCCCAGGGCATATCTCCCAATACCTCAATTCCGCTTTGTCTTGGGTTTGACATCGGTTGTATTTAAAATTTCCCTGGATCTATACCCGTTTTTATGAATCATGGCAAACATAAGTGCATTACTTCAGATAGATTCCCGGGCCACCAGTTCGGCTGTCAGTTTGAGGTTCGTATTTTCAAGGGGTAATTCCGTTCCGGAATGTCTGAGCCGTTCGATCAGCGCAAGCATCGCTTTTTGACCGATCTCTTCAATGGGCTGTTTGATCACAGAGATGGTAGGGGTATATAACCGGAAGATATCGTTATCGTCAAAACAAAGGACGGCCATTTCTTCCGGAACTTTGATATTGAATTTCTTGATCGTCTCGATCCCCAGGACACCCAGGTAATTGGTAAGGAAAAAGACGGCATCGAATTCTTTTCTACGGGTAGATAAAAAATCCATCACTTCTTCCAGGGCCGCCTCGTGTACATATCCATAAGGGACCCATTTGATCAGGCGATCATCGGGGGTGATGCCATGCTTGTTCAAGGTATCGTAATAGGCCTGCAGGCGATCATGCATATGAGCCATTTCCGCCTCGATGGTGACGAGGGCTATTTTCCGGTAGCCTTTTGAGAGGAGGTACTCCATGCCTTTTGCCACTCCTCCATAATTATCCACCAGTACAGAAGGGATCTCCGCATGTTCGGGGAAGTACCGGTCGATCAATACCACGGGCTTATTTTCAGCCTGTAGTTTTCGCAGTTCGTCGGCCAGGTGTAAGGTGGGTGTGATAATATAACCATCCACCTGCCGTTGCGACAACATATTGATCAGGTCGCGGGCTTTGGCCTCATCGTTATCGGTGCTGCAATACACGACCTTATAATCATATTTTTTTGCTTCGTCCTCGATGGTCTTCGCCAGGCAGGCAAAGAATGCGTTGGAGATATTCTCTACTATCAGTCCGATCGTCTTGGTCTTGCCCGTGCGCAATCCTCTTGCCAGTTGATTAGGCCGGTAGCCCATCTCCCTGGCCACGTTCTCCACCTTTGTAATGACCTCGCGGCTGATCCTCATCTTAACAGCTTTATCGTTCATAACAAAAGAAACGGTGGAAACGGAGACTCCGGCTTTGCGGGCGATATCGCTGATAGAAACTTTCTTCATTACTCTTGGGTTACGATGTATATAAGATATAAAGATATGACTAAATCGTTTTAGCCCATGGAAGTTACTAAAGATTCTTTACTTCTCCCTTTTAACTTCTGCTACTTTTTTACTATAATTACCGTACCCAACGCTGCTTTAGATGAAAAAAGGAACGCTCCCTGCAATCATATTGCTTTGTTTTTCCCTGTCTTCCCCTGCCCAAAAGCCAGCCGGAATGGATAAAAGCTCCCCGCCGATCTGGATGGATGAAGCAAGATATGAAGAAAACAGGCTCCCCATGCATGCGGCCTGGTATTCCTATAGTAATGACAGCGAATCACTTGCGGAGAAGGGACCCCGGAGTGCCGGTTATACCAGCCTGAACGGCGGCTGGAAGTTCCGATGGGTGGAAAACCCTGCAGGGGTGCCGGCGGATTTTGCCGCTCCGGGTTATGATGACGCGCATTGGGGCGATCTCTCCGTGCCGGCCAACTGGGAATTAAATGGGTATGGGTTTCCTATCTATGTAAATACCCGCTATGAATTTGATTACCTGATGAAGCCGGCTCCGCCCGAAGTGCCGCAAATTTACAACCCTACCGGCATTTACCGGAAATGGATCCAGTTGGGAGAAGAGTGGAAAGACAGGCAGTTCATTCTGCATATCGGGGCAGCGCGGTCCAATCTGGCCGTATGGGTCAATGGGAAATATACCGGGTACGGAGAAGACAGCAAACTACCTTCCGAGTTCGATATCACTCCTTACCTGCAGACAGGAAAGAATCTTATCACGCTGAAGCTGATGCGTTGGAGTGACGGGTCCTACCTGGAATGCCAGGACATGTGGCGCGTCAGCGGCATTACCCGGGATTGTTATATTGTCAGCCGGCCTTGGCTGCATATAGCCGATCTAAGCCTGAATGCCCGGGTGGATGAAAAGGATAACTTTCAAAGCGGGCAACTGAAAATAGAGGGGTACCTCAGCCGGAAACCCGCGTCGCCCGTAAAGGCCCTGATCGTATTGGAGGGAGGAACCGGTCAACCGGTCATTCGGGAAATATCCCTTACCGATAGTGTCTTCTCTTTGGAGATACCGGTAGTAAAGCCAATGTTGTGGTCGGCTGAAGTTCCCAATCTTTATACGGTGAGGGTGAAATTACTGGATGGAGACGGGAAGATCGCCGAGATCATTCCGCAGCGGGTGGGCTTCCGGAAAATAATCGTCAAAGACGGGCTCTTATGGGTAAATGGCCGTCGTATATGGATCAAAGGGATCAACCGGCATGAATTCGATCCGGTAACAGGGCAGGTCGTCTCCCGGGAATCCATGTTAGGGGATATCCGGCTGATGAAAGCATACAATATCAATGCCGTCCGGACTTCTCACTATCCCAATGACGAGTACTGGTATGATCTCTGCGATCAATATGGCCTGTATGTGGTGGATGAGGCGAATATAGAATCCCATGGCATGGGATATGATCCTGCCATAACGCTGGGTAACCGGCCTTCCTGGAAAGAAGCTCATTTGGCCAGGGTCAGCCGGATGTTCCGACGGGATAGAAATCATCCTTCCATCATCATCTGGAGTCTGGGCAATGAAGCGGGCAACGGATATAATTTTTATGAATGTTATTCATGGCTGAAGGCACATGATACGACCCGGCCCGTTCAATATGAACGGGCTATTTCCTCAGGGACTTTACAGGCGGAGTGGAATACGGATATCGTCAACCCGATGTATCCCGAGCCTGCGGCCCTGGGTGCTTATGCGAGAGAAACTCCACATCCGGCCCGTCCTTTTATCATGGTGGAATACGAGCATGTGCTCGGCAATTCCATGGGCAGCTTTAAGGATTACTGGGATACGATCCGGGCTTATAAAGCCAATTTCCAGGGCGGATTCCTTTGGGATTTTGCGGACAAAGCGCTGGTAAAACGGAATGCCGCCGGCGAACTCGTTTATACTTACGGGGGGGATTATGGTCCTCCGGGTCTTCCCAGTGACAAGAACTTCTTATGCAACGGGATCTTCTATGCCGACAGAAGGCCTTCCCCTTCCGCTCCCGAAATGAAAAAAGGATACCAGGATATTCTGACCAACCTGGTGGGGCCGGGCCGGTCTCCTGCGATCCGCGTATTCAATGATTATTTCTTCAAAGATCTTTCCAATGTCACCCTGGAATGGGAGCTACTGGTGAATGGCATGCCCGGTTCCAAAGGGACGATTGCGGAACTGTCCATCGCCCCGCAACAATTCAAAGATTTTCGTTTGCCGGTAAAAATTCCTGCGGGCGCAGGAGACGAAGTCTTTTTGAATATCCGGTATACCCTCAAAAAGCAAGAGCCCCTCCTCCCGGCCGGCACTATCATCGCAGGCGAACAATTGCTCCTTAAAGAAGGCAAAACGGCAGATCTGTCCGTTACTCCTAAGGGGGAACTTTCTTTTAAGGACGAGGACGGTGTCTTCACTATCAGTTGCCCCGCCGCCGGCGTTAACCTGCGGTTCAACAAGCAGACGGGCTGGCTGCAGCAGTATACGCTGAAAGGCGCCGCTCTGCTGGACGACACCCTGGGGCTGAAAGTCAATTTCTGGCGTGCTCCTACAGACCGGGATTATGCAGCGGGCCTTCCCCGGCAATTATCCGCGTGGCAGCGCTCTACGAAAGAGCCTCGTCTGCAGCTCTTCTCCACGAGTACTGCCAGTGATCTTGTCATCGTCAGGGCCGACTATACATTGCCGGAGACTTTCTGCAATCTCCATATCCGCTATACCATCAATGCGCGGGGGGAGATCCTGACAGACCAGGTCCTGGAAGTGGATACCACGTTGAATGCTCCCGGCCCGGGTGCGACCCCAACCAAAGACACCATGGGCAAAGCCGGTCCTATGCTGCCACGCTTTGGCATGCAGTGGATCCTGCCTGCCGGCTTTGATTCCATCGCCTATTATGGCTGCGGGCCGCAGGAAAATTACTCCGACAGAAATTACAGCGCGCAAAAGGGCATTTACGGGCAAACGGTACAGGATCAGTTCTTCCCTTATGTACGCCCGCAGGAGACGGGCACTAAAACAGGCATTCGCTGGTGGAAGATCATGGACCGGCAGGGAAAGGGACTATTGATCACAGCGGACAGTGCGCTGCTGAGCATGAGTGCGCTGCATTATTTTGACAGCGACCTGGATGACGGGGACAGCAAGCAGCAGCGGCATGCAGGAGATCTGAGGCCAAGACCCCAGACCCAGTTGAGTATTGACCGCCGGCAGATGGGTGTAGGCGGCATCGATACCTGGGGAAGCATAACACTCCCCCCCTACCGCCTGCCTTATGGAAATTATCATCTTACGTATAAGGTCACCCCCATTCCCTGAGGCCCTCCCTGCCGGCGGTCCCGTCTTTGGAGAACATGCTAAAAGGATTTTGTGTTCTTTGTACGCAGTTGTTTTTTGAATTTTTTATTAAAATTTCAAAAAAATAAAAGAAATAAACAACACTATTATACAGTGGACGAATTTTTTTAGTACCTTCATATTGTTAGCACGTTATTAGCAATTTCCCTTATTTTTTACCGACCCTCTCGAAGACAGCTTGCATGGAAAAGATGTGTTTTATACTATTATTATCATTTTTAACACCTCTATCAGATGAAGCCAAGTATCATCCCCGTAAATTCTGTCAGTTCTCCCCTGAGTGTCTTGCCAACCGCCAAAATCGTCAAGCATCCCCGTTCTAAAAAAACAGCAGAGGAACTGCCTCCTCCTCCTGATGAAGAGACGATAGCGCGCTTAAATGCGATCGCCAGGCAATATCCGTTCTGTGTACGGCACCGGGTAAATGTCTTTAGTCAGCTGTTGTAAGAAGGATCCGCTTTTGCCGGATCGGGAATACTTACCTGGTCAGGGGAACTAATAATTAATGTGTTCAGGCAACACTTTTGAATTCAAAATAACTTCCAGCCGGCAGCCCTTACCAGGTGCCGATTCGATCTCCACCTTTCCGTTATACAGTTCCGCGCGACTGATAATATTGGAGATTCCTATTCCTTTACGGCGCGCACGGGGATCGAAGCCCTTACCATCATCCTTTACCTGCAGGGATATCTGTTCTTTCACTTTATTCAGTTCTATTTCTACCGTCGAAGCCTGGGCATGTTTCAGGATATTATTAAGTTGCTCCTGTATGATCCGGTAGACATTTAATTTCTGTTCCGGCAGCAGGGAGTTCTCATCCAGTCCGAAGATATTGAGGCGGATCTTCATCTTCTTAACCGTTTGTATGCTGCGGATCAATTCCTTGATCGACTGGATCAGTCCCAGGTCGTTCAGGGTGGGTGTGATCAGCTCTTTGGATAGTTTGCGGATCTCCTCGATCGCCATAGAGATGTTCTTCCGGCTCTTGATCAATAATTCGATCCGGGGCTCCTTATCTTCAATGGCGACATCCAGGTATAATTTAGAGGTAGCCAATATCTGGTTGATATTATCGTGCAATTCCTGCCCCAGCTCGAACCTTTCCCTTTCCTGGGCGCCCAGCACTACTTCGGTGATCTGTTGTTGTTTCAATTTTTGCTGGAACGCCAGCTCCTTTTCCAGCCGCACCCTTTCCGTGACATCGTTGATGATCACCTGCATGGACATTTTACCGAAGTAGTCGATCAGGTGCGAGGTGATCTCCACGATCATCAGCTCGCCGAATTTATTGCTATGGTGCCAGAATTTTCTTTCGATCGACTGGATCGTAACCAGGCTTCCCATATTGTCCATGAACTCTTCCGCCTCTCCCACGGGATGAAGGTCCCGCATCGTCAGTCTCAGAAATTCATGTTTGTCAAACCCATATTTTTCCAGGGCCGCATCATTTACCTCTACGATCTGCAGGGTATCCAGGTCGTAGATCCAGGTTGGGTACGGGTTCTTATAAAAGATCTGCTTATATTTTTCTTCTGAGGCCAGGACGATCTCTTCTGATCGTTTGCGGGCTGTGATATCCTGTATCGCCCCGATCAGGCGGATAGGGATCCGGTCAGCGGAATAGATGATATATCCACGATCATGCACATGAGCATATTCTCCATTCTTTTTCTTAAGCCGGTATTCATCTTCCCACTTGGTGACCTTTGCTTCCCGTATGATCCCCTGCAACTTGTCGATGACGCGTCTCCTATCCTCCGGGTGCAGGATGCTCTCCCAGAGATCCAGGGGGCTGATGGCGTTTACGATATCGTAGCCGAATAACTGCTTGTAGGTATCCCCGACTAAAAACACTTCATTGGTCAGCAGATCCCAGTCCCAGATCGCATCGTTCGTGGCTTTGACGACGGTATTGAACCGCTCGTTGCTTTCCCGCAAATTTTCCAGGTTGCGTTTGCGCTCCAGACTGTATTGGATGGATTTGGCCAGTAGGTTCTCATTGAACTCGCCTTTGACCAGGTAATCCTGTGCTCCTTCTTTAATCGCTTCCAGGGCCAGGCTGGTATCGGACAGACCTGTCAGGATGATCACCGGTATCTTCTGAACGACAGGTAGGAGATGAATAAAGGAATTGATGCCGAAACTGTCAGGGAGTGTAAGATCCAGCAATACAAGATCGATCGCATGCGACTGCAACATCCCGGTGGCCTGCACAATTCTATCGGTGGAATACAGATTTCCGATCTCAAGGCTGGAAGACCTTAACATGTGCTCCACCAGGAAAAGATCACTGGGGTTATCTTCGATAGTCAGGATACTGAGACCGTTGTTCATTTTTTGCATCAGGCATCTATTTGGAAAATTTCCAAAAAAAATTGTACTAATCATTTAAGCCTGTAAGCCTTGGGGAAATATATGGGGTTCCCGGAAGAGTTTTGTTAAAAGCACCAGTGGAGTAGGGACGTTAACAAGGATCGATTCCAATATAAATATAAGTCTTTTGTCAGGAATAATGAAAAAACATGCTCCCCTTCAGGGGCCTGTTTACTCCCCTTTAGGGGTTAATCTACTCCCCTTTCATGGGGCTGGCCGGGGACAGGACCGGGCACAAAAAATCCCCGCTTTAGGCGGGGATGCACTAATCAAATACCATAACCATTAAACCTTATCCTATTAGACCATGAATGTACTACGTTTTATATTCACGAACAAAAATCTTCTAGGGTCATTTGCGGGAAATTTAAGACCCAAATAAGCATAAACCCTTATAAACGACATAGTTAAGCATATCATTTTTTTGTAGAAGATTATTCAGCGCAAAATCCGCACAATATGGGGTAATATCCTGCTATACGGAAGCCTGTTTTGGGTTCAAAAAATGAGGGGAAGAAAGCGGCCAAAAGTCGAAAGGTGCTATCAAACTGCAGTAAAAGTAAATCCAAACTGGCTGCCTTCTCCGATCCGGCTATCCACCCAGATCTTTCCTCCCTGCGCTTCGATAAATTCTTTGGAGATGGACAATCCCAAACCCGTTCCATTACGGTCATGGGTGCCCGGTACTTTAAAATACCGGTCGAAGATCCGGGGCAGGTATTTTTCATCGATGCCATTTCCATGGTCCTTCACGATAAATTCTACCTTATTATCTTTCCGGAAGGCAAGGACTTCCACGTTGGATGCCTCCGGAGAGTATTTGATCGCATTCGTCAGGAAGTTGATCAGCACCCAGGAAGTCTTCTCCATATCCGCCTGTATAAAAGGAAGGCCTTCCGTCACTGTCGAACGAATATTTATCTGCCGCTGCTGTGCCTGGAACTGTACGGCCTGTATAGCTTGCGTCACGATCAGCCCCGGATCGGCCGGTTGTAACTTCAACTGGATATTGCCCGTCTCCACCTGTGACATATTCAGTAGTTCACCGGTGATCTTAAGAAGGCGGTCGGCATCATCCGTAATACTACGGATCAACTCCTGTTGCTCGCCATTCAGTCCTCCTACCCTCAGATCCGTCAGCAAACTGGCGCTCATCTTAATGGAGGAGATCGGCGTTTTTAGTTCATGAGAGACCGTGGCGATAAAGTTGGTCTTCGCTTCATTCAACTCATGGAAAGGGGTGATATTACGCAGGACGATCACCTGTCCGATGATCGTCGCGTTATTGGTGACATCCAGTACGTCCTTACTAAAGTAACTCTCTTTATCATCGGCATAGATCTTAAGATCTTTTTTCCCCGGATCGTCCTGCAACAGGGTTCTTACCAGGTCATTCTTCAGGGCAATATCCGGGGCATATTTTCCCAGGATATCCGCCTCCTTAAGGCCCAGCAGTTTTTCCGAAACGGCATTCAGGAAAAGAAAATTCCTTTTCTCGTCCAGCCCGATGATCCCATCCCTCATCTGGTTGATGATCGTCTCGATACGGCTCTTTTCAAACTTGATCTTTGCCAGGTTGCTGCTCTCGTATTCATCCAGCTTCCCCGCCATAATATTGAAAGCATTCGCGAGATCGCCGAATTCATCCTCCTGTTTGAGATAGATACGTTTTTTATAATTCTTATTGGCGATCGCGAGGATACCTTCCGACAAACTGCTGATGGGATCGGAAATAATGCCCGGCAGATTAAAAATAAAGGTAAAAGCCACCAGGGTCAGAATGGTGAAGATGACGGTCAGTATATTCTTTGCGTTTTCCGCCGTCTGCTGGGCAACGGCATTTTTCCGGAAAATGGCCATTTCATTCAGGTCCTGTATCCGGTAGATCGACCGGCGGATATCGGAATAATTACCCGAATCGGAAGGGTCGATCAGCATCTCATTAAAATTCTTTGTCAATTCATCCGTGACTTCTTTCTCGCCTACTTCGGTGATATTCCCCTGCTGTCTTTTCAGGTTGTCCCGGAAAGTCTCCATCGCATCCTTGTGGGTCCTGATATTTTCCAATGACTGAAGCATCTTATTGCAATAGACGAGGGATTCATGGTTGTTCTGCAACACCAGCCTTCCTTCATTGCTGAGACGATTGATATAAAAAAGTCCCAGGATGCCGAACAGCAGGATTACGACAAAAAGGAAGACCAGTCCCAGCGACAATTTGGTTTTTAATCGTATGCTCATATCAGGACAGTATTACCACATCGATGTCTGACGCGGCCAATTTAGTTAACAATTGATTGAACAAGGCCGTACTCAAAATTACGCTATACAGGCTTATATGGGGCTTGCCGATGCAAATAGTGGTGATAGAATGCTGTTCTGCCACTTCCATGATGCCTTTGGCTATGTTATTTTGCTTCACTTTTATCACTTCGGCGCCTAATTCCGTAGCCAGCTTGAAATTGTTGATCAGATGGCGCTGTGCTGCCAGGCCGATCTTATCCCCATGCTCTTTCGAAGTCTGCACATACAATACGATCCATTTTGAATGGTAATAGGTAGCCAGCCTGGCCGTCTTCCGGATCACTTTTTTAGCGATCTCATGGTTGCTGCTGATACAGGCCAGGAACCGCTCGGGCCGCAGATGGGCGCCCCTGGGCAGCTCCGACTCGATCTTCCTTTCCACCTGGCTTGCCACTTCCTTAAGCGCCAGTTCCCTGAGCTGCAGGATCTTATCCGGCTGGAAGAAGTTTTTCAGGGCGATCTGAATTTTATCCGCCGTGTAGATCCGCCCCTCCTTCAGGCGGGTGACCAGCTCATCTGCCGTGAGGTCGATATTCACGACTTCGTCAGCTTCCTTTAATACACTGTCGGGTATTCTTTCAGCCACTTCGACGCCGGTAATATTTTTCACTTCTTCATTCAGGCTCTCGATATGCTGGATATTGACGGCGCTGATGACATTAATACCTGCATCCAGGATATCCATTACATCCTGCCAGCGCTTCTCATTCTTACTTCCTTCAATATTCGTGTGCGCCAGCTCGTCTATGACCACCACTTCCGGATGCAGGTTGATCACCGCCTGTACGTCCAGCTCGTCCAGCTCCTTTCCTTTGTAGAAACATTTCCGTCGCGGCAGGACCGGCAGGCCTTCCAGCAGATCATGCGTCTCCTTCCGGTTGTGCGTCTCTACAAACCCGATCTTCACGTCCACCCCGTTACGTAAGAGGGCTTGCGCCTCCTGCAACATCCGGTAAGTCTTACCCACGCCGGCGCTCATGCCGATATAGATTTTAAACTTACCCCGCCTCGATTTACGGATAAGCTCTATAAAATGCTGCGCACTCTGGTCTTTGTCGGGCATGAGTTATTTTAATTGATCCAAAGCTATATTCAATTTCAATACATTTACCCTGGCCGGCCCGAATATTCCCAAAAAAGGGTTTTCTACCGACTGCTCCACCAGCGTCGTTAGTTTATCGCCGGATAATCCGCGGGCAGCGGCAACACGCCTGATCTGAATCCGGGCGCCGGCTGGGGAGAGGTCCGGATCCAGTCCGCTGCCGGAATAAGTTACCAATTCCGCCGGAATATCCTCTTTTTTTATCCCGGGATTGTGCACCAGAAAACTATCTATTTTAGACTGTACGTCTTTCAGGTAGTCCGGGTTGGAAGGGCCTTTGTTACTGCCTCCGCTGCCGGCTCCATTATAACTTACCGCCGAAGGGCGGCTCCAGAAATATCTGTCCTGGGTGAAATTCTGCCCTTCGAGCGCATAACCCACCACTTTCCCGTTCAGGCGAAGGGTCTGTCCCTGTCCTTTGTCAGGAGCAAGCTGGGCGATCGCCCAGATAAAGAAGGTGTAAACTCCGCAAAAGAAGAGTATACAAAAAAGGGTGAGCCTCAGCGCTGGTAAAATCTGTTGTTTCATTTTAAAACTTTTTTTGAACCGAATAATTTTTCAACCGGGCAATTTTTAGCCCACCTGACCCAAACAGATCAGGCCTAAAACCAAACGGATACGATTAAGTCAAGTAATTTTATCCCAATAAAAGGTACGACGATACCGCCCAACCCATAGATCAGCAAATTTCTCTGTAGCAAAGCGCTTGCCCCGATAGGTTTGTAGGAGACACCTCTCAGTGCCAGGGGGATCAGCAACGGAATGATAATGGCGTTGAAGATCACCGCGGAAAGAATAGCGCTCTCCGGGCTATGCAGGTGCATGATGTTCATGGACTGCAGGCCGGGAATAGAGACGATAAATAACGCAGGGACAATCGCAAAATATTTTGCCACGTCATTGGCAATAGAAAAGGTAGTAAGGGTTCCCCGGGTCATCAGCAGCTGCTTGCCGATCTCTACAATTTCGATCAGCTTGGTCGGATCGTTATCCAGGTCGACCATGTTCCCGGCTTCCTTGGCAGCCTGGGTGCCGCTGTTCATGGCTACGCCTACATCCGCCTGCGCCAGGGCCGGTGCATCATTGGTGCCGTCGCCCATCATAGCGACCAGCTTACCGCCCTGCTGTTCTTTCTTGATATAATTCATTTTATCTTCCGGCCTGGCCTCAGCGATGAAGTCATCCACGCCGGCTTTTTCGGCAATATACTTAGCCGTCAGCGGGTTGTCCCCGGTAACCATCACGGTCTTCACGCCCATCTTACGCAGCCGTTCAAATCGTTCCTGTATGCCTGGCTTGATAATATCCTGCAATTCGATGACTCCCATTACTTTTTCATTGCGGCTCACTACCAACGGCGTTCCGCCGTTGCCGGCAATTTCTTTTACCTTCAGGTCCGTCTCGGACGGGAAAGGGTTGCCGCCTTTCTGAACAAGATTCCTGATCGCGTCGGAAGCGCCTTTGCGGATCCGGGTCCCATCCGGTATATCGATCCCGCTGCTTCGCGTTTCGGCGGTAAAAGGAATAAATCTTGCATCATTCCATTGAGAGGAAGGGAGTTTAGTCCCGTTAGACTGGGCCAGTTCGACAATTGACTTTCCTTCCGGAGTCTCATCGGCCATGGAAGACAAGACGCAGGCTTCTGCAAAAGCAGTCCCGTCGATATTGTTTGCCGGCCAGAAATGCGTGGCCTTCCGGTTGCCGATGGTGATCGTCCCTGTCTTATCGAGCAGGAGGGTATCCAGGTCACCGGCTGTCTCTACTGCCTTACCGCTCTTGGTGATAACGTTGGCCCGCAGGGCCCTGTCCATGCCCGCAATTCCGATCGCACTCAACAATCCGCCGATCGTAGTAGGGATCAGGCATACGAACAAAGAAATAAAAGCCGCAATATTTATGGGAGTGTTGGCATAATCGCCGAATGGCTTCAGGGTAACGCAGACGATGACAAAGATCAGCGTGAAACCAGCCAGCAGGATCGTCAGGGCGATCTCATTCGGCGTCTTCTGCCGGGATGCGCCCTCCACCAGGGCAATCATCTTATCCAGGAAGCTTTCACCGGGCTCCGTGGTGACTCTTACCTTGATCTTATCGCTGAGCACTTTGGTCCCGCCGGTGACCGAAGATTTATCTCCCCCGGATTCCCGGATCACCGGAGCGGATTCGCCCGTGATGGCGCTCTCATCGATCGTCGCCAGGCCCTCGATGATCTCTCCGTCCATCGGGATGGTATCGCCCGTCTCGCAGATGAAGACATCTCCTTTCCTTAATTGAGAAGAGGGTACGACCTTGACTTCATTGGTATAGATCTCCCCTACAGGAAATACTTTTTTTGCCGGGGTATCTTCCCTTGTTTTGCGAAGGCTGTCGGCCTGTGCTTTTCCCCTTGCTTCGGCAATCGCTTCGGCAAAATTGGCAAAGAGTAAGGTTATGAACAGGACACCGAAGACTACACTATTGTACACCAAACTGCCTTGTGATTTTTCTCCGGCCAGGATCCAGATGCATACGCCCAGCATGACTGCAGTCCCTATTTCTACGGTGAACATCACCGGATTCCGGAACATAATACTGGGGTTGAGCTTGATGAAAGATTGCTTCAGGGCTTCTTTCACCAGGGCCGGTTCGAATAATTTATTGCTTTTATTATGTTTTGACATATTCGTTTATTTTACTTCATGCTAAAGAATTCTGCTATCGGACCCAATGCCAGTGCAGGGAAGAAAGACAATGCTGCTACAATGATGATCACTGCGAAAGTCATAATGCCAAAAGTGCCTGTATCTGTTTTCAGCGTGCCGGCGCTTTCCGGAATATATTTTTTCTTTGCCAGGATACCGGCGATCGCCAGCGGGCCAATCATGGGTAAAAAGCGGGATAATAACATGACGAGTCCGTCTGTAATATTCCAGAAGGGGGTATTGGCCCCTAAACCTGCAAATTCAGAACCATTATTGGCAGAGGCAGAAGAATATTCGTAGAGCATTTCAGAGAATCCATGATAGCCCGGATTACCTAACCAACCGCTAAATGCCTGCGGGTTATGCGAATACAAATGAGAAGCCAGGGCCGTGCCTGCTAATATCAGCAATGGGTGCAGTAAGGCGATAATAGTGGCAATCTTCATTTCCTTGGCCTCAATTTTCTTTCCCAGGAACTCGGGGGTCCTCCCTACCATCAATCCGCTGATGAATACGGCGATAATAATAAAAATGTAAAAATTCAGAAAACCGACGCCGACCCCTCCGTAAAAGGAGTTGATCATCATTCCCAACATGGTGAACATGCCGGTGATCGGGGTAAAGCTATCGTGCATGGCATTGACCGAACCGTTGGAAGTCACCGTGGTGGTGATCCCCCAATACGCGGAGGCGGCAGGGCCAAACCTTGTTTCCTTTCCTTCCATACTCCCGGTGGTTTGCAGGATCCCCAGGTGCCCGATGGCAGGATTGCCTTTCGTTTCCAGGTAGACGGAAGGAATGACAAAACATAAGAACCCGACGGTCATTACGCCGAAAACCACCCAGGACAGTCTTCGTCTTTTCAGGGTATAGCCCAGGGTAAATACCATGGCGATGGGTATCAGGATGATACTTACATTTTCCGCGATATTGGTAAAGTAATTGGGGTTCTCCAAAGGCTGTGCGGAGTTGGCGCCAAAAAAACCACCCCCGTTGGTGCCTAATTGCTTGATGGCGATCATACCGGCTACCGGGCCCCGGCTGACCTGGACCGTATCTCCTTGCATCGAAATATAGCTGTCCTTTCCTTTGAAGGTCATGGGCGTACCGTTCACCAACAAAATAACGGCAACAATAATAGATAAAGGCAGTAAGACCCTTGTGCAGGATTTTACAAAATAGTTGTAGAAATTGCCCAGTTTCTCTGTGCTTCGCTCTTTCATAGCGTTGAATACTACCGCACAAACGGCCATCCCGGCTCCGGCGCTGATAAATTGGAATAACATCAGTACCAATTGCCCGGCATAGGTAACAGCCGTTTCGCCGGAATAGTGCTGTATGTTCGTATTGGATACGAAACTCACCGCTGTATTAAAGGCCAGGTCAGCCGGCATAGAGGGGTTGCCATCGGGGTTTAACGGCAGCCAGCCCTGATTCATCAGCACCAGCATGGCAAATAAAAACCAGACAAGATTGATGGTGAGCAGCGCTACCAGGTGCTGCTTCCAGTTCATTTCCTTTTCCGGTTTGATGCCTCCAAACCTGAAAAAAAGCCGGTCCAGAGGATTGAAGATGCGGTCCGCCCAGGTAGGCTCTCCTGCGTATACTTTGGCAATATACTTACCCAGGGGAACTGCCAGGATCACGGTTAGGACAAACATGGCTATTACGCCTAAAATTTCTGTGTTCATGATTATTTGTTTTTAAGCCCTCTCCTAAGAAGGGTTTGGGGTGTGGACTTAGAATTTCTCCGGTTTTACGAGCACATAACACAGGTAAAGGAAGACTCCGATAGAAATGATGAATAATAATGTCATAGTTTAAATTTTATCAAAGAAATCAATAGATTTAAAAAAGAGGGCGAAGCAAAGCAGCCCGGCCAGTATAAGAATGAATGCCAACATATATGATTTTTTAAGTTAATGTTTGTTAATCCATCTGTTATTTATTCAGGATGCATCTATAAGCCAAAACGGATGCCTAAGGAGACAGGGCTCCGGGCGGGTCATCCTATAATGCAGCATAGACTTGATTTGCAGGGATTTTGGAGGATAAGCGGCCGGGGATAAGCGGCCTGCCGGGACCCTACCAAAATGGAAATCGACTACTCCAAAATGGGAAGACGGAGCAGGAAATGCGTTTTACGGGATCTTAGGGTATTATTTTACAGTTCGTGGCTGAGCCGGTATTCGTCGATCTTACGATATAAGGTAGTCAGCCCGATATTGAGCAGGCGGGCGGCTTCGGTCTTATTACCTTTCGTATGATTGAGAACCCGCTGGATATGTAATTTTTCCACGCTGGCCAAGTCGAAGGCAGACAGGGGGCCGTTGGCGTGAAAGCTGGTCACCTGCAGTTCTGTGGGCAGGTTGTCTACCGTCAGTTGAGGGTTGTCCGCCAGGATGACGGCTCTTTCGATTATATTTTTTAATTCCCGGATATTGCCTTTCCATTCATGTTGCTGGAGGTGTTCCAGGAATTCCCTGCTCATGCCTTCGATGTGTTTGTTGCTTTTTTTAGCGAAGAACTGGAGATACCAGTTAGCGATGAGGGGAATGTCTTTTTTTCGGCTGCGCAGGGGGGGCAGGGAGATGGTGAAGACGTTGAGGCGGTAGAAAAGGTCTTCTCTGAATTTGCCTTCTGCCGCATCAGTCTGCAGGTCGCGGTTGGTAGCGGCGATGATCCGTACATTGACCCGGGTGGGTTTGGTGTCTCCTACTTTGATGAATTCGTTGCTTTCCAGGACGCGAAGCAGTTTTGCCTGCAGGTCGATATTCATTTCCCCGATCTCGTCCAGGAACAGGGTCCCCTGGTTAGCCTCTTCGATCAGGCCTCTTTTGTCCCTATTGGCGCCGGTAAAAGCCCCGGCCTTATGGCCGAACAGCTCGCTCTCCAGCAGTTCCTTGCTGAAGGCGCTGCAATTGAGGGCCATAAAGGGTTTACCTTCTCTCCTACTGGCCTGGTGGATGGCATTGGCAAAGACTTCTTTCCCCGTGCCGGTCTCTCCCAGGAGCAGTACGGTAGCATCGGTGGGCGCCACTTTCCTGGCGAGGGCGATCGACTCTGCGATCAGGGGAGATTCCCCCAGGATGGCGTCGAAAGTATACCGTTTGCCCACCTGCTGTTCCAGTTGTTCGATCCTTTTCTGCAACTGTACTTTTTCAAAGGCCCGGGCCAGCAGGGGGATGATCTTATCGTTGTCGTCCCCTTTGGTGATATAATCAAAAGCTCCATTCTTCATCGCTTTGACGCCGTCGGCAATATTGCCATAGGCTGTCAGCAGGATGATCTCGAGGGAAGGGTACCGGGATTTTATATCTTTTACGAAATCAACTCCATTGCCATCCGGCAGCTTTACATCGCAGAGTACCATGTCAATCGCTTCTTTTTCCAGTAATTTGCCACCGGCTTTGAGACTTTCCGCCTCCAATACCGTGTATCCTTCCAGGCGGATGATCCTGGACAACAGGCTGCGCAGTTTCTCTTCGTCGTCGATGATCAGAACGATACCCGTAGACATTTTCGATAAAATTATGGGGCAAAACTATAGAAATGTAACGTCTTAGCCTGCAATTATATAAGAATTGCCTCCTGCTTGCCTATTCTTATCCAAAAAATAGTAGTTTTGCTACCCTTTTAGCTCCTGCCTGTAAAGCAGGCGTCCGGAGAGATGGCAGAGCGGTTGATTGTGGCAGTCTCGAAAACTGTTGAGGGTAACACCTCCGGGGGTTCGAATCCCCCTCTCTCCGCCGCAGGGGACAAACCATCAAATGGATGGTTTGTCCCTTTTTCATTTTCCCCTGGAGTTCCCGCCAGATCGGCAATCGCCAAAAAAACGCTGTTCACTTCCGGAGTTCGAAATGCCCCTTTTTTCTTGTCGTACAGAATTCCTTGTGGAAAGATGAGTTTTTGCAGGTCTTCTTTAAGGGCTACACTGCCGGAAGCCCATACAGCATTGAGTTTGGTGCATAATTGCACGACTGCGTTTATCATTTCGGACAGGTTCGAAATGCCTCCTTCGAATTTCTGCAGTTCCCGGAGGATATTATCCTGTTGTTCCTTGTAGCGGATGTAGAATTTATCGAAGGTTTCCTTCTTCATTTCGTCCTTAACAAAATGCTTCTCTTCGATTGTGTCTAAACTCTTATTGATCTCAGCCAGTTGAGCTTTGAGGATCTTCTCCTGTTCCTGCTGTCCTTTGGTGCTTTGCTCATAAGAATGTTCCAGGCCAAACCGGACGGCAGAAACATACTCTTCCCGGACCCTAAATCGACTTAGTAATTCCTCGAATAGCTGGTGCATTTTCTCCGCATTCTTATTATTCCTGCAACCCGTCTTCCGGCATTTATAATAATAAATTCCTTTGGCTTTTACGATATAGCCGGTCAGAGGTTCCCCGCAGTCCGCACACTTAATAAATATCTTCATCGGAACATGGTCGTCTTCTTTCATGTGAGGTACCCCGTAGCCGGCTGCTTGTTGGTGAATGTCATTTACCCGCAGGAAAATCTCTTTTGATACCAGGGCATCGTGTGTACCCTCCACGATCTTTCCGTCCAGAAGACCATGATTAATCACACCACAATAGAAAGGTCTTTTAAAGATCTTAGTTAACTGCTGCTTGTACATAGAAATCCCCATTGCTTTCAGCTTTGCGACAATTTCTTCGTTCTTCATCCCTTCCGCTTTCCATAAGAAGGCCCTCCGGAGCTTTTTGCCTTCTTCATTAATTGCCAGCTTGCGTTGACCATTGATTTTAACAATATCATATCCTTGAGGGGGCTTGCTGGCCCAAATGCCCAATTGATATTTTTCTTTCAGCCCCGCAATCATCCGTTGGCGCCGCAATTGATTGTCGAATTCACTGAAAAGTAACTGAATGTTTTGATGCAATACGCCGCTGGGATTCGAAGTGTCCGTAGGCTGCGTGACCGCAAATACTAAAATGCCATATTTTTCCCGAAGATCGGTGGCGATTTTAATAGCGGCACCACCGGTGCGACTAAACCTGTCAAGTGTATAAACCAGGACATGGCTAACAGAAGCCTTATTTCTTCTAATGAATTCGAGCATCCTCTGAAATTCTTTCCGCCCATCGGTTTTGGCACTTTCATAGGTGCCTCCAAAAATAGCCGCGATTTTCATGCCACTGCGAGTAGCATATTCTTCGATGGTTTTTCTCTGTGTCTCCAAAGACAGGTTCTTATCTGCCTGTTCCTTGCTGGAGACGCGGGTATAGATCACTGCTTGTTTAGTGATAATTGGTTTAGCGATCTTGCGGGGCTGGTGAGCAAAAGGAGTGAAGGATGTTAAGGTTGTAGGTGTCATGCTGCTTTGTTTTTAGTTGTCGGATTAAGTTCGATTGCCGGGTCATCCGGGGGTTCTGGGATTAAAGATACATCTTGTTGATTATCAATACAATAG
>WNFI01088544.1_pt1 | contig 36953 bp, 31 predicted proteins | sample 5400471 | NCBI WGS metagenome assembly WNFI01 (sample SAMN13153348, study PRJNA577476) | soil metagenome | isolation source: 100 cm saprolite on Douglas fir-dominated hillslope | place: USA:California | collected 2013-09-17 | reverse complement strand
GGAAAAAATGCAAATCGTGTGGCGGCACTTCAGGCAGGCGCGCCCGTCGATGCTGGCATTGAAACCGAGTTCGATGGAGCTGTTGCCGAGCCTTAGAATCGAAAGTTCGATGACGAGCGTGTCGCCGAACCGCGCCGGACTGAGAAAGTCGCATTGCGTGCCGACCGTGGGCGTGCCGAGTTTCTGATTCATCAGAAAGTCGGCAAAGCGCTGCTGCAGTCCGTTGTTGAACCAGTCTTCCATCGCGTCGTGCAGCAAGTCGAAGAAGCGCGGAAAGTAAACCTGCCCGGCGGGATCGCAATGCGAAAAGCGGATCGGATATTCGACGCGGAAGACCTTGCCCATGATCCGCCCGGTTTCTGGAGAAATCAGCGCAGCAACCGGCCCGGCATGGCGCCGGTGTGCTCGTCGTCGCAGAGCGTTTCGACGCCGGCAACGAAGGTATACCGGTAGCCGTCCGCGCGCTGCATGAGCCGGCGACCGCCGGCGGGCAGGTCGTAGACCACTTCGTGCCTGCGCATGCCCAGCCTGTCGAAGTCGATGATATTGAAGTCGGCACGGTAGCCGGGGGCGAGCACGCCGCGATCCTTCAGCCCATAAACCTGCGCGCAATCGCGGGTCTGCTTGCGTACCAGGAATTCCAGCGGCAGGTGTGCGCCGCGCTTGCGATCGCGCGCCCAGTGCGTCAGCAGGAAGGTGGGGGAACTCGCATCGCATACGGTGCAGACGTGCGCACCGCCATCGGCGATGCCCATCACCGTCGCTTCATCCTCCAGCATCTCGCGGATGTTGTTGAGGCTGCCTTCGGTGTAGTTCTCGAAGGTTTCGACCAGCAACTGTTTCCCATCGCGCTCCATCATCGCGTCGAGCGCGAGCGACCATGGGCTCACGCCGGCGGCCTGCGCCCGCGCCCCTATGCTGATGGAAGGATGCGGTTCGTAATCGTAAGTGTCGTCGACGACATAAATTCTGTTGAGCGCGTCGGCAATTCGCCTTGTATGGTCGTCGGCCGGCCGGTCCCCGACCAGCTTGCGGCGCAGAGCCGGATCGTGCTTCAAAAGCCCGACGCGTTGGGCAGGTGTCAGAAGATGCATCGCGAGCCATGCCGGATGCGACGAAAACGGATGGATGGTGGTTTCCAGCCCCATCATGATGCCGATTGGCCGGCAGCCCACCTGTCCATTGACCTCGACACCGGCTTTGCGCGCTGCGTGAATCTGCCCGCGCGTCTCGCGCCACAGGTCGGGCGCGTTGTTGACCTGCAGCAGCAGAACCGACAGCGGCCGGCCTGAGATCTGCGCCGCCGCGCGCAATATTTCGAATTCACCCGGGCCGAAATCGGAATTGACTTCGATGACACCCCGGCCGGCCCGCTTCATCGCGGCAGCCAGGCCGAACAGTTCGGGCTCGCCTGCCGACAGGCTGGGCGTGGACCGCCCGTCGGCCGCGCGATGCTTGATGGTGCGCGAAGTGGTGAACCCGAGCGCGCCGGCGCGCAACGCCTGTTCAAGCAGTTCGCCCATCTGTCCGATTTCCTCGTCTTTCGGCGCGGCCGCGTGATCGGCGCCGCGATCACCCATCACGTAGAAGCGCAGCGCCGCATGGGGCACCTGTGCCCCGACATCGATTACCTTGGGCGCCGCTTCGAGCGCATCGAGATAGTCGGGAAAGGATTCCCAGTTGAATTTCACGCCTTCGGCGAGCACGGTGCCGGGAATGTCCTCCACGCCTTCCATCAGGTTGATGAGATAGGGCGCCGCGCCTTTGCGCACGGGCGCGAAACCCACGCCGCAGTTGCCGAACACGACGGTCGTTACGCCGTGCCAGGAAGAGGGCGTCAGATACGGATCCCATGTCGCCTGGCCGTCATAGTGCGTATGGATGTCGACGAAGCCCGGCGTGACCAGCAATCCGCGGGCATCGATTTCGCGGCGTCCGCGGCCGATGTCGCCGCCGACGGCCGTAATAAGATCGCCATCGACTGCGACGTCGGCGGCGCGGCGCGCTGCTCCGGTACCGTCTACGACCGTACCATTACGGATTACGAGATCGTGCATGAAGCGCCTCCGGTTTTCTTGTTCTGGAACGACGTACGGGCAGTGGATGCCGCGCCGGTTCGTTCTTATAGTCCAAGGCTCGCGGCCGCGCAACCCGGAATTTTCAGCGAACTATTCAACCAGCCGGTCGCGTTAAGATGCGAACTTGGCGATTCTTCTGGAAACCGCAGTGAACCGGCTCCCCGCCTTGCGACTTGCGATCTCCGGCATGCTGGCTCTGGCCATTGCCATCGGGGTCGGCCGCTTCGCGTTCACCCCCATTCTGCCGATGATGCAGAAGGACTACGGTCTGACGCTGCGCATGGCCGGCTTGCTGGCCTCGGTGAATTATGTCGGCTATGTCATCGGCGCGCTGTCGGCGATCTGGATTCGCGCGGCGACGGCGACGGTAGTGCGCTTGTCGTTGGTGACTGTCGCCCTGCTGACCGGGGCCATGGGAGTGACGCATCAACCAGTAGTCTGGCTGCTGCTGCGCGGACTCGCAGGAATGGTGAGCGCGTGGGTCCTGATATTTGCATCCGCGTTCATCCTGGAGCAACTGGCGATCCTGGGCGAAAGGCGGCTTGGCGGCGTGGTGTTCGGAGGCGTCGGGTTCGGCATCGCGCTGACGGGCGCATCCTGTCTGCTATTCCTTGATCTATCATGGCCGGCCGACCAGGCCTGGATCGCGCTCGGTGCCATTGCGCTGGCACTTATGTTCTTGTGCTGGCCCGGTTATCGCAATGCGACGCACACGCGGCTGCCAACCCGGGAAAATGCCGTGCCGTTGCGGCTGCGCGCGCACATCCTCGCGGTCCTCTGTTACGGCATCTTCGGCTTCGGCTACATCATCCCGGCCACCTTCCTGCCTGCCATGGCGAAGCAGATCATTTCCGATCCGGCGGTGTTCGGCTGGGCCTGGCCGATTTTCGGCGGCGCGGCGCTCGTGTCCACGCTGTTGGTAGGCTGGCTGTCGGCGCATTTTCGGAATCGGCTCATCTGGGCGATGTCGCACGCGGTCATGGCAGTTGGCGTCGCCACGCCCGTGCTGCTGCCCGGCATGGCCGGCATCGTGATTTCGGCCTGTTGCGTCGGCGGCACCTTCATGGTCGCAACGATGGCCGGCATGCAGGAGGCACGCATCCTGGCGCCGGATCACGCGTCGCGTCTGATGGCGGCAATGACAGCGGCTTTCGGCATCGGGCAGATCTGCGGCCCGCTGCTGGTGAGCCTGATGGCTGGACTGCAGGACGGCATGCATGCGCTGTTGATCGGTGCCGCGGCCCTGCTGCTGGGAAGTGCGGCGGTGCTATTTCGTCGCTAAAGCGGCGATCAGGCCCCAATAGCGTTGAGCAATTCGTAGCGCGCAACCATGGTGTCGTAATCGGTCTTGCTAGCACCACCGCCCGCCGACCCATGCAATAAACGCCGGAATCGGTCTATTCCTTGGCTTGCGCGACTGGCCGGGGACGGTATTTTTATGTGCGCGAGCAGTTGACTTGCACGCAATACGGTCCTATAACCGAGGTGGCATAAGGGGCGATCCTCCGAAGCCACTCCTCCTCCATCACCGCCGCGCCTCAGGTTCTCGCCGTGACCACGAACGGTACTTTCGGCAACCAGACCTTCGGCATCTCCTCGGGCACTTCGGGTTGCACTCAGGACGGCACCGTCACCTCAACCTGGAAGACCTCCATGTTCATCGACGGCAACAAGGAGCGGCTGGCGCGCGACATGGCCGTGGGCGCCGGCGAGACGCTGGATTCGCTCGCGCACCTGATGGGCGTGCGCCCGGAGCACCGCGCGCAGTTCAATCGCGCAACGCAGCAGAACCTCACCCGGATTTTCCCTTCCGAGGATGTGGCAACCGAGCAGGTGGTGGTGGCGCTCAAGGAGGTGCTGTCCTCCGATCAGATCCTTGCCCAGTACGCTGCTTCGATCTAGGCCCGGACGATTCCGGGCTGTCGTGAAGACACCCAGTGGGAAGCCACTGGGTGTTTTTTTGTCCGCTCTCGCGCCGTTGGCGAGGCTGCTGTGGGCCGGCCTCTTGGCGGTTTGCCTGGGCGCATTGATCGCGCCGGACCCGGCGCGTGCCGACGACTATCTCGACGAGTTGAAGGTCCGCTCGCGCGAGTTGCGCCTGCATGAGCGACGCGAATGGCATCGATTGTTGCATTACATTACGAATCTGGCGCGCCCGGGCGTGCACGGCCTGGCGGACGCGCCCCGATTTTATCTGGCGCCGAACGGCAAAACGAACCCGCAGGCGGAACTCGAAGCCACGCTGGAAAGTTTTTTCTCCGCCGCCGCGGAAACCGCGGACAGCCAGAATCCCCAGTGCCAGTTCATCGCGCGCTATGCGTGGCTCAACCGCGAACTAGCCTTCGATCCGTCACGCCTGCCCCCGCAGCCGTGCAAGCGTTTCCATGCCTGGCGCGAGGCCCTGAATCCGGAGGGCGTGACGCTGGTTTTCCCGTCGGCCTATTTGAACAATCCTTCATCGATGTATGGCCATACGCTGCTGCGCATCGATGCCCGGGATCAGGACGAGCGCACTCGTTTGCTGGCCTACGCCGTGAATTTCACCGCCACAACCAGCGAAACCAACGGCTTCCTTTTCGCCATCAACGGCCTGATCGGCACCTACCCCGGCACATTCTCGATGATGCCGTATTACCTCAAGGTGAAGGAGTACAACGATCTGGAGAATCGCGACATCTGGGAGTACGAGCTCAATCTGAAAGCGGACGAAATAGACCGGCTGCTGATGCACGTCTGGGAGCTGGGCCCGGTCTGGTTCGATTATTACTTTTTCGACGAAAACTGTTCCTATTACCTGCTGGAGGTGCTGGAAGTTGCGCGCCCCGATCTGGACCTGAGCAGCCGCTTTCGCTGGTGGGCGATCCCCTCCGACACGGTGCGTGCGGTGGTCGAGCAGAAGGGACTGCTCAAGTTTCGCTGGTGGGCGATCCCCTCCGACACGGTGCGTGCGGTGGTCGAGCAGAAGGGACTGCTCAAGCGCGCCGTGTACCGGCCTTCGAACGCCACGCTGATACTCTACCGTCTGGGGTTGATGTCGGCAACGGAACGCGCCCTGGTCAGTGAAATGAGCCGCGGGCGCATTTCAACGAAGACTCCGTTGTTCGCCGCATTATCGCCGGCGGACCAGGCGCGCGTACTCGAGGTGAGCCACGACTATCTGAATTATCTCCGTGCCACAGATCGCAGTCCAGTCGCCGAGCCGGCGGCGCTCGCACGTCAACTGATGCTGGCTCGCAGCCGTCTCGGAGCAGAGCCGGACGACCCGCCGGTACCCGTTCCGGATGTGCGCCCCGACCAGGGCCACGGAACCGCCCGCGTTGCAGTTGGCGCCGGTCGTCGCGACGGCACCGACTTCGTCGAATTGCGCGCGCGGCCGTCCTACCACGAGCTGATGGATCCCGAGGGCGGCTACGTGCGCGGGGCGCAGATCGAATTCTTCGACTTCGCACTGCGTCGCTACGGCAGTGGCGAAGGCCTGCGCCTGGAGGAGTTGAAACCGGTGGATATCGTCTCTATTTCGCCGAGAAACGATTTTTTCAAGACACTGTCCTGGAACGTCGATGTCGGTTGGGCGCGCACGCGCACCGAAAGCGGCGCGGAGCCGCTGGTGTTCGAGGTGAACGGCGGTGCCGGCCTCGCCCGGAATGTGCCGGATGCGCTGCACGGCAGTACGCTGATCTATGCCTTCCTGGAGACGACCACCCGTGTGGATGAACGCATTGCTCGCGGCTTCGCGCTCGGCGCCGGGCCGAGCATCGGCATGATTGCCGACTTGACGGCGCGCTGGCGGGCGGAATTGCATGCCCGCGGACGACGTTTCTTCGCGGGCGATACCGATACTTCTTGGGAAGCGGGCCTGCGCCAGCGCTACACGCTGAATACCAACAACGCGCTGCGCTTCGACGTATCGCGCGAGCATCAGGAAAAACTATCTTGGAACACCGTGCTCATTTCGCTGCATCACTATTTTTGAACGTGACGCGCTGGCTGCCGAACCTTGTGCTTGCCGCGGTTCTCGCCGGATGCACGCAATTTTTCTTTCAGCCGCACCGCCACAGGATCCTGACGCCGGAAACGTTCGGCCTTGCGTATCAGGAGGTGCGATTCAGGACAGACGACGGGTTCGAGCTGCTGGGCTGGTTTCTTCCGGCGCAGGGCGATGCCGCGGGGACGATCCTGTTTTTGCATGGCAACGCCGAAAACATCAGTACCCACATTTCCGCCGTTGCCTGGCTGCCCGCACAGGGGTTCAACGTCTTCCTCGTCGACTATCGCGGCTATGGCGCGTCCGAAGGCAACCCTTCGCTTGCCGGAGCCGAGCAGGACATCGATGCGGCGATGCGCACGCTGCTCGCGCGCAGCGATATAGATACGAACCGCATCGTTGTCTACGGCCAGAGTCTGGGCGGGGCGCTGGCTGCGTACAACGTCGCGTACTCACCCTATCGCGACCATGTCCGCGCGCTGGTAATCGAGAGCGCGTTTTCGAGTTACACCGGAATCACGCGCGAAAAGCTGGCGGCAACCTGGCTGACCTGGCCGTTCCAGTGGCTCGCTTCGCTTACCGTGGACGAAAGCTTCAGTCCACTGCCGGCGATGACGCGGATCAGCCCGATTCCGCTGCTGGTCATTCATGGCGATCAGGATGCGATCGTGCCGGACCATCACGGGAAACGACTCTACGATGCGGCGCTGGAGCCCAGACAACTGTGGATCATACCGGGAGCCGGGCACATCCAGGGCATGCGCCAGGAAATGTGGCGCGACCGGTTTGTGGCGTACTTGCGCGGGGTTCTGAAATAGCAAGCGCTGAAACGGTCGACCGGATTTATCAATTCACCGATCGCTAATGCTTTGTCTTCGCCGCTGGCGTCGAGACGAACAGGAAAAATCCGAGCACGAACAGCGCGAGGGCGGCCGGCAGCCCATAGCTCCCGCCGAACAGTGCGGCAAGCATGCCGCAAGCCCAGAGAATTACGCCGGCGACACGGCGCGCAGAAAGTCTGCGGCGCCCGCTTCGCTTCGCCTTTCCAGGCTTCATCCGGATACCTCCCATCGGACACGGCAGCCCAGTATCGCCTCAATCGCCTGTCTCGTTCAAGACTTCGTAGCATGCACCCATGGTGTGGTAGTCGGTCTTTCCCGCGGGGGACTTTTCGTCGCTGTATTTCCGGTTGTCTCGCGTAAGGATGCGGTACCACGCGCCGTGCTCATGATCGACGAAATGTCTCCAGCTGTAGGCCCAGATGCGCTCGTACCACCGCCAGTATTTCTCGTCGCCGGTACGCTTTGCCAGCAGCGCCGCCGCGGCCAGCGATTCCGCCTGCACCCAGAAATATTTATCTCCGTCGCAGATGCCGCCATCGGGCGCAAAACCGTAGACAATGCCGCCGTGGTCGTCGTCCCATGCGTGTTTCATCGCGGCGTCGAACAGCTCGACCGCGCGCGGCGCCAGCCACTCCGCGCCGGTCAGTCGGTCCGCGTGCCGCCCGAGTATCAGCAGCAGCTTCGTCCATTCGGTCAGGTGTCCGGGCTGATATCCCCAGGGACGGAACATATTGGTCGTGTCGTCCCTGTTGTAATCCCAGTCCACCGACCAGTCGGCGCGGTAGTGCTCCCAGACGAGCCCGTTCGCCAGCGCCGCCTGTCTGACGGTGATGTTTCGCGCCAGTTTCGCCGCGCGATCGAGATAGCGCGCCTGGCCGGTGGCGTCGAACGCCGCCAGCATCGCCTCGCAGGCATGCATATTTGCGTTCTGCCCGCGATACGAGGAGACCGCCGACCAGTCCGCAGCGGCTTCATCCGCGTACAGGCCGGATGCCGGCGACCAGAATTTACGCTCCATCTGGTCGAACGTCTCGCCGATCCAGGCGCGCGCCGTTTCCACTCCCGCCATGGACGCATGGGCATAGGCCAGCAGGACGAATGCGAGTCCGTAACAGTGATTGGTGGCATCGGCGACGCGTGCGCCGTCGAGCAGCCAGGCGTAACCGCCGGTCGACGCGTTGCGATGCCGGTCGCGAAGGAATTCCAGGCCATGCTGCAGGGCCTCCAAATACGCCGCATCGCCGAACCGGCGATAGGCCATCGCATAGTTGAAGATGAACCGCGTGCTGCTGACCAGGTGACGAGTATGCGCATCGTAGACCCTGCCGTCGTCGCGAAAAAAATGGAAGAACCCGCCGGCGGGATCGATCGCGCGCGGATGGTAGAACGCCATCGTGTGGCGGATGTGGTCGAGCAGAAAATTCGGATCGCGGAAGTCCGGCATGGTCTCGGGTTACTTCAGGTTAAAGCTCACCACGAAGGACACGAAGGAACACGAATATCCTCGCGATTGCGTGGAGTACCCTTTTAGGAATGCAAAGAGATTAATTTGCAATATGTGGAGCAGAGACACGATGGCTGCCAATCAAGATACCAAACCAAAGCAGAACACACTCGTGCACGCGATGCCTTTCCTCGCATTCCTTCATTCCCTTCGTGTCCTTCGCGGTCAGCTCTGGTTTGTCTCAGTCCATTTGCGCCAGCACTGCTTCTACTGAGCCCAGCGTCGGAGGCGCGGCACCGGCATGCAGGCAGGCGGCTGTCCCCGCCGCCACCGCGTATCGCAAATGCGCTTGCCAATCCGCATTGGGACGATTCATCAGGCTGCAGAGCAAACCGCCGATGCTGGCGTCGCCCGCGCCCACCGTGTCGGCGATTTCAACGTTCGGACTGACTTGACGTAAACGCTGCCCGCGCGAGTGCAGTTCCGCGCCTTCCGCGCCGAGCGTCACCATGATCGCCGCTTTCGGATTGAGCGCCTTGAGCTGCGCCAGCGCGCCTACCTGATCGCTGGTGCGGAACAGGCCGCGCAAATCCTCGTCCGATACCTTGATTACATCGGCCAGGTGCGCGACGCGGACAAGAGTTGCATCGTAAGCAGTCGTCATCAGGTTGCGGAAGTTCGGATCGAAGCTCACGCGCGCGCCTGCGGCTTTCGCGTCTTCCAGCAGGCCGACCAGCCGGCTGCGCAGAGGTTCGCGTGCGAGGCTGATCCCGCCGCAATGCAGCCACTCGACCGACCGGCTCCAGTTTGCGGGAAGCAAAGCCGGGTCGAAGGCGAGATCGGCGCTGTCGGTGCCGATGAAGTAATACCGCGGCGGCGATGTTTCATGCACTATTGCCAGCAGCGAGGGCTTGTCGTGCTGTTGCAGGAAGCGCATGTCCAGTCCGGCTTCACGGCTCAACGCGGCAATCTCATTGCCGAAGTTGTCGCGGCTTACGCTGCCGGCAAACGCACTCGAAATGCCGAAGCCCGCAACGACGCGCGCCACATTCCAGGGCGCGCCGCCGGCGCGCGCCAGCCAGTATCCGTTGTCCTGGCGGATCAAATCGGTCAGTGCTTCACCGGCACTGACGAAGCGTGGTTCGGGGTGTGTTGCCGTCATGCGATGCCAGCCTGCACCTGCAGAAAGCCGCGCATGCGCGAAACCGCAAGTTCGGGATCGATGAGTGCGCCGCAGCGGTCCGCGAGCTCGAACACCTTGGAATAGTGCAGCACGGAGCGCGCCGATTGCAGTCCGCCGGCGGCTGCGAAATGCGACTGCCAGCCGTTGAGCCAGGCGATGAAAATCACCCCGGCCTTGTAATGCCGGGTAGGCGCGCGAAAGATTTCGCGCGACAGCGGAATCGTCGGGGCGATGGTTGTCTTGTAGCCTTCGGCATCGCCGGCGGCGAGCCTGGCCAGCGCTGCTGCGGCCACCGGTGCAATCGGGTCGAAGATGCCGAGCAGTGCATGCGAGTGATGGGTGCCGTCGCCGGCGATCAGCGTGTCGTAGTTGAAATCGTCGCCGGTGAACATGATGACGCCGGCAGGCAGCCTGGGGCGCATCGCCACCTCCCACTGGGCGTCGAGCAGCGAAATCTTGATGCCTTCTATTTTCCGCGCATTCGTCCGCACGATGTCGAGCACCGTGTCCATTGCCGCCGCAATGTCGTTCGTGCCCCAGTAGCCCTTCAGCGCAGGGTCGAACATCTCACCCAGCCAGTGCAGTACGACTTTGTCCTTGCATTGGCGCAGCAGTTCGCCGTAAATGCGTTTGTAGTCGTCGGCGCTTTTTGCCACAGCCGCCAGCGCCCGGCTCGCCATGAGAATGATGCGTCCACCGGCCGATTCTACCGCTTCGATCTGCTCCTGGTAGGCGCGCATCACATCGGCGATCGTGGTGCGGTCATTCGCGACCAACTGGTCGGTGCCGACGCCGCAGGCGAGATCGGCGCCGGGAATGGTCCGGGCATGGGCAACGCTGCGGCGGATGAGTTCTTTCGCGCCCGGCCAATCCAGACCCATGCCGCGCTGTGCGGTGTCCATGGCCTCGGCGATCTTGAAGCCCAGCCGCCACAAGTGCTCGCGGAAGCGCAGCGTCGCCTCCCAATCGATCACCGGCGCACCGTCCCATGGATCGCAGGGCTGGAGCGGATCGACCACCACGTGCGCAGCGGCGTAAGCGCTGCGGTTCCATTGCGCGGGCGTCACCCGGGCAAACGGCGAGGACGCGTTGGTTAGCCTGTACGGTCGCAATGCGCCGCGGTCATCCGGCAGGGGCAGTTGCATGACGGTTCCTCAAGCAAGGCGGCCGAGAATAAGATCCGCGGCCTTTTCCGCGACCATGATGGTGGGCGCGTTGGTATTGCACGAAGGGATGAAGGGCATCACCGACGCGTCGGCCACACGCAGGCCTTCGAGGCCGATTACGCGCAGCTCCGGCGTCACCACACTGGTCATGTCGCCTGGCGGTCCAATGCGGCAGGTGCCCACGGGATGGTGGTCCGTCTTGGCGTGCGCGCAGGCGAAGTCGAATAGCTCGGCGTCGGTGTTCATCGCATCGCCGGGCAGTCGCTCGGCCAGGACGAAGCGTTTCAGCGCGGGTTGGCGCAGGATCTCGCGCGCCATGCGCAGCCCCTCGATGGCGAGATCGCGGTCACGCGGTTCGGCCCAGTAATCCGGATCGATCAGCGGTGCCGCGGCCGGGTCCGCACTCGCCAGCCTTACGCTGCCGCGCGAGCGCGGACGCAGGTAGGCGCTGTTCAGCGTAACGCCGGTATGCTTCATCTTCGCCACCCCGGCTTCGATACCGGATCCGAGGCCCAGATGAAACTGGATGTCGGGCGAGCGCGTATCTTTCTGCGCGTACCAGAAGCCGCCGGTTTCGAACAGGCTGGAAGCCACCGGGCCCTTCTTCCACAGCAGATACTGAAGGCCGGCCCACGCCGCGCGGTGGACGTGGTTGTACCTGTCGTAGGTGTGGTCCCCGGTGCACTCGGCGATGACGAACAGGTCGAGATGGTCCTGCAGATTGCCGCCTACGCCGGGCAGGTCGTGCACGACTTTCACACCGACGGAGCCCAGATGGCCGGCCGGCCCGATGCCCGACTGCATCAGGAGTTTGGGCGAGCCCATCGCCCCGGAGGTCACGATCACTTCGCGCCCGGCACATACGAATTGCGGCGAGGCCGAGCCTGCCCTGGCTACTTCAACGCCGGTCGCGCGTCCATTTTCCACCACCACGCGCAAGGTCTGCGTCCCCAGCCGCACGGTCAGATTGCGCCGATCGCGGATCGGATGCAGGTAGGCCGCCGATGTGGACGAACGGCGCGCATTCGATTGCGTGAGTTGGTAGTAGCCCAGCCCCTCCTGATGCGCGCCGTTGAAGTCCGGGTTGAAGGGGATGCCCAGCTCCTGCCCGGCCTGGAAGAAGGCCTCGCAGATCGGCAGCGGGCCGCCGTAACCGTGGTATTCGTTGGCGTAACGCTCGTTGTTCTCGGCGCGCTTGAAGTAAGGCAGCACCTCGCGATAAGACCAGCCGTGCGCGCCGGCGTCGCGAACCCACGCGTCGTAGTCAGCCGGCACGCCGCGCGTATAGATCTGCGCGTTGATCGACGAGCCGCCGCCGATGACTTTGGCCTGCGTGTAACGCAGCACGCGGTTCTTCAGGTGTCTCTGCGCAACGGTGGACCAGCCCCAGGAGCCGATGCCCTTGGTCATCTTCGCGAAGCCCGCCGGCAGATGAAAGTACGGATGGCGGTCGGAACCGCCGGCTTCCAGCAGCAATACCTTGACCGACGGATCGGCGCTCAGCCGATTTGCCAGCACGCACCCCGCCGTGCCCCCGCCTGTGATGATGTAGTCGTACGCGCTCTCAGCCATGTCGCAATAGATCAAAAAAAACACGGGCACCGCAGAGGACGCAGAGGACGCGGAGGAAGTACAAAAACAAAGAAAGTTCTGAGAGTAGAAAGTTGGCATCCGCAGTTACTTTGGCGCCCGCTCTGAGTGTTCTCCCCATAGTCTTTATCCTTTTTGATTCTCCTCCGCGTCCTCCGCGTCCTCTGCGGTGAGAGTGTCTGGAATTTGTTCATAGCCGCGGAATAGCCAAACCGCCGTCGAGATTGATGACCGAGCCGGTGGCGAACTGGAATTGTCCGCTTGCCAGCGCGGCCACGGCGGCGCCGATGTCTTCCGGTTCGCCCCAGCGCCCCATGGGGACCAGGCCGTCGGCGATACGCTGGTCATACTTGTCGGCAGCGCCTGCCGTCATCGGGGTCCGGATTACGCCGGGACGCACCTCGAACACCGGGATGCCGTCGCGCGCAAGGCGCAGCGCGAACAGTTTTGTCAGCATCGCGAGCCCGGCTTTCGACATGCAGTATTCGCCGCGTTCCGGCGAAGCGAGAGCTGCGCTCACCGAGGAGACGATGATGATCGAGCGCGCGTTCCGCGAAGCGGTCCCGGTCATGTGCTTTGCGACAGCTTGGGTAAAAAAGAAAGTGCCGCGAAGGTTCACGTCCAGCACCTGATCGAACGCTTGCGGCCTTACGTCCAGCAAATCGCCGCGTGCGGGAGAAGGTACGCCGGCATTGTTGACCAGGCAGTCGATCGCACCGCAATGCGAGACTGCTTCCGCCACAACGCGCGCATGATCGGCCGTGTCGGCCAAATCGCTGCGCAGAAAGTGCGCTTTTGCACCGGCTGCATGCAAGGCCGCGAGCGTGGCACGCGCGTCGTCATCTTCGGTAATGTCGGTGACTACGATATCGAAGCCCGCGCCGGCCAGCGCGAGCCCGATGGCGGCGCCGATGCCGCGACGCGCGCCGGTGACGAGGGCCACGGGACGGAACTGGGCCATGTCAAAACTCGTGCAGGCGTGCCTTCAGGTGGCTGCCCACGCGCAGCGCCTGGGCGGCAATCGTAAGCGCCGGGTTGAGCGCGGCGGAGGAAGGAAAGAAGCTCGCGTCCACCACATAGAGATTATCGTGATCCCAGGCACGGCAATACGGATCCAGTGCGGAAGCGGCCGGGTCGGTTCCGAAGCGCGCGGTGCCGCACTGGTGCGAGGGCGTATCGGTACCGAACGGCTTCGACAGCACGATCGGGAAGCCGATGTCCTTCAGCAGCTTCTTCGCAACATCGACGAAGCGGCGGTGTGCGCGCAGGTTGCTGCGTTTCCAGCGCAACTCGATCGCGCCGTCAGTGCGCACCCTGACTTCGCTGTCTCGCTGCGCCAGGTCTTCGGACATGACGTACCAATCCACGCTGTGGCGCGCGAGCCATGTGCGCAGCCATTTCGGCGTGTGCGGCAATGCGCCGCGCAGCATCGGTTCCTGGATCTTGCCCAACAGCTGCAGGTTGCCCAATGGTTTGTCGCTCGCACCGCTGGCGAAGTAGAAATCGTTCAGCGAAAGCGTCTTGGGAAAGCGTGTGCCGTTCACCTCCAACGGTGTCAACGCCATGATCCCGGTGCAGTTGTGGTTCATGTAATAACGCCCGACCACGCCCGAAGAGTTGGCCAGGCCCTGCGGGTTGCGCGCATCGACTGAGCGCAGCAGCAGTGCGGCGCTGTTGATGGCGCCGGCAGAAAGCACAAACAGGCGTGCACGAACTTCATGTAACTTGCCGCCGCGCCGGTAATTTGCCGCGACGATGCGTTTTCCGCGTTCGTCCGCGATGAGCCGGATGACTTCGCTGCCGGTCAGCAACGCCACATTCGCGTGCTGCAATGCCGGATCGATCAGCCGGGTCTCGGCGTCACCCTTGGCGCCGATCCCGCACGGGAAAGCATCGCAGGTGCCGCAGCGGATGCAGGTGCCGCCGGGATGGAGGTCGACCGCAGAGGGCATGTTAAAAGGGTGCAGACCGAGCGCACGCATGCGTTCGAACGCCTTGCCGATGATCGGCTCGTGAGGAATCGGCGCATGCGGATAGGGCGTCGAACGGGGTGGTTCGGTCGGATCGTCGCCTGCCTGGCCGTGTACGCCGAACAGTCTTTCGGCCTCGCCGTACCAGGGTTCGAGATCGGCGTAACGCACGGGCCACCGCATGGTCTTGCCCTCGGCATGCTCGACGCCCTCGAAATCGCGTTCGCGGAAGCGAAACATGGCCGTGCCATACACCTTGGTGTGGCCGCCGACGAAGTAGAACTGTCCCGGACGGAAGGGTTGGCCGTTGCCGTCGTACCACGTTTCGCGCGTGCGGTAGCGCTGTTCGACGAATACCGATTCGGGACTCCAGTTCTGTGCTTCCCTGGGCAGGCGCTCTCCGCGCTCCAGGATCAGGATGCGAGCGCCCGTGCCGGCAAGCGTGAGCGCGACCGCCCCGCCTCCCACGCCGGAGCCGATGATGACCACGTCGCAGGACTCATTCGCCCCGACGCTCACGCGATCAGTGCCTCAGTCTTGGCGTCGAAACACACCAGTTTGGCGAGGTCGACGAAGAAGCGTGCATCTTGTCCGGGCTTGAGCGAAGCGTCGGGTCCCAATCGCACCGTGAATTCGTTTCCGCCGAGGTCGAGCACCACCAGCGTGTCGGCCCCGGTGGGTTCGATGACCTCGACGCGGGCATCGAATGCGCGCTCTGTCGGCCCCGCGACCCTGCCTGGGCGCGCAAGGTCTACCGCCTCGGCGCGGACGCCGGCGATTACTTCGCTTCCGATGTGGGCGTTCATTGCCGGCGGCATGTCGGGCAATTCGATCCGCACCGGCGGGCGCGTCCCCGTCTGGATGTCCAGCGCCAATTCACTGCCATTGCGCACCAGTCGCGCCTTGATCAAATTCATTCGCGGAGAGCCCATGAAACCCGCGACGAACGTGTTGGCGGGGCGATTGTAGACTTCATAGGGCGTGCCGAGTTGCTGCAGGACACCGCCTTTCATGACGGCGATGCGCGTGGCGAGCGTCATCGCTTCGATCTGATCGTGGGTGACGTAGACGATGGTCGCGCCCAGGCGCTGGTGCAGTTTCTTGATCTCGGTACGCATGTCCAGGCGCAACTGGGCGTCGAGGTTCGACAAGGGTTCGTCGAACAGGTAGAGCCGTGGCTCGCGTGCCAGAGCCCGGCCGATTGCGACGCGCTGGCGCTGGCCGCCCGACAACTGGCGCGGCTTGCGATCGAGCAGATGCTCGATCTGCAGCAGCCTGGCGACGCTCTTGATACGCTCGGCGCGCTTGCTTTTCTCGACCTTGCGCATCGCCAGCGGAAATTCGATGTTCTTGGCCACCGTCATATTCGGGTAGAGGGCGTACGACTGGAATACCATCGAGATGTTGCGGTCGGCCGGCGGCAACGGCGTGATATCGCGGCCGTCCAGTCGCAACTCACCCGCGGAGGGTTCCTCCAGGCCGGCGATGATGTTCATCAGTGTGCTCTTGCCGCAACCCGACGGGCCGACCAGTACCAGGAATTCGCCATCGGCCATACTGATGGAAATGTTGTGGAGGATTTTGGTCGGGCCGAAGCTCTTTTGCACATTGATCAGATCCAGCGTAGCCATGAATTCACCCTTTGACCGAACCCGCCATCAAGCCGCGGACGAAATATTTGCCGGAGATCAGGTAGACGACCAGCGTCGGAACCGCCGCGATGAACGCGCCGGCGAAATGAACGTTGTATTCCTTGACCCCGGTGGAGCTGTTGACCAGATTGTTCAGCGCGACGGTAATCGGGAAGGAGCTGTAATCGCTGAAGGAAGCGCCGAACAGGAACTCGTTCCAGATGTTGGTGAACTGCCAGATGACCGTGACCACGATGATCGGCCCGCTGCTGGGCAGCAGGATGCGAAACAGCACGCCGAAAAAATCCGCCCCGTCGATGCGCGCCGATCTGATGAGTTCAATCGGGAACGCGGCGTAGTAGTTGCGGAAGAACAAGGTCGTGAAACCGATTCCGTAGACCACGTTGACGAAGATCAGGCCTTTGACGGTGCCGGCGAGGCCGAGGATGCCTAGGGTCTTCGCCATCGGGATGAGCACAATCTGGAACGGAATGAATACGGAAAAGAGCATGGCCGCGAACAACAGGTTGGCGCCGCGGAACCGGAACTGGGTGAGGATGTAACCATTGAGCGCGCCGATCAGCGTCGAGATCGCGACCGCCGGCACAACCAGCAGGAACGAATTCAGAAAGTAGGGCTTCAGTCCGGTGGGCTGCACGCCGATCTGCGCCGTGCTCCAGGCGGTAAGCCAGGGCTCGATGGTCCAGACAACCGGCAGGGCCATGAGGTTGCCACCGCGGATTTCGTCGAGCGGCTTGACAGAATTGACGACCATCACATAGACCGGCAACAGGAACAGCAGCGCCAGGCACAGCAGTACCGCGTAGAGGAGGATGCGATCGGCTCCGAAGCCTTGCGAGCGGTGGTCAGCCATTCTTGACCTTGCGCATCTCGCTGAAGAGATAAGGCAGCACGACCAGTCCGATCGCGGCGAGCATCATGACCGCACTCGCGGCGCCCACCGACATCTCGTTGCGCGTGAAGCTGTACTGATACATGAAAACCGACGGCAGCCAGGTTGAGCGCCCGGGCCCGCCGTTGGTCAGCGCGATGATCAGGTCATATGACTTGATCGCCATGTGCGCCAGAATCACGAAGGCCGAGACAAAGACCGGACCGAGCTGCGGAATGATGATATGCAGGTAGATTTGCCAGCTGCGCGCGCCGTCGACGCGCGCCGCGCTGATCTGCTCGGCGTCCACTCCCCGCAACCCGGCGAGGAACAATGCCATCACGAAGCCCGTGGTCTGCCATACGGCAGCGATGACGACGCAGTAGATCGCCTTGTCGCTGTCCTTGATCCAGCCGAAGGCGAAACTTTCCCAGCCAAGATCGTGCATCGTATGCTCGAGGCCGACGCCCGGATCGAGCAGCCACTTCCATGCCGTGCCGGTGACAATGAATGACAGCGCCATCGGGTAAAGGAAGATGGACCGGAACGCAGTCTCGGCGCGAATGTGCTGGTCGATCAGGATCGCGAAGCCCAGCCCGAGCACGATGGCCACGCCGATGTACAGGCTCGCAAACACCCAGAGATTGTTCAGCGAGACATGCCAGTTCTCCAGCGCGAACAGTCGCTGGTAGCTGGCCGTGCCCGCCCACTCGTACGACGGCATCAAGGTCGACGACGTGAACGACAGGTAAATCGTGAACATGATGTAGCCGTAGACGCAGACCAGCACGAGCAACACGCTGGGGCTGAGCAACAGCTTGGGCAATACACCGGCTCGCATGGTCAGGGAACTCCGTTGTCCCGGGCGGGGACAATCCGCCCGGGAACTGGAAATGGCTCGTTGAAGTGACGAGCCTACTGCTTCACTGCCGCTGCGAGTGCGGTAACCGCCTGCTTGTCGTCGAGCTGCCCGTTGAAGTGGCGTGTGACGACGTCGTAGATCGCGTTCTTGATCGAGGCCGGTACTGCGTGGCCATGCGCGATCGAGCCGACGAGGGTGTTTTTCTTGTTGGCCTCTGCCAAATCTTTCATGCCCTTTTTGCCGCAGGCATCGAAGGCCGTGTCAGGCACGTCGGTGCGAGCAGGTACCGAACCCTTGACGACGTTGAACGCCGACTGGAAGCCGGGGTCCATGATCGCCGACGCCAGTTTCGCCTGGGCCGCTTCTTTGTCGGCGCCGACCTTGAACATCACGAACTGGTCCGAATTGAACGACACGTTGCCCTGGGTCCCCGGCGTGCGGAAGCACAGGAAGTCCTTGCCCGGAACTTTTTTGGCGTTGATGAACTCGCCCTTGGCCCAGTCGCCCATCATCTGGAAGCCCGCCTTGCCGCTGATCACCATGCCCGACGCCACGTTCCAGTCGCGCCCGGAAAAGTCTTTGTCCACCAGTTTGCGAAGTTGGGACATGCGCTGGAACACCTTTTCGGTGGTAGGCGAATTGATTGCTTTTTGATCCAGATCGATGAATGCCTTGCGGTAGTAGTCGACGCCGCCTGTGGACATCACCACGCCGTCAAACAGGGTCGCATCCTGCCATGGCTGGCCGCCGTGCGCGAGGCCTATGAAGCCAGCCTTCTGGACTTTTTCGGCATCGGCAATGAATTCATCCCAGGTCTTGGGCTCGCTGGTGATGCCTGCTTTTGCCAGGACTTCCTTGTTCGCCCATACCCAGTTGGTGGAGTGGACGTTGACCGGAGCGGCAATCCATTTGCCGTCGTACTTGGAGAATTTCTGCAGCGCAGACGGGACCGTTTTGTCCCAGCCTTCCTTAGCGGCTACCGCATTCAGGTCGGCCACTACACCTTGCTTGCCCCAGTCCGTGATGTCGAATCCGAGCATCTGCACCGCCGTGGGCGGATTGCCGGCCGTTACGCGGGCACGTACCGCAGTCATTGCGGCTTCGCCGCCGCCGCCGGCCACCGGCATGTCGTTCCACTTGATGCCCTGCTTTTCCAGGTTGCCCTTGAGCACGTTCAGGGCCGCGGCTTCACCGCCCGATGTCCACCAGTGCAGGACCTCGACGGAATTATCCGCCGCGAACGAGGTGCCGGCGAATCCGAACGCCCCCGCCAGAACTGTGACGATCAATTTCCTACGCATGTTTTTCTCCTCCAGCTATCAGTTTTGAATGCCCGATTTCGGCCGGACAATTGCCGTTCCAGAAAATGCATACACCTTGAGTTTGCCAAATTATGCCGGCAGCCACCATCCGTTATGCGATTTCCTTCGCATCCATGCGCCTCGGTCTGCGCGAAATCCTGTGATCCGTTGCGGCCGATGACACGATCTTGCAGCGCACCATCCCTTTCGCATGGATCGTGTCGGCAGCCGAATGATTTTCTGCTCTTCTACTTGCCACGGTACTCGGGTTGCCGCTTCTCGCGGAAGCTGGCGACACCCTCGCGGGCGTCCGCGGTGGTCGCGGCCAACGCGCCCGCCATCGTCTCCAGCGTCGCTGCCAAGCCATCACCCCGACCGGCGTCGATGATCTGCTTGGTGAGTTGCACCGATACCGGGGCCAGCTTGCAGATAGTGTCGGCAAGTTCGCCGGCACGCACCAGCACGCCCTTGTCCTTGAGCTGCTCGTGCAGGATGCCGATGCGCCGCGCTTCCATCGCGTCGATGCGCATACCAGTCAGGGCGAGATACTTCACCTGGCTGGCACCGATCAGGGCGACGAGCCGCTGTGTTCCCGACCAGCCCGGACAAGTTGCAATGGTCGCCTCCGGCAGCCCGAATGTCGCCGACGCTACGCCGATGCGGATGTCGGCTACCGCGGCAAGTTCGAGCCCGCCTCCGAACGCGTGACCATTGATCGCGGCGATGACCGGCACGCGCAGACGCGCCCATTGCTCGAAAACCTGGTGGCCGCGCCTTACCCAGCGGCGCCACATGTCGAGCGGTTCCAGCCCCGCCCAGGCATTGATGTCGGCACCGACGCAGAACGCCTTGTCGCCGGCCGCGGTCAGGATGACGCAACGAATCCCGGTATCGGCGTCAATCCGTGTGGCGATGTCAGCGAGCGTCTCCATCATTTCGGGTGTGAGCGCGTGGAGCTTCTCCGCTCGATCCAAGATGACCGTTGCAACTTCGCCGTCGACGTGAAACTTGATCTGGCTGGTCGGGGTTTCAAGCATGGGCCGACGCCTTGAGTTTTAATTTCAGCGGTGCGTTGCGGAACAGCGCGGGGTCCATGACCTTGAGCTGCGGATCGACCTTCAGCACGAACGCCGCTTGATCGAGCACGTCGCGCTTCAGATCTACGCCCGGTGCGATTTCCCGCACCGTCAAACCGTCGGCGATCAGGTCGATCACGCAGCGTTCCGTGACGTAGCTGATTTTTTGTCCGCGCTGGCGCGCCATCCTGCCGCTGAAAGTGACGTGTTCGACTGCGTCGACCAGTTTCCTGCTCCTGCCTTCCTGCAGGATCTTCAGCCTGCCGTCACCGACTTCGAGATTGGCGCCGGCCGTGAAGAAACCGGAAAAGACAATGTGCTTCGCATGCGCAGTGATATCGACGAAGCCGCCGCAGCCCGCGGTCAGATAGGGTTTGGCGCCGAGCTTGGAAACGTTGACGCTGCCGTCGCGGTCGATCTGCAGAAAGGACAACAGCGCGACATCGAAGCCGCCGCCCTGGAAATAGGTGAACTGGTCCGGTGAAGGGACGATTGCGTCGGCGTTCGCCGCGCAGCCGAATGCAAATCCGAGCAGTGGCACGCCGCCGACGGCGCCCTGTTCAATGACCCAGGTGACTTCGCCGTGCAATCCTTCTTCGAGCAACACGCGGGGCACGTTGGCGGAAATGCCGAAGCCGAGATTGACCGCGGAATCGGTGGTGAGCTCTAGCGCGGCACGCCGGGCGATCACTTTTTCCGCTCCCCACTCCTGCAGTTCGAAGCTGCTCTCGGGCCGGATGATTTCACCGCTGATCGCCGGGTCGTAAACGGTCTGCGTGGTCTGCATCTGTTCGGGATCGACCACGATATAGTCCACCAGCGTGCCCGGCACGTGCACCTGTTGCGGCTTGAGCGAACCGGCGCGGACCACGCGTTTGACTTGCGCGATGATCACGCCGCCGTTGTTGCGCGCCGCGAGCGCCTGGTCCCTTCCACCGAGAAAAGCCCCTTCGTGTTCGAAAGAGAGATTGCCGCGCTCGTCCGCGGTGGTGGCGCGCAGGATGGCCACGCGCGGCGCGATCGCCGGAAAAAACAGCCACTCTTCGTCGGCGAACACAACTTTTTTCACCACCGGTTCCGCCGCCGCACGCTTGTTCATGGCGCCGCCTTGGCGAGCCGGATCGACGAAAGTATCGAGACCCACTTTGGTGAGCACGCCGGGGCGTTTTGCCGCGGCGTCGCGGTGCATGTCGAAAAGAATGCCGCTCGGCAGGTTGTACGCGGCGATACCGTCTTCGACGATGAGGCGCCAGATCTCGGGCATCGGCAGCGACGACGGGCCGCTTGGATAGGAGCCGGCCAGAATTCTCTTCAGCATTCCGGGACGGGCGAGATGATCGATGCCGCGGATCCCGTACATGTCGCCGGCGGCGATCGGGTGCAGCGTGGTGAGATCGCGCGGGTGACCTTCCATGGCGAAGCGTGTGCCAAGCGCGGCCAGTACCTTGTCGGGACAGCCAAGCCCGCTGGAGGAACTGACGGTGACGACGTCGTCATCGCGTACGATTTGTGCGGCCTGTTCCGCGGAAATCACCTTATTCATGTTCGATGGATGATCGGGCGCTAAGAGAATCGGACTGCGGTGCAACCACCGGTTCGACTTGCTTCCAGAACAGCCAGCGCCGTTGCGAGTGAGCGCACACCGTCTTCGCCGGTGGCTGACGGCAATCCGTCGCCACGAATGGCACCGACGAACGCACGCAGCGCGCGAGCGTAAAGGTTCTCGTGGTCGAGCGGGATATCGGTCTCGCCCTGGGCATTGCGCAGTGTGACGCTGCCAACCGGGCGCTGTGTCATCACGTCCCGGCCGAGTATGGAACCCTCCGACCCGTGGATTTCCAGCCCGGTCCCGGCAAATTTCACCGTGAAGGCATCGTGAAGCTGTGCCACCGCGTTATTGTCGAAGCGCACCGCGGCCATCACGCCGTCCTCGAGTCCGCCTTCAGCCATCCCGGCCTGCTGCGACAGCGCAACGGCCTCCACCGGCTCGGCACCGAGGATGAAGCGCAGGGTGTCGGCGTCATGCACGGTAATGTCGAGGATCACACCCGCGCCAGCCGACGGTTTGTTGAGCCGCCAACCCTGCAGGTGCGGCGGCAGGTAAACGGCATGAAATACCCGCGCGTACAGGGGTGTGCCGATCGCGCCGGACTGCAACAGTTCACGGATCCTGCGATGGCTGGCGGCGTTGCGCAGATGATGATTGGTCCCCATGACCACCCCGGCCGCGTCGCATGCGGCCACCATCTCCCGGGCGTCGTCCAGTGTCAGCGCCAGCGGCTTCTCGCAGAGCACATGTTTTCCGGCTGCTGCCGCAGCCAGGGTCTGCGCCTTATGCAGTTCGTTGGTCGTGCTGATGTAAACCGCGTCGACGTCCGGGTCGGCCAGCAGTGCTTCCACGGATGGGTAACTGGCGGCGATCCGGTTCGCCTCTGCAAAAGCCCTGCCGCGGCCCGCATCTGCACTCATTACCGCGACGATTTCGTTGCCGGATTGGCCACGGATCGCATCGATCACCCATTCCCTGGCAATGGTGCTGGCACCGATCAATCCCCAGCCAATGCGCTTTCCCACGACTCCCTCCCAAATTGCCGAGGATCTCGCTCTTGTAGCGAGTTACTGTATTTTAGCGGCTAAATAACGATTTAATGACCAAATTGGAACGTTCCAATCAGAATATAATATGGCACCGGCGCTTAATCTTGTCAATAATTGCGGGAATCCATGACCACGCAAAACAATGCCCCGAAGCGCCGGTCGGTCACGATTACCGATGTAGCCCGCGCCGCCGGGGTCTCAAAATCCACCGTCTCTCTGGTTCTTCAGAGCAGCCCGCTCATTGCGCCCGAAACGGCCGAGCGAGTGCGCAAGAGCGTCGCCGCGCTTGGCTATGTTTACAACCGGCGCGCCGCCGACCTGCGACGCGAATCGTCGAACATGATCGGTATCGTCATCAACGACCTCGGCAATCCCTTCTTTGCCGAGATGCTGGTCGGAATGGAACGCCGGCTGGCCGATGCCGGTTACATCAGCCTGATGGCACACACGAATGAACGGCTGGACGTTCAGGACAAGGTGCTCACTTCCATGCATGAGTATCATGCGGCCGGCGTGATCCTGTGCCCGGCGTTCGATACGCCGCAGGCGTTGCTCGAGCGCACACGGCTTTCCGGCATTCCGCTGGTGATCGTGGTACGGGAGCCGGCAGCCGGCAATTACAATTTTGTCGGTGCCGACAACGAGCGCGGAACCTTCGACGCCAGCCGTCATCTGGTCGAGCAGGGCCACCGTCGCATCGCCTTCCTCGGTCGCGTCGGCGGCGGTCCGGTCTACGACTTCAGGCGTGCAGGATATGAACGGGCCATGCGGGAACACAATCTGCCGGTTGCACCCGAGTGGTTCATCAACATCGCGCTTACGCGGGATGGTGGACGGGATGGCATCCGTCAGGCGCTGGCCATGATTCCGCAGCCCACGGCGGCGGTGTGCTACAACGACGTGGTAGCCTTCGGCGCATTGAGCGAGTTGGGGGAGCACGGGCTGGTGGTCGGGCGCGATTTTGCCATCACCGGTTTCGACGGTGTCGCGGCTGCAGCGCATACCAATCCACCGTTGACCACGGTCGACGTCGGCCCGGGTTCACTCGGCGAATCCGCCGCTCAGGCGTTACTCGACCGCCTGGCCATTCCCGACGCGCCGCCGACCCGGCGTCTTATCGAACCGAAACTGGTCGTGCGTCAATCTTCCGGCCCGCCGAAGTAATCGGCTGCAGGTTCGTTCAGAGAGAAAGGGAATGGAAAAATTCGAACGCTTGCTCGCGGAGCTGTTGTCTCAGGAAGAGGAACTTCAGTTTCGCGAATTCCGCAACGACGATGCGCTGTTGCTCGGCATGAGGCTCGTGAACCACGCGAAGGCTGACGCAAAAGCGATCACGGTGGACATCTGTCGGAACGGCCAGCAGCTCTTCCATTGCGCATTGCCCGGCACTTCCGCCGATAACGATGCATGGATCCGGCGCAAGAACAACGTCGTCAATCATTATGGACACAGTTCGTTCTACGTAGGAACGCAGTTTCGTGCGAACAACACGACCTTCGAGCAATCGTCGCGGCTGGACAACAATCAGTATGCGGCGCACGGCGGAGCGTTTCCCCTCATCGTGCGCGATGTCGGCGTGGTCGGGACGGTGACGGTGTCGGGCCTTCCGCAGGAAGAGGATCACCGCCTTGTGGTTCAAGTCCTTCGAGAATTCCTCGCCCGATAGATCACCCTCCAGCCGGCTGGATCTTCACTGCGAATACGCTGCGTGCCTGGCACGTCGGAGTGCCCTTTCAGGCGCAGGGGAAACGTGCTGTATCGCAGACGGGAGCCGCGCGAAGAAGGGCAAAGAAGCCACTGCCGGCCGCAGATGGATCTGCGAACCGCGGAACGGGAAAACACCGCTTCAGGCGCGGTGGGCGGCGCGGCGCCGGCGTTCGATCGACGTATCGACTTTGACAGTTCGGCGATCGGACACGCCGGCGCGCCGGATCAATTCGTTCCAGACCGAATCGCTGCCTTCCGACCTGAAGCGCTCGTACAACGCGACTTCCTCTGGATAGGCGCCGTTGCAGCCGAGGCGTTCAAGATGACGTGTGCCAGACGCCGACGCGGTATCGGCATCCCAGGCCCGCATGATGGCCTGCCACAACGCACGCTCGAACGGCTCATCCTCGTCGTCGAAACCGTATTGCCATTTCAGAAATGACGCTTCCGCGGGAGTCAGCTCTTTGCTGCGAAACTTGATGCTCATGGCTCCTCGTTTTTGAACAGGCCCCGGAGCGATGCCGTCTGCTCCGGCACGGTGACAATACCACGGTCCGGCAATTTTCGCGGCCCCAGCCGGCTTTGACCGCAAAGCGGCGTGAAGTTCGCCGCCCGAAAGGGCGAGCCGAAAGGTCAAAGGTCACAGGTTAAAAGGAAAGGTGGAAATGCAAAGGCGCAGCCTTCCTTCCGCGAGACCCGGCGTAACTAAATTTCTGGTTTTTCACTTTCAACTTTAACTTTTCACCTTTCCTCTGATCTTATTGTAGATCGATCGCATGCTTCTTCAGATCTTCCAGGCTCACGTAATCGAGCGTGCGCTCGTGCGTGGAGGCGAGGACGACGCGCGGTGCGCAACCGGCCTTGAGCGCTTCGCGCCAGCGCGCGGCGCACAGGCACCAGCGGTCACCGGGCTTCAGTCCGGGAAAGCCGAAGTCGGGCATCGGCGTGCTCAGATCGTTGCCGCGGGATAGCGAGAATGCCAGGAATTCCTTGGTCATCAGCGCGCACACCGAATGCACGCCGTGATCGTCTTGCCCGGTATTGCAGCAGCCGTCCCGATAGAAACCGGTCAGGGGTTTGCTTCCGCAATCCCCGAGCGGTCCCCCGAGTACGTTGCGGGCCGTGTTGCCGCCGGGTGCTTTCGGATCGAAGGGCATTATCTGACCCGCACGAATTTCATGGTCCCGCCTTCGCCAGGCAGATCGAGGAAGAGGCTGTCCCCCCTGACGCGCTGTGCGACCACGGCCTCGAGAGACTTCAGGTAGCGCTCGGACCATGAACCCGACGGGCAAGCGACTTTGTTCATAGCCGAGACCCGGATGGCGATGGCGCGGCCGTCGGATTTGTATGCGGCCTGACCGCGATTGCAGTCCGCGCGCACCAGAGCCTTGCCGCCGCCCTGCAACTCCAGCGTATAGCGCTCCGGTTGCTCGATCGCGATCCTGTCGGCGGAAGAAACCAGTCCTTCCCATCTCCAGGAACCGATGGTGCTCGCCACGCCACCCAAGGGTAGGGCGGTTTTCGGCGAAGCTGCGGCTTTCGACTGCCGCAGTTGCAGGCCCTGGCTGCCGAACTGGGCGGCGGTCTCCGGAGTCGCCTGCAGGATGTCGCCCCGTTTGATGAAGTGCAGCGTGTCCGGGCCGGTGGCGACGCCGTCCTTGCGTTCGATGACGACATCGATCTGCTCGACCGAGATCGGATTCCAGCGGCCGTCTTCGGTAACGGGCGCCCGGTTGTTGCGGTAATCGGTGATCATGCTCATCGCGCCATCGGCTTTCAGGCGCATTTCTATCTTGCGGCCAGGACCGGTGGCGGCCGTCAAATCGCCGCTATAAATGACCATTGGTGGGGCGGCAAAGGCGGCGCTGCGCGGCAACATCATCAGAACCGCACCGGCAATGGCGCCCAATATGGCCACGCGAAGCAGGTGCGGGTGTCGAATCAGCATGGTCCGGGTCCGATTGGGAATGACAGGCGAATCTTCCCGCCACGGCCTCGCCATGGCAAGAGGCAATCAGGTTTTTGCCAGTTGGCGCGCCAGAACTTCCCGGTCCACGTTCGCGCCGCTCAGGACGACAGCTGCTTTCCGGCCCGCCAGCCTGTCGCGCTCCTTCAATGCCGCCGCGAGCGGCGCCGCGCCGGCTCCCTCGGCGACATTGTGCGTAGCCGTGTACATCAGCCGCATCGCATCTTCGACTTCATCGTCGGTCACCCGCACGATGCTCGCGAGGTGACGCCACAGGATCTCGAGCGCTTCAGGCTCCGGTGTCCGGCAGGCCATGCCGTCGGCCACGCGAGTCGTGACCGGATGCTCGACCAGGCGACGCTGCTCGAACGACTGCGCATAGGCGGGGGCATGCTCGGAGACCACGCCGACGATTTCGGTGCGCAGTCCCAGTGCATTGCGTGCCGCGATCATGCCGCACACGCCTGAGCCGAGTCCGATCGGCACATAGGCAACGTCGAGGTCCGGAACCTGCTGCAGCAGCTCCAGCGAGTAGGACGCGACGCCGTGCACGAGCAGCGGATGGAAGGCGGGTACCATGTGCAATCCGCGCTGCTGTGCGATCCACGCCGCGCGGTCCCGTGCGGCCTGAAAATCTTCGCCGTGTTCGATCAGCTCGACGCCCAGCGCGCGCATTGCGGCATTCTTCTCGACGCTGTTGCCGTGCGGCACGACGATCGTCGCGGGTATGCGGTGCTTGCGCGCGGCATAGCCCACCGACTGGCCATGATTGCCGCGCGTGGCGCTGATGACGCCGGCGGCGCGGTCGCTGCGCCGCGAAAAATCGCGGAAATAAACCAACGGCAGGAAATCCTTCATCCCGCCATTGTATGCGACCGGGGACTAACCCTTGACCGCGAAGACGCAAAGGCGCAAAGAAAGCGCAAAGGAAACGCAAAGGAAGGCAGAACAGGAAAGGGAAATTAAAGGTGGGGCATGCGATGTCATTTCGAAAGACACGGACTTGCATAGGTGGGACGAACACACTGCAACGGCGATCGATCCCGAACCTTATTCTCGCCTGCCTTTGTTTTCCTTTGCGCTTTCTTTGCGCCTTTGCGTCTTCGCGGTAAAGGGTTAGAGGGTTCCCCAGACGCGTTCGCCCATAATATAAGTGGCGCCGATCTCGCGATCGTCGCCGAGCATCATGAGCGCGAACAGTTTCTCCGCGGGTGTGCGGGCGGTTTTCATGCGGCGCGCGATCAAGGGCGTGGAGTCCATGCGCAGGACCACAAAGTCCGCCTCGCGGCCGGGAGCGAAACTGCCGATGCGGTCGTCGAGCCCGAGCGCCTTTGCGCCGCCGAGCGTGGCCAGGTAGAAGCTGCGCCAGGGCGTGACCCGGTGGCCGCGCATCTGGGCTACTTTGTACGTTTCGGCCAGCGTGCGCAGCATGCTGAAGCTGGTGCCGCCGCCGACGTCGGTGCCGAGCCCGGTGAGCATCCCGGCCTGACGCGCGGCGGCGAAATCGAACAGGCCGCTGCCAAGGAACAGGTTGGAGGTCGCGCACACCGCCGCGGCTGCGCCGGTGTGCGTCATGAGCCGGCGATCTTCGTCGTCGAGATGGATGCAATGTGCGTACACGGCGCGTTCCCGCAGCAATCCGAAACCCTGGTAGACGCCCAGGTAACTGCGCGCTTGCGGAAACAGCTCGCGCGCCCACTTCACTTCCTTCAGGTTCTCGGCAACGTGGCTGTGGACGAACACGTCCGGATGCTCGGCGGCGAGCCGGCCGGCCGACTCGAGCTGGGCGTCGGATGAGGTGACCGCGAAGCGCGGAGTAATGGCGTAGTGCAGGCGGCCGTGTCCATCCCATTTTTCGATCAGGGCAGCGGAATCGCGATAACCGCTGTCGGCGGTATCGCGCAGATACTCCGGACAATTGCGGTCCATCAACACCTTGCCCGCGATCATGCGCAGGTTGCGCGCTTCGGCCTCAGCGAAGAACGCGTCGACCGAACCGGGATGCACGGTGCCGAATACGAGCGCCGTGGTGGTGCCATTGCGCAGGAGTTCGTCGAGAAAGAAGCGGGAGGTCTCTGCCGCGTGCGCCGCATCGGCGAAGCGGCGCTCGGCCGGGAACGCGTGGTCCTCGAGCCAGTCGAGCAATTGCGCGGCATAGGCCGCGATCATGTCGGTTTGCGGATAATGAATGTGTGTGTCGATGAAACCCGGCAGCAGCAGCCGTCCCGAGTAATCCACGACTTGCGTGCCTGGGGGCAAGTCCGGCAGCAGCATGGTCGCACTGTCCGCGGTCTTTACCAGTCCGTTTTCCACGACCAACAGGCCATCGTCGAAATATTGCACGGCGGACACGGCATCGCCGTCCCCGGGATCGTCGAGAAAATGCAGCAGGCAGCCGCGGTAAGCCCGCAGTGAGGGCGGGGTAGTCATCGGGTCGGCGCGCCGTGCGCGAACCAACGTTCGATGGTCTCGCGCTCCGCATCGGTCATGCCGGTCAGGTTGGCGATCGGCATCACGCGGCTTGAAACCTGTTGATTGATCTGGACGGCTTGCGCGGCGATGCGATCGGGCGTGTCCAGCATGACGCCTTTCGGTGCGACCGCGAAGCCGGGCTGGGTCGGCGCCTGTGCGTGACAGACTGCGCAGCGCATCTGCACGATTGCGCCGACCCGGGCGAATTCGTCCGCCGGGGCCAGGGCCGCAGGGCCTGTGGTGCGGGCTGGTGCGATCGCAAAGGCGACGAGCGCAAGCGCGACGACGCCCGCGATGGCCGGCAGTGGCGATGCGCGTCCCTTGTGCCGCGCAACGAAATAGTCGCGTATCGCCGCACCGGCGAAGGCGATCGCGGCGAGGATCAGCCAATTGTGCGCGTGTCCGTAAGTCATCGCGTAATGGCTGCTGATCATCGTGAACAGCACCGGCAGCGTGAAATAGGTGTTGTGCACCGATCGCTGCTTGCCGCGTACGCCGTGGATCGGATCGGGCTGCCGGCCTTCTTCCTTGGCGCGCACCAGTTCCTTCTGCCCCGGAATGATGACGAAGAACACATTGGCGACCATGATGGTGCCGAGCATGGCCCCGAAATGAATGTAGGCGCCGCGGCCGCTGAACACCTGGCACAGTCCCCAGGCTGCGGCGACCGAGAGAACGAACAGCACGACGCCAAGCACCGCGTCGTTTTTCCCCAGCGCCGATTTGCACAGCAGGTCGTAGACGAGCCAGCCCCCGACCAGCGACCCGATGCCAATCGCGATTGCCGCGATCTTGCCGATGTCGGCGACGTTGCGATCGACCAGGTAGACCTCCGCGCTGACGTAGTACATCAGGCACAGCAAAAAGAAACCGGAGATCCACGTGGTGTACGCCTCCCACTTGAACCAGTGCAAAGGTTCCGGCAGCGTGGCCGGCGCCACTCTGTATTTTTGCGCGTTGTAGAAGCCGCCGCCGTGCACCGCCCACAATTCGCCCGACACGCCCTTATCGGCCGCTGACTGGTCCTTCGGCGCAAGCAGGTGATTGTCGAGCCAGACGAAATAGAACGACGCGCCGATCCAGGCAATCCCGGTGATCGTGTGGAACCAGCGTACCAGCAGGTTCAGCCAGTCGAGTAGGTATGCTTGCATGAATACGCTAATTCAAGTTCATTCAACACGAAGGACGCGAAGGAACACGAAGAAAAGCAAAACAGAATTTGCATCTAATAGGTGATGCATGAGTCGGTACTGGCGACGGCACATCCTCCGATGGGCATTGACTGTTATTGCCGACATGGTTTGTTCTTTTGTATTTCCTTGCTCCGGTTCTCCTTCGTGTCCCTTCGCGTCCTTCGTGTTGATAGCTCTTCAAGCCCAGTGAAATTCAAGCGTCGGGATGGAAGCGCCGGCCGAGGGAAACCGGCTGGTTGAGCAGGATGGTCTTCGGGTCGCGGCAGATGATCACCAGCACGACGATGGTGGCGATGTAAGGCAGCATCGACAGGAATTCGGATGGAATGCGCACGCCGAAACCCTGCGCGTGCAATTGCAGGATGGTGACGCCGCCGAACAGGTAGGCGCCGAGCACCACGCGCCACGGTTTCCAGGTGGCGAACACCACCAGCGCCAGCGCGATCCAGCCGCGCCCGGCGGTCATGCCCTCCACCCACATCGGCGTGATCGCCTGCGACAGGTAGGCGCCGGCCAGTCCGCTCATCGCGCCGCCGAACAGCACCGCGAGATAGCGGATGAGGATGACCGGATAACCGATCGCGTGCGCAGATTGCGGCGATTCTCCGACCGCGCGCACCAGCAGGCCAGCGCGCGTGCGATTCAGGAACCACTGCATGGCGATAAAAAGAGCAATGGAGGCGTAGACCAGCCCGTCGAAGCGGAACAGCAGCGGCCCTATCAGCGGAATATCGCTGAGCCAGGGAATCGAGACGCCTTTGAGTCCCGTGACCACGCTGCCGACGAAATCGCGTCCGACGAAAGCCGACAGCCCGACGCCGAACAGAGTCAGCGCGAGGCCGGTTGCCACCTGGTTGGTCTGCAAAGTCAGCGTGAGAAAAGCGAACAACAGCGCCAGCGCCATGCCCGCCAGCATTCCGGCGGCAAAACCGAGCGTGAGGCTCCCGGTCTGGCTGGCGACGGCGAAGCCGGCGATAGCCCCCCCCAGCATCATGCCCTCGACGCCCAGATTGAGAACGCCGGCGCGTTCGACGATCAGTTCGCCCAGGCTCGCGTAGACCAGCGGTGTCGCCGCACCGACCGTGCTTGCCAATATCGGGATCAATTGTTCGGCGTTCATGCCGATTCCTTCGATATCGTCGGGACGACAACGGCGGCCGGTTGCGGCGGCCTCTTCCAGCGCAATCGGAAATTGATGAACAGATCCGCGGCCAGGAGATAGAACAGCAGCATGCCCTGGAACACGCCGGTGACGGCGGCGGGCAGCGCCATCTGGATCTGCGCCGTTTCGCCGCCGATGTAAAGCAGCGACATCAGCAGGCTCGCAAGCACGACCCCGAAAGGATGCAGGCGTCCGACGAAAGCGACAATGATGGCGGCGAATCCGTAACCCGGCGAGATCGACGGCTGCAACTGACCGATCGGGCCGGCGACCTCGGCGATGCCCGCGAGACCCGCGGCGCCGCCGCCGATCATCAGCGCCAGCCAGACGTTGCGCTTCTCGCTGAATCCCGCATAGGACGCCGCAGCGGGTGCGAGGCCGGCCACCTTGAAGCGGAACCCCGCAAAAGTCTTTTCGGCGAACACCCAGGAGATTGCGGCGAGGACCAAAGCGATGGGAAAGGCGATGTTGGTGCGTACCCCCTCGGCGAGCAGCGGCAAGATGGCGGCGTCGTGGAACATCGGCGATTGCGGAAAGTTATAACCCTGCGGATCGCGCCAGGGTCCGTGCACCAGCCACGACAGCAGCAACTTCGCGACGTAGACCAGCATCAGGCTGACGAGAATCTCGTTGGTATGAAAGCGGTTGCGCAGGATGGCGGGAATCGCCGCCCACGCCATGCCGCCCAGCGCGCCTGCAACCAGCATCAGCGGCAGCAGCAGCCAGGCGCTTTGCACGTCGTGCAGCCACAACGCCACGCCGCCGCCGACGATGGCGCCGACGGTGAGTTGGCCCTCGGCGCCGATGTTCCAGACGTTGGCGCGGAAGCCGAGCGCGAGCCCGAGCGCGCACAACATCAGCGGCGTGGCCTTCAGGCAGAGCTCACCCAGACCGTAGAGCGTCGACACCGGCTTGATGAAGAAAACCGCAAAGGCCTGCGCGGGATCTTTCCCGAGCAGGGAGAACAACAGATAGCCGGAGACCAGCGTCAGCGCCACCGCCAGCAGCGGCGACGCATAAGCCATGATGCGCGAGGGTTCCGGCCGCGGCTCGAGCTTAAGCATGCACGGCCTGCGTGGCGTCGTCGAACTGGCCGCCCATCCAGGTGCCGATTTTTTCGACGCTGGTCGCGGCGGAGGGCACCGGTAGCGACAGCCGGCCTTCGGCGATCACCGCGATCCGGTCACATATCATGAACAGCTCGTCGAGCTCTTCGGAAATCACCAGCACCGCGACACCGCGGTCGCGCAGGTCGATCAGGGACTGGCGGATCAGCATCGAAGCGCCGACGTCCACGCCCCAGGTCGGTTGGGCGACGACGATGATTTTCGGATCGAGCATGGTTTCCCGGCCGACGATGAATTTTTGCAGGTTGCCGCCGGACAGGCTGGACGCGGCCGCCTGTTCGTCGCGGCTTTTCACCTTGAAGCGGCTGATCACGTCGCGCGCGAAACCGCGCACGATTTTGCGGCGGATCAATCCGCGCTGGACCATGCAGCCGTTGGCCATTTTGCGGTGGCTGCCGGTCAGCAACGCGTTTTCGGCCAGGCTCAGCGCCGGCACGGCGCCACGGCCAAGACGCTCCTCGGGCACGAATCCGAGCCCGATTGCGCGGCGCTGCGCGGGATCGAGGTGACCTGCGGAAGTCCCGCCGAGTACGATCGTTTCCGGTTTTCCGGATGGCGTCTCGCCCGATAACGCCGCCAGCAATTCCTTCTGGCCGTTGCCGGAGACACCGGCGATGCCGACGATTTCGCCGCCGCGTACCGCAAGGCCGATTTCGCGCAGGTTGACGCCGAAGGGATCGGGCGTCTTGAGCGTGAGCCGGTTGACCTCGAGGAGCACGGTGCCCGGCTCGCGCGGCAGCAGGTGGCACTCCGGCAGATCGGAGCCGATCATCATTTTCGCGAGGCTCTCCGCGGTTTCATTGTTCGGATTGGCGTTGCCGGTGACGCGCCCGCCGCGCAGCACCGTCGCACCGTCGCACAGCGACTGGATCTCGTCGAGCTTGTGGCTGATATAAAGAATGGAGCAGCTCTCGGCCGCGAGCCGGCGCAGGGTCTCGAACAGTTTCAGGACCGCCTGCGGGGTGAGCACCGAGGTGGGTTCGTCCATGATCAGCAGCTTCGGATTCTGCAGCAGGCAGCGCACGATCTCGACGCGCTGGCGCTCGCCCACCGACATGCTGTGAACGAGCCGGTCCGGGTCGATCGGCAGGCCGTAGTTCTCCGACACTTCACGGATGCGCGGCGCGAGCTTGGCGGGCTTGATGCGCTCGTCGAGCGCGAGCGAAATGTTCTCCGCGACGGTGAGGGTTTCGAACAGCGCGAAATGCTGGAACACCATGCCGATGCCCAGCCTGCGCGCTTCGGCGGGGCTGGCGATCTGCACCGGCCGGCCTTCCCACCGCATCACGCCCGAGTCGGGACGGGTGACACCGTAGATGATTTTCATCAGCGTGCTTTTTCCGGCGCCGTTCTCGCCCAGCACCGCGTGAATTTCTCCCGGACGCACTTCGAGGTCGACGTTGTCGTTGGCAACGACTGCCGGATAACTTTTGGTGATGCCGCGCAGCTGCAGTCGCGGCGCCATGGCAGGCTGGTCGTTCATGTGCCGGACCCCGCGAGGGCCGCAACCGGTGGCGCGGTGTGCGCTTTCGTCAGCGAGGCCAGCGCGCGCAGGATGGATTCGGGCGTGGCCGGCGCAGCCAGGACCGGCAATTCGCCGGACTCGCAGCCCGCGCAGGCGTCCCGGATCGCGTGCAATACCGAGATCGCGAGCATCAGCGGGGGTTCGCCGACCGCCTTGGAGCGGAAGATGGTGTCTTCGCGGTTGGGTGCATCGGCGAGCAGGCGCACGTTGAACTGTTTCGGCCAGTCCGTCGCGGTCGGAATCTTGTAGGTCGACGGTGCATGCGTTCGGAGGTGCCCGCGCGCATCCCAGACCAGTTCTTCCGAAGTCAGCCAGCCCATGCCCTGCATGAAACCGCCTTCGACCTGGCCGATGTCGAGGGCCGGGTTCAGCGAACGGCCGACGTCGTGCAGGATGTCCACCCTGAGCAATCGGCTCTCGCCGGTGAGGGTGTCGATGGCGACTTCGGATACGGCCGCGCCGTAGGCAAAATAGAAGAACGGCCGGCCGGTCAGCGTATTTTTATCCCAATGGATTTTCGGCGTGCGGTAGTAGCCGGTGGAAGACAGCGAAACGCGCGCTGCGTACGCCTCACGCACCAGTTCGGCGAATCCGAGGGCGTGGCCGCCGGCGTGGACCTTGCCCGCGGCGAAGCGCACGGCATCGATCGGCACGGAAAATTTCTCCGCTGCAAAGGCGGCGAGCCGGCCCTTCAGCGTCTGGCAGGCGGCCTGCGCCGCCTTGCCGTTCAGGTCGGCGCCGGACGAGGCGGCGGTCGCGGAGGTATTCGGCACCTTGCTGGTATCGGTGGTGCTGGTGCGTATCTGCGAAACATCGATCTGAAGCTCGCTTGCCACCACCTGCGCGACCTTTGTATAGAGCCCCTGTCCCATCTCGGTGCCGCCATGGTTCACCATCACACTGCCGTCGGTGTAGATGTGCACCAGCGCACCGGCCTGGTTGTAGATCGTGGCATTGAACGAAATGCCGAATTTGACCGGCGTCAGCGCGATGCCGCGCCGGAGCAACGGACTCGCGGCATTGAATTCGCGGATGCGGCGGCGGCGCTCGCGATAGTCGCTGCTCGCCTCGAGTTCGTCGGCGATGCGCTGGATGATGTTGTCTTCCACCACCATGCCGTAGGGCGTGACGTTGCGTTCCGCGGTCCCGTAGAAATTGGCGCGGCGCACGTCCAGCGGATCTTTGCCGAGCTTGCGCGCGATGTCGTCCATCACGGCTTCGATTGCCACCATGCCTTGCGGACCGCCGAAGCCGCGGAATGCGGTATTCGAAACGGTGTTGGTCTTGCAGCGATGCGAGACGATTTCGACGTTCTCGAGAAAATAGCAGTTGTCGACGTGGCAGATGGCGCGGTCGTTCACCGGTCCGGACAGGTCCGCGGAAAAGCCGCAGCGCGAGGCCAGCATGATTTTGATTCCGGCGATGCGGCCGCTGTCGTCGAAACCGGCTTCGTACTCGATCAGAAAATCGTGGCGCTTGCCGGTCATGATCATGTCGGCATCGCGATCCAGGCGCAGCTTGACCGGCCGGTGCGTGCGCGCGGCGATCACGGCGGCGGCGCAGGCATATTGTCCCGGCTGGCTTTCCTTGCCGCCGAAGCCCCCGCCCATGCGACGGCAGTGCACGACGACCTCGTGCGATTTCTTGCCGAGCGCGTGCGCGACCATGTGCTGCACTTCGGTCGGATGTTGGGTCGAACTGTAGATCAGCATGCCGCCGTCTTCCTGCGGCAGCGCCACCGCGACCTGACCCTCCAGGTAGAAATGTTCCTGCCCGCCGAGTTCCGCGCTGCCGGCCAGCCGGTGCCGCGAGCGGCCGATCGCCGCTTCGGGTTGGCCGCGCCGCAGCGTGTGCGTGGGTACGACGAAGCTTTTCGCCGCGAGCGCGCTGCGCACGTCGAGGATGGCGGGCAGTTCCTCGTACTCGACTCGCGCGAGCGTTGCCGCGCGCCGCGCGGCGTCATACGATGTTGCCGCGACGGCGAACAGCGACTGGCCGGCGAATTCCACCAGCGATTCCGCAAAAATCGGATCGTCCTGCAGCACCGGGCCGATCAGGTTGGTGCCGGGCACGTCGGCCGCGGTGGCGATGGCCACCACTCCCGGCGCGGCGGCGACCGTCGAAAGGTCCATCGATTTGATGCGGCCGTGGGCGACCGTGCTCATGCCGAGCGCGACGTGCAGGGCATTTGCCGGCAGCGGGATGTCGTCCGTGTAATTCGCCGCGCCGCTGACGTGCAGCGGCGCGCCTTCGTGAGGCAGCGGCTGGCCCGCGACCGATACGTGGACGAGTGCCGGCATGGGCTTCAGCGCTCCTCGAGTTCGGCCACGCGGGTCGGCATGGGCATCCCGCTGTGCTCGGCAAAGAAGCGCAGCAGCAGGTTGCGCGCGACCGTCATGCGGTATTCGGCGCTGGCACGCATGTCGGTCAGCGGGGCATAGTCCAGCGCCAGTGCGGGAAGCGCAGTTTCCACGCTGGCGCGCGACCACGGCCGGCCGGTCAGTGCCGCCTCCGTATGCAGGGCACGCTTCGGCACGGCCGCCATGCCGCCGTAGGCGATGCGGACCTTCGCGATGCGGCCGTCTTCGAGGTCGAAAGCGTAGGCGCCACAGAGCGCGGAGATGTCCTGATCGAAGCGCTTGGATATCTTGTAGCTGGCGAACCGGCGTCCGGCGGGCGACAGCGGAATGCGCACGGCTTCGAGGAACTCGCCGGGCTGCAGCGCCTTTTTCTGGTAACCGGGATAGAAATTGTCCAGCGGCAATTCCCGTGTGCTGCCCGCGCGATGCAGCTTCACGGATGCACCGAGGGCCAGCAGGAAAGGCATGGAGTCGCCGATCGGCGATCCGTTGGCGACGTTGCCGCCGAATGTGCCGGAGTTGCGCACCGGGGGCGAACCGAAGCGATCGGCCAGTTCCGCGAGCATGGGATAGCGCGCAACGATGGCCGCATAGGCGTCGGTGAGGCTGACCGCCGCGCCGATTTCAAGCGCATCGCCTTGCTCGCGCACCTGTTTCAGTTCCGCGACGTTGCCGGTATAGATGAGCATCGGCAGGTCGCGCAGCTGCTTGGTGACCCAGAGCCCGACGTCCGTGCCGCCGGCGAGCAGTAATCCCTGCGGATTGGACTCGTAAACCCGCGCCAGTTCCTCGATCGACACCGGTGCGCGATAACCGGCGCCGC
>WNFI01559976.1_pt1 | contig 36969 bp, 28 predicted proteins | sample 5400471 | NCBI WGS metagenome assembly WNFI01 (sample SAMN13153348, study PRJNA577476) | soil metagenome | isolation source: 100 cm saprolite on Douglas fir-dominated hillslope | place: USA:California | collected 2013-09-17 | reverse complement strand
GAGGACGAGTGACTCCCTTTCCGCAGCCCGGCGAGCTGGTCGTCGTGGTGGCGGACCTCGACGTGCCGGCTGCGCGGCTCGAGACGCTGCGGTCGCGGTTCTCGACGCGGGAGGAGGAGCGCTACCGCAGCTTCGCCCACGACCGGCACCGCTTCCGCTGGGGCGTCGCGCGCGGGACGCTGCGCGAGGTGCTCGGAGCCGCGCTGGGCAAGGCGCCGGGCGAGGTGGTCCTCCGCTACGGCGCGCACGGCAAGCCCGGCGCCGACGGGCTCTCTTTCAACATCAGCCACTCGGGCGCGCGGGCGCTGATCGCGCTGGCGCAGGTCGAGGTCGGCGCGGACATCGAGCTGCCGCGGCCGCGGCGCACCGACGACATCGCGCGGCGGTTCTATGCGCCGGGAGAGATCGAGCGACTGTTCAGGCTGACCGACCCGGCCGCGCGGCAGGCCGAGTTCTTCCGCTTGTGGACCTGCAAGGAAGCCTTCCTCAAGGCGACCGGCGAAGGGCTCTCGCGGTCGACGCGGTCGTACGAGATCGAGCTGCTCGAGGGCGGCGGCGCGCAGCGAGATCGACCTCAGGTCGAAGTCGCGGCCGCGTTCTCGGGCACGGACACGTCCACCGCCACGGACACGTGCACGGCTTCGTGGCACGTGTCACGTGACACGTGCACGTGCCACGACAGCGTGCACGTTGCGTGCACGTGGACGTGAACGTGTCCGTGCACGTGGATGTCTTGGAGGTGCTTCGCGACCGCGAGGGGCCTGGTTCTGACCACCTTCGACGAAGGCTTAGCGACTGGCTTGCAACCGTTACAAATGGGTTGTGAAATGCATTCTAGTCGCGGGCGCATGCTTCACTGCCGGCTTGGGCCGTGTCTCAAAAGTCCAAGGCCGCAGTGCCGCGATGGCGCCTACGCTCGAGCGCCGGGGCACCGGTACCGCGAGTGCCCTCGACTAGGCGGGACCGCGTAAGACGTGCACTAGATCGCGTCGAGGAACTCCGCGTTGGAGCGGAACTCGTTGAGCGACTTGATGAGCCGCTCCATCGCTTCCACCGGCTTCAGCGCGAAGAGCGCGCCGCGCAGCTTCTTCACCTTCTCGTATTCGTGCTGCGAGAAGAGCTTCTCCTCCTTGCGCGTGCCGGATGTCTGGATGTTGATCGCCGGGAAGATGCGCTTCTCGGCGAGCTGGCGGTCGAGGTTGATCTCGCTGTTTCCGGTGCCCTTGAACTCCTCGAAGATCACCTCGTCCATGCGCGACCCGGTGTCGATCAAGGCGGTCGCGATGATCGTCAAGGAGCCACCCTCTTCCGCATTGCGGGCCGCGCCGAACAGCCGCTTGGGCCGCTCGAGCGCGCGCGAATCGACGCCGCCCGACAGCGTGCGGCCCGAGGACTCGACCTCCTTGTTGTAGGCGCGCGAGAGGCGGGTGATCGAGTCGAGCAGGATGACCACGTCCTTGCCGCCCTCGACCAGCCGCTTGGCCCGCTCCATGGCCATCTCGGCGACGTGCAGGTGCTCGTCGGTGGGCCATCTCGGCGACGTGCAGGTGCTCGTCGGTGGGCCGGTCGGACGACGAGGCGAACACGTCCGCCTTCACCGTGCGGCGGAAGTCGGTGACCTCCTCGGGCCGCTCGTCGACCAGCAGCACGAACTGGATCACGTCGGGGCGGTTGGCGGTGATGGCGGCGCAGATCTTCTGCAGCATGATCGTCTTGCCCGCCTTGGGCGGAGAGACGATGAGCATGCGCTGGCCGAGGCCGATGGGCGAGACGATGTCGATCACCCGCGTCAGGATCTCCTTGGAGGTGGTCTCCATCACCAGGCGGTCGTCGGGGTCGATGACGGTCAGGTTCTGGAAGGCGGTGCGCTTGGCGGCCTCCTGCGGCGGCAGGCCCTCCACCGTGTCGGTCTTGATCAGCTGCAGGCGCCCGTTGCGCCGCACCGCCTGGCCGGTGAGCTGCACCCCGGGCCGCAGCTTGTCGCGGTCGATCATGTGGCGCGGAACGTCCGGATCGTCCTGCTGCGGGAGGAAGTTGAACTTCGCCGTGCGCAGGCGGCCGTTGCCGCGGTGATCGACGTCGAGCACGCCCTCGATGGCGACCGCCGGCTCCTGCTGCCGCTGCTGCTGGTGGCGCGGCTGGTTCTGCTGGTGGCGCTGGTGCTGGTGGCGCGGCTGGTTGGGCTGCTGCGCCTGCGCGCCTTCGGACGCCTGCTGCGGCTGGCCTTCCGGCGCGGGAGGCCCGGGCGGCTGCGCGTCGGAGACCGGCGCCTGCTGCGGCGGAGCGACGTTGCCGTCCGCGAGGCGCGGATGCGCGGAGCGCTCCCCAGCGCGCGGCTGCCCGACGTTGCCGTCCGGAGCGCCCTCGCCCTCGTCGTCCGCGCCGCCCTTCGAGCTGCGCCCGTCGCCTGCGGGGCCGGCGCCGCCGCGCTCCTCCTCGAGGCCGTCGTTCTCGACGTCGACGATGCGCCCTTGGGCGTCGAGCGGAGGCTGCACCGGGTTTTGCCCCTGGCCCTGCCCGCCCTTGCCGCGACGTCCGCGGCCGCCGCGGCGCTGCCTGCGGAACCTGCGCCGGCCGCCGCCTTCGCCCTGGCCTGGCTGGCCTTGCTGCTGGCCGTTGTGCTGGGCGCCGTTCTGCACCGGCTGCGGATATCGCGCGTTGCCCGGCTCCGGCGCATCGGTGCTGGCCTGCGCGGGTTCCGGCGGGGTCGGGGGACGCTGTCCTTCTCCGTTCATTGCATGCTCCAGGTGTTACTTCTTGAGCAGGCGGCTGAAGAAGCCGCCCTTTGCCTGCCCTGCAGGCCTGTCTTTGAGCCGGCGAAATTCATCCTTCGCCTGGTCGAACTCGGGGTCGTTCTCGTACGCCTTCTTGAGCAAGATCCTCGCCCGCCCGACGTCGCCCAGCGCTTCCAGCATCTGGACGGCGAAGAGGACGCCGCTGCGCAGGCGCGGCTCGAGATCCAGCGCTTTCTCCACGTGCGGCAGGCCCTCGCCCGCCTTGCCGGTGCGCCTGAAGATGGCCATGCCGAGGTAGGCGTGGAACTCCGCTTCGACATGGTTGAGCAAGATGGCTTCGCGGAACTGCGCCTCGGCGTCTTCCCAGCGGCCGGCCTTGAAAAAGAGCTCGCCCTTCTGGAACATCCCCTCGGCCCGCAAAATTGCCGCCACGTCGGTGGGCAGCCCCTTGGCCCTGCGGTCGAGGAAGACGTCGTGCTCGGCGCGCTTGTCCTTGTCGGAGAGCACCGAATACGCCTCGTTCACCTTGGCGAAGAGCCCCTCCGCCGCCCGTCGCGCCGAGCCGAGCTCGAGGCCGGAGAACGAATCGGAGTGGAAGCGCTTCGCGGCGACGAAGTACGCCCTCTTGATCTCCTCCACCTCGGCGGAATGGGGGACGCTCAGCACCTCGTAGTGGCTGGCGTCCCGGAGGTGATCGCTCTCGCCGATGAGCATGCGGCGCGCGCTCTCTTCCTCCGGAGTGAAGGTCTTGCCCTGGTCCTCGTCGTCCGACGCCTCCTGGGCGGACTGGGGCTTGAGCGTCGTCTTGGCCCCGCCCGACATGCGCAGAAGGCCGCTCTGGCAGAGGTAGCGGAGCAGCGGCATCTCCTGCTCCTTGATGCGCGCCATCACCTCGGCCACCGAGCGTTCGGAGGTGGCGAGCGGCGTGACGCTCTCGCCGGGCCAGTGGGCCTTGAGGGCGAAGACCTCGCGCTCCAACTCGGGGCTGCGGTTGAGCCGCTCCTCCGCATACTGCTCGAGCCAGCGGCGGGAAAACGCCGCATCGGCGTGTCGCTTCGCGGCCTCCAGCACCAGCACCACCGGGCTCATCCGCATGTCCGGCAGGCTGCTCACCACCTCGGGCGGCTTCTGCTCGAAGCGGTACTTCCCGTCGTTCCAGCCCAGCGCGCCCACCGCAACCTCGGCGGTCTGCTGCTTGAGCCCGACCTTCAGCTGCTCGGGCGTCATCACCCGCGCCGTGGCCAGCGCCTCATGGAGCGGAATGCCCTGCTGCTTCGCCAGCGCCACGGCGCGGTCGAAGGAGGTCTGCTTGATCATCCCGGACGCGATCTGCGCCGCGCCCATCGTCTCGGACTTGAGGTTCGACTGCCCGAACCGCACCTGGCCCTGCTGGAAGGTGATGACGCGCTTCTCCTGATCCTGCGTCAACGTCAGGGTGCCGGTGGCCTTGCTGCGCAAGAGCTCGACGAAGAGCGCCGCCGGCGGCTTGTCGGACAGCTCGCCTTCCAGCGTCGGCGAAGCGGGCTGGGCGCCGGTGAGCTTGGCGAGCGCGCCGCGCAGCGCCGCCGGCTCGAAGGGCTTGGCGAAGAACGCGGCCGGCTTCACCTGCGCCGCGAAATCGGCCGGCAGCTTCTTGTAGACGCCGCTCACCACCACCAGGGGAAGCTGCGCTCCCCACGGGTGCGCCCGCGCCGCCTTCGCGAACTGGAAGCCGTCGAGCTCGGCCAGGACCAGGTCCAGCACCACCGCCGAGAAGGGCGCGCCCATCGCCGCTGCCTGCGCGCAGAGCTGCTGCGCCTCCTTGCCCGACCCGGTGGTCCGGGCCGAGAGGCCCACCTCCGCTGCGATGCCGGAGAGGAGGCGCGCGGCGCTCTGCTCATCCTCGACGATGAGGACCGTCAGCGCCATTCAGCGCACCTCCAGATCGAAGGGCAGGGCGGCGCGCACCGTGCCCGGCTCACCGAGGAGGTGCAGGGCCCTGAGCGCGCGCGGCCCGATTCCGCCGGGCAGCCCCGGGAACAGACCCACCGAGGCGAAGTCGCTCACTCCGATGCGGGCCTCGATCTCGTCGTCCACCTCCACCTCGCCCTCGAGGCCGGCCCACTTCTTCGCCGCCGAGATCGCGTCCTGGAAGCTGCCCAGGTGGTCGACCAGCTTGCGCTCGAGCGCCTGCGCGCCGGTCCAGACGCGCCCGCGTGCCACCGCGTCCACTTCGCCGCGGGAGAGTCCGCGCGATTCGGAGACGCGAGCAAGGAACTGCTGGTAGAAAACGTCGACCCAGGACTGCAAGGTCTTCCTCTCCGTGTCGTTCAGATCGCGGGCGGGGCTGAAGAGATCGGCGCTTTTGCCGCGCTTCACCGTCGCCAGCGTGAGTCCGAGCTTGCCGAACAGCTCCTCCGCGTCGAAATGCCCGACGAAGACGCCGATCGATCCCGTGATGGTGGAGGGCTCGGCCCAGATCTCGTCTGCGCCCGCTGCCACGTAGTAGCCGCCCGAGGCGGCCACGTCGCCCATGCTCGCAATCACCGGCTTCTTCTTCTCCTTCCGCGCCCGAACCAGCTCGCGCCAGATCAGGTCGGATGCGTTTCCGTCGCCCCCCGGCGAGTCGATGCGGACCACGATCGCCGCCACTCCCGGGTCGTCGGCCGCCCGGCGGATCCGCCGGGCGATCGGTTCCGACCCCGCGATCTGCACTGCTCCGAACGGATCCCGCGCGCCTTCGCCGCGCAGGATGTCGCCCTCCACCCGGACGACCGCGATCTTCTTCGGCGTGCCCCAGCGCGTGCTGCGCAGCGGCTCCGCCTCGAGCGCGGTCTTTTCCAAGGCCACCTTGGCGCCCAGGAGCTTGCCCACTTCCTCCTCGAGCTGGTCGGGGTACAAGAGCCCGTCCAGCAGACCTGCGTCCATCGCCTCGCTCGTCGTCAGGATGCCCTTGTCGAGGAGGTCCTTCAGCTTGCCTTCGTCGAGGTGGCGCGCCTTGGCGACCGCCTTGACGTACCGCCCGTAGATATCGTCCAGAAGCGAATCCTGTACCTCTCGCTGCTCCCCCGACATGCTGCTGCGGGTGAAGAGATCCGGCGCGTTCTTGTAAGCGCCGACGCGGAAGAACTCCGCCTTCACACCGAGCTTTTCGAGGCCCGCGCCGGCGAACAGCGCCGTCGAAGAAAAACCGTTGACCAGCAAGACAGCCTGGGGTGCCGCGTAGACCCTGTCGGCAGTGGAAGCGATACTATATTCGAGGTCCTCCGCGGATTCCAGATAGAAAACGACCTTCCGTCCCGCAGCCTGCAGTTGGTGGATAGATTCTTGGAGTTCTTGGGCTTTCCCCAGACCGATGGGCAAGTCTCCCGAGCGGAGCACCACCGCCCCGGTCGTCGGGTCATCTGCCAGGCGGCGCAAGGCGGCGACGGTCTGCGCCAGCGGATCGCGAACGGTCTGACCGAAGACCAGCGCCAGGGGCGAGGGCTTCTCCCGCTCGAGCGCCTTGCCCAGATCGATCAGCGCCGCGCGCCGTACGGGCAGCCGTAAAGACGGCCAGCGCTGCGAGGAGACGCGGATCCGCCACAGGTCCTGTGCGTCGATCGCGGGACTGGCGAAGCGCGGCGCGTAGGTGGCGCCGGCGTGGGGGAGATCGAGCTGCAGGCCGAGGAGCGCGCTGGTGGAGTAGTTGCCGCGGTCGATCATCGCGAACTGCGCGAGCAGGTGCGCGCCGCGGGCGAGCTGCGTGCGCACCGTGAAGAAGAGATCGGAGCGATCGACGCCGCAGCGCGGCGGGCCGTTCGTGCACTCGGTCCAGCGCACGTCGACGGCCACCTCCGAATCGGCGATCGACGGGCGCAGCCCGAGCGACAGGCGCCAGCGCCGCGGCAGCCCCGCCGGGCGATCCGCGTCCAGCGCGGCTGCGCCGAGGGAAAGCCAGGAAGTGGGCCGGGCGAGCAGGCCGAAGTCCCATGCGCCCACGCCGCGGAAGTCGCCGCCGAAGCTGCGGTAGACCGCGCCGAGCCCGAGGCCGCCCAGGCGCAGGCCGGCGCCGAAGCTGGTGCGGCGCACGAAGGTCTCCGGCACGGCGAACAGGCAGCTGCGCGGATCGCACGGCGTGCGGTGGATCCAGTCCCAGCCGATGGCGAGCGCGAGCGGGCCGGCGCCGGCTACCGAGTAGAGCGCGTCGGTCGTGCCGTGGCCCCCGGCATAGAAGCCGTCGTGCAGCCAGTCGAGCTCGAGCCCGCTGACGAAGCCGAGCCCGCCCGGGTTGCCGGCGAGCGCGGTGCCGTCGTCGTCGAGCGCGAACGACTGCGCTGGCGGCTCGGCGCCGGCGGTCGGCCCCTGCTGTGCTGGGGCGGCGAGCGAGGCGAAGGCGACCGCTATGGAACAGAGCGCCGGAACGCGCATGGCACCTCCTCTACAAGTGCATCGGGGTGGGCTAGGCTGTGATCCTCAAGCGGGGAGACCCTCGACATGCTCGATCCCAAGACCATCCGCAACGTCGCCATCATCGCCCATGACGGCGCAGGAAAGACCGCGCTCACCGAAGCGCTCCTGCGCCACGACGCGCCGGCGCGCGCCTCCAAGGACGGGTCCACCAGCCACCTCGACGTCGATCCGGAAGAGACCAAGCGCAACTTCACCGTCGCCACCCACATCACTTTCGCCGAGCACGATGGCGTGCTCGCCAACCTGCTCGACGCTCCGGGCTTCTCCGACTTCCTCACCGATGCCGATCGGTCGATGGCGGTTTGCGAAGGCGGCCTCCTTCTCGTCAGCGCGGTCTCCGGTGTCAAGCACCAGACCGAGGCGCACTGGGACATGGCGGCGGAGCGGTCTCTGCCACTTCTCGCCTGCGTGAACAAGCTCGACAAGGAGCGGGCCAGCTTCCTGCGCGCGCTCGACGACATCGAGAAGACGCTGCAGGCGAAGCCGGTGGCGCTGCAGTTGCCCATCGGGCTGGGCGAGTCGTTCAGCGGCGTGGTCGACCTCATCGCCATGCGCGCGCACGTCTACACCGCGAAGGGCAACGGCAGGTTCGGCGGCTTCCTCGAGGAGGAGATCCCGGAGTCGCTCATCCCCGAGGCGAAGCGGCTGCGCACCCGGCTGGTCGAGGCGGTGGCCGAGACCGACGATGCCCTGCTGGAGGCGTACCTCGACGGGCGCGAGCCCTCGGAGGCGCAGCTCGTCGAGGGGATCGCCCACGCCGTCCTGGGGAGACGCTTCTTGCCGGTGCTGGCCTGCGCGGCGCGGCCCGGCATCGGCGTCGACGACGTGGCGACGGCGATCGTGCGCTTGTTCGGGCGGCTCACCGCCTGCCGCATCTTCTCCGGCGCGGTGAAGCACGGCAGCATCGTCATCAACCCACGCACCGGCCACAGCGAGACGGTGCAGCACGTCTTCCGCATCGACGGCAACCGCACCGTCGAGGTGCCCGAGGCCGGCGCGGGCGAGATCATCGGGCTGATGAAGCTGAAGGACGTGCACGTCGGCGACACGCTCTGCGCGGCGGACGCGCCGCCGCTGCGGCTGCAGCTGATCCCGGAGCCGAAGCGGGTCATCGCCTATGCGCTGAAGATCGATCGCGATCAGGAGGAGAAGGTCTCGGTCGCGCTGCACCGCCTGCTGGAGGAGGATCCCTCGCTGGAGATGGTGCGCGATCCGGAGACCAACGAGACGCTGCTCAAAGGCATGGGCCAGGTGCACATCGAAGTGGCGGTCGAGAAGCTGAAGCGCAAGTTCGACGCCGAGGTGCACCTCGAACTGCCGCACCCGGCCTACCACGAGACCATCAACGCGACGGCCAAGGCGCAGGGGCGCTACAAGCGGCAGAGCGGCGGGCGCGGGCAGTACGGCGACTGCCACATCGAGCTGGAGCCGCTGCCGCGCGGGACGGGCATCGAGTTCGAGGACGCCATCGTCGGCGGGGTGATCCCGCGCAACTTCATTCCCTCGGTGGAGCACGGCATCCGCGACGCGGCCAAGCAGGGCCCTCTGGGCTGCTTCCCGCTGGTGGATTTCCGCGCGCGGCTCGTCGACGGGTCGTTCCACACCGTCGACTCTTCCGACATGGCATTTCGCATCGCCGGGTCGATGGCGCTGAAGAACGCGCTCGCCTCGGCGAAGCCGGTCCTGCTCGAGCCGATGATGCGGCTGGAAGTGGTGGTGCCGGACGAGATGCTGGGCGAGGTGATCGCCGACCTGACCTCGCGCAGAGGGAAGATCAGCGGCATGGAGCCGACCTCGAAGGGGACGCTGATCCACGCCACCGCGCCGCAGGCCGAGCTGCGCACGTACGCGCCGGAGCTGCGGTCGCTGACCAAGGGCCTCGGGTACTTCACCATGGAGTTGGAGAGCTACGAGGAGGTGCCCTCGCACGAGGCCCACAAGATCCTGGCGCAGCGTGCGGCGGAGCTGGGGAAGGACGAGCCCAAGCCGACGCAGCCGGGAAAGGGGCGGGCATAGCTGCGGATCCGATGTCCGCCTTTTCAGGGTGCCGGCACCATGCGCGTCTCCATGGTCCTCCTCGCGGCGCTGCTTTCCTGCGCGCACGCCGCGCCGCCACCCGCATCCTCCGCGCTCGAGCTGGTCGAGACCGCGCCCGTGGAGACCGCGCTGCGCCACGCCGACCTCCGCGAGGCGTGGCAGGTGTGGCCGGAGATGATCGGGCGCGCGCAGGCGCGGCTCGACTTCGCGGAGATGTACGCCAGCGACGAGCCGCCCAGCCGCCTGGCGCCGATCGTGAACGCGCTCTTCGAGGCCGTCCGCCGCGGCGTCCGCGTGCGCTTCCTCGCCGAGGCGCATTTCGCGAACACGTACCCGGAGGTGCTCGCCGCGCTCGCCGCCGGCGGGGTGCAGGTGAAGAAGATCGAGACGCCCTTCCTCCACGCCAAGTACTTCGTCGCCGACGGGCGCGAGGCGTATCTCGGCTCGCAGAACTTCGACTGGCGCAGCCTCGAGCACATCGAGGAGCTGGGCGTGCGCTTCCGGCATCCCGACGCAGTCCGCGAGCTTCTGGACATCTTCGAGTCCGACTGGATCGGGCAGCCGCAGCGCCCCTCGACGGCGTACGACTTTCCCCAGCACACCGCCGACGGCTCCGAGGTCACGCTGGTCGCGAGCCCACGCGGCTTTTTGCCCGACGAGAAGCTCTGGGACCTGCCGGCGCTGGCGGAGCTGATCGATTCGGCGCGCCGCTCGGTGCGGGTGCAGCTGCTCACTTATTCGGAAGTGCCGCAACTCGGCGAGGCGCTCCTGCGCGCCGCCGGGCGGGGCGTGGAAGTGCAGCTCCTGCTCTCGGACTGGGAGCTGCGGCCGAAGACGCTGCGGGATCTGCGCGCGCTCGACCCGCGCATCGCGGTGCGCATCCTCACCATTCCGCAGGCGTCGAGGGGCTTCATTCCCTTCGCCCGCGTCGCGCATGCGAAGTACTGCGTGGTCGATGGCGCGAGCGGCTGGGTCGGCACCGGCAACTGGGAGCCCGACTACTTCTTCAAGGACCGCAACGTCGGCCTGCTCATCGACGGCGGACAGATCCCACGGCGGCTCGAGGCGTTCTTCCTCGGCAACTGGGCGTCGCAATATGCGGCGGCGTTCGATCGCGGGCGCGACTACACTGCGCCGCGCATTTCTCTCCGAGGTGAAAGATGACCTTCCTGATGCTCATGCTGCTCGCGGCGCCGACCCCTCCGACGGGGTTGATGGCGATGAAGCCGGTGGTGTGCAAGACGGTCGACGAGGCGAAGGGCAAGTCCGGCGCGGAGCTGGCGCAGGCCATCGAAGCGGAGGCGCTCCGCCTCGCGCGATCGAACTATGCGCTCTCGGCTCTCTTGCCCGGAGAGCCACCCATCGCCTGCTTCCGCTCGACGGTGGACCCGAGCAGTCTGCCGCGCGGGGCGCGGTGACTGCCGACCGCGACCGCCGACCGCGACTGCCGACCGCGTGCACGTGGTCGCGGTCGAGGTTGTCGAGGTCGAGGTCGAGAATCGCGGTCGAGGTTGTCGAGGTCGAGGTCGAAAATCGCGGTCGAGGCCGAGGTCGAGGTCGCCGTCGCGGTGCAACAACTCAAGACATCTGGGTTGTGAAACGCGTTCTAAACTAATCGTCGCCCCACTCCTCTGTTCCGCTCTTCCCCTCCAATCCCCTGGCCTTCTTCTTCTCGACGTCCTGCTTCTTCTTGAGCGCCTCCTTCGCGACCGGCGCGGGCGCGTCGGCTTTCGACTCGGCCGCGGCCGGCATGGCGACCTTGCGCTCGCGCGCGACAAGGGCCGGAACGTCGGCGGTCGCCTTCGCCGCACCGTCGTCCGCCGAGATCAGCTCGCGCGCTGCGTTCTGCGTGTCGAGCTCGATCTGATCCGCGTCCGTCCCGTCGGCCACCAAGGTCAGCGTCTTCGAGGCGATCACCTTGTGGTTCGGCGCATCGACCAGGGAGAGCACCACCGAAACGCGCGCCTCCTCCTGCGAACGCACCGACCCGATGAGCACGCGCTCCAGCGAAAACTTCTCCGCCAGCGCAGACACGTTCTTGCCGGCGGTGCCGCGTCCGACTTCGTCGGAGGCGCCGGCGATGATCTGGCTCAGGCTGGCGGCGGTGGGCGTCGCCGAGAGCGTGATGCTCTGCCTCGAAGGCTTGCGCGGCGCGATGTCGATGATCTCCGCCGTCGGATAGAACCCCGCGCGCTCGACCACCAACAGATGCGGTCCGGCGCTCAGCTCGGCGTGCACCGGCGTCTGGCCCTTCGACTCGCCGTCCACCTGCACGCGCGCGCTGGCGGGGCGGGTATCGACGTCGAGCAGGCCGCGCCTGGCCGCCTCGGCCTGCACGCGCGCGGCCGCCACCGGAATCTCGATGGCCGGCTCCACCGCGCGCGCGTCGAGCTTGTGCCGCGGGTCGAGCCGCGCCACCAGCGCGAAGTTATCCTTGGCCGCCTTCTCGTCGCCCGACATCCAGTCGGCTGCGCCCAGCCGCATCGTCGCGTCGGCGTACTCGTGCGCGCTCACCGCGGGGAGGCCCTGATCGAAGTCCTGCAGCGCGCGCTGGTACCTGGCCGCGGCCTCCGGCCAGGCCTTCGCGGCGGCGGCGGCGTTGCCCTCGGCGACCAACCTGCGGCCCTCGTCCGCAATCCGCGCCTGCTCGACGGTGGACTCGACCGAGAGAGCGTGGCCCAGGTCGACCACCTCGTAGATGGGCGTGCGCAGGAGCACCGTCTCGACGGCCGTTGCCACCCGCGTCGTCGGCGTGCGGGCGCCCTCGTCCATGGGAATCAGGAAGGCCTGCGCGCGGTGCCTCGGGCCGTCATATTTGCGCGCGTGCTGCGACTCGGGACTGTCGGGCCCCGGGCGCATCATGGAGAGGGCGTCGTCTCCCGACGGCTCGTCGTCCATCGGTTCCTCCTGCGCAAAGGCGGGCACCGAACAGAGCAACAGCAGGCAGAGAAGGGGTCGCATGCGGGAATCCTAAGCGGCCGGGGCGGGCGAGAACCATCCTCGCGCCGCCCGACCCGTGCTATGAGCGCCGGTTTTCGGGGGATCGACAGATCGGCCGTCTTCGAGCACACTTCAAAGAGGATGCCTGAACAGATGAGCATGTTTGGTGGAGAAGGCGGCAAGCGCCGCAAGCGGGGCGGCTCCGGCGGAAACGGAGCGCCGCCGCCGTCGGACGTCGCGACGCCGCTGCACGAAGAGGCGCGACGCCGGTACTTGAACTACGCGCTCAGCGTGATCACCTCGCGCGCGCTGCCCGACGTCCGCGACGGCCTCAAGCCGGTTCAGCGCCGCATCATCTACGGCATGTTCCACGACCACCGCCTCACGCACGACGCCAAGTACCAGAAGTGCGCCAAGGTCGTCGGCACCATCATGGGCGGCTACCACCCGCACGGCGACGTCGCCATCTACGACGCGCTGGTGCGCATGGCGCAGGACTTCTCGCTGCGCTACCCGCTGGTCGACGGGCACGGGAACTTCGGCGATCTCGACGGCGACTCCGCGGCGGCGATGCGCTACACCGAGTGCCGCCTCGCGGCGCTGGCGGCCGAACTGGTGGGGGAGCTGGCGAAGCGGACCGTCGATTATCGCCCGACGTACGACGGCACCAACGTAGAGCCCATCGTCATTCCGGCGCGGTTACCGCAATTGCTGATGAACGGCACCACCGGCATCGCGGTGGGAATGGCGACGAACATCCCGCCGCACAACCTCTCCGAGCTGTGCGACGCGCTCATCGATCTGTCGAAACACAAAGATCTGGAAGTGAAGGATCTGCTGAAGTCGATCAAGGGCCCCGACTTCCCGACGGGCGGACAGATCCTGAATTCAAAATCGGAGTTGCGCTCGATCTACGAGACGGGACAGGGATCGATCCGCGTGCGCGGCGAGTACACGCTGGAGGATCTGCCGCGAGGCGGAAAGCAGATCGTCATCACCTCGATCCCCTATGCCGTGAACAAGAGCTCGCTGATCACCAAGATCGCGGACGTCATCACGGAGCGGAAGCTGACCCCGCTCGTCAACGTCATCGACGAGAGCACCAAGGACGTCCGCATCGTCCTCGAGATCAAGCGCGATACCGATCCCGAGCTGGTGATCGCGTACCTCTACAAGCACACGCCGCTGCAGACCAACTTCGGCGTCAACCTGACCTGCCTGGTCCCGACGGAGAATCCTGAGGTTGGCGCGCCCAAGCGGCTCGATCTGAAGAGCATCCTCCGCTACTTCCTCGACTTCCGCTTCCAGGTGGTGACGCGGCGTTTCGAATTCGACCTTCGCGAAGTGCAGAAGCGCCTGCATATCCTGGAAGGCTTCGAGAAGGTCTACGACGCGCTCGACGAGATGATCCGCATCATCCGCAAGAGCGAAGGAAAGCAGGACGCGGCGGAAAAGCTCACCAAGCGCTTCAAGCTGTCGGACGAGCAGGCCGACGCCATATTGGAGATGAAGGTCTATCGCCTGGCGCGCCTGGAGATCCTCGTCATTCAAAAAGAGGCGAAGGAGAAGCGCGCCGAGCAGCGCCGCTTGAAGGAGCTTTTGGCCAGCGACAAGCTGCGCTGGGGCGTTGTGCGCGACGAGATCGTGGAGATCCAGAAGGCGTACGGCGACAAGCGGCGCACCCGCATCGGCGGCGCCGGCTCCGAGGAGATCGAGTACAGCGAGGAGGCCTTCATCGCCGACGAGGACGCGCACGTGGTGCTCACCCGCGACGGCTGGGTGAAGCGCGTGCGCGAGATCAAGGATCCCTCGCAGACGCGCGTGCGCGAGGGCGACGAGGTGGCTTTCGTGCTGGCGGGCTCCCTGAAGAGCAACCTGGTGCTGTTCACCAACTTCGGGACCGCCTACGTGACCCGCTTCAACGACGTTCCGCCCTCGACCGGATACGGCGACCCGATCCAGAAGCTCTTCAAGTTCGACGACAACGAGCGCGTGGTCGGCGCCTTGTCGCTCGACCCGCGACTGCCGCAACCGGAGAAGCTCCTGGCCATCTCGCGCAAAGGATTCGGCTTGCGGTTCGCGCTCGCCGCGCATACCGAAGCCTCCACCCGCGCCGGGCGGCGTTTTGCAAAACCGGCCGAGGGCGACGAGCTGTTTGGCGTGGTGCCGGTCAAGGACAAGGATCTGCTGGCGGTGGTGACCGAGGCGAGCCACACGCTGGTGACGCGCGTCGAGGAGATCAACGAGCTGGCCGGCGCGGGCCGCGGCGTCACCATCATCAAGGTCGGCGAGAAGGTGAAGGCGCTGCCGCAGCCGCCGGTGTTCGTCGCGCTCCCGGTCAAAGAGGAGAAGAAATAATGGCGGTGCGCAAGACCAGCTACAACGCCGCCGACATCCAGGTGCTGGAAGGGCTGGAGCCGGTGCGCAAGCGGCCGGCGATGTATATCGGCGGCACCGATACCACGGGATATCACCACCTCTTATGGGAAATCCTCGACAACTCGGTGGACGAGGTGATCAACGGCTACGCCAGCCGCATCGAGGTGACGCTGCACAAGGACGGCAAGACCGTGACGGTGACCGACGACGGGCGCGGTATTCCCGTCGATCCCATGCCCAAGTACAAGAAGCCGGCCATCGAGGTGATCCTCACCACGCTGCACTCGGGCGGAAAGTTCGAGCAGGGCAACTACATCCATTCCGGCGGATTGCACGGCGTCGGCGCCAGCGTGGTCAATGCGCTCTCCTCCAGCCTGATCGCGCGGGTGAAGCGCGACGGCAAGCATTACCTGCAGAGCTATGCAAAAGGCCACGCGATTTCCAAATTGAAAAAGGAAGGCAATGCGCGCGGCACCGGGACCAGTATCGACTTCACGCCGGATGTGGAGATCTTCGGGGTCAAGGCGCGCTTCGATGCGCAGCTGATCCGCGACCGGCTCGAGGCCAAGAGCTATCTGCATCGCGGAATGACGGTGGTGTTCCGCGACGAGACGAAAAATCCCGCCGTCGAGGATATCCTCCAGCACGACGGCGGTATCGCCGAATACCTCGCCAAAGTGGTCGCCCAGCGGGGAAAGAACACCGTTCCCGCCGCGCAGCGCGCGCCGTCCGAGAGGGCCGCCGTAGCGCCCATCGTCACCACCGAGGAAGGCGTTCCCGAGGAGGTGACGGCGCAGGGCGGAGAGATCCCCACGGTGCCGCCGGTCGCGCCGCTGGCCATTCCTCCAGGCGCGCTCTTCTACAAGACCAGCGACGGCGACGTGCGCCTGGAGGTCGCGCTGGTGTGGACGGAGGCGACCGACGAGCATTTGCGCAGCTACGTGAACGGCATCCCCACGCCCAACGGCGGCACCCACGAGGCCGGCCTGCGCAGCGGTATCGTCAAGGCGGTGCGCAATTACCTCGAGACGCACGGCCTCGCGCCCAAGAACGTGACGCTGACCGCCGAGGACATCCGCGAAGGCATCTGCGCGATCCTCTCCAGCTACGTGATCGACCCGCAGTTCCAGGGCCAGACCAAAGGCCGGCTCAACAATCCGGAGACGGCGGCGCAGGTGGACACGGTGGTGCGTCCCGCGCTGGAGAAGTGGCTCAACGAGAACAAGGCGGTGGCCGAGCCCGTCGTCGCGCGCATCATCCTGGCCGCGCGGGCGCGCGAGGCCAGCAGGGCTGCCGTGCAGCAGATCTCGCGCAAGACGGCGATCTCGCATCGGCTCAACCTGCCGGGCAAGCTGGCGGACTGCGCGTCGACCAATCCGTCGGAGAGCGAGCTGTTCATCGTCGAGGGCGACTCCGCCGGCGGCTCCGCCAAGCAGGGCCGCGACCGGCGCACGCAGGCGATCCTTCCGCTGCGCGGCAAGGTGCTCAACGCCGAGCAGGCCTCCAGCGAGAAGGTGGGGCAGAACAAGGAGCTTCAAGACATCGTCTCGGCGCTGGGCTGCGGCATCGGCGAGGACTTCAAGGCCGCCAATCTGCGCTATGGAAAGATATTCCTCCTCATGGACGCCGATTCCGACGGCCACCATATCTCCACGCTGCTTCTGACCTTCTTTTATCGCCACATGCGCGACCTGATCCGCCAGGGGCACGTCTTCATCGCGCAGCCGCCGCTCTACAAGATCGAGATCGGCAAGGATACCTTCTGGGCGCTCGACGACGCCGACCGCGAGCGCATCCTCAAAGAGCATGGCAAGGGCAATGCCAAACCCAACATCATGCGCTTCAAGGGCCTCGGCGAGATGACCGCCGACGAGCTGAAGAGCACCACGCTGGATCCGAAGAAGCGCATCAGCCTGCGGGTGACCATCACGCAGGAGAACGACCTCGTCACCGAGCAGACCATCAACGACCTGCTCGGCAAGGACGTGAGCGCGCGCTTCCGCTTCATCATGGAGCGCGCCGGGGAGGTGAAGGAGCTGGACGTCTGACGGCTCGGTGGCGCGCTGCCCGGCGCCGCGTACAATCGGCCGCATGGATCTCTACGTGCGGCAGCTCAAGCTCGGGCCCATGGAGAACTTCGTCTACCTGGTGGGCGCTCCCGGCGCACGCGAGACGGCCATCGTCGACGCGGCGTGGGACGTGGACGCCGCCGTCCGCGCCGCCGCGGAGGACGGCCGCGTGCTCACCCACGCGCTGGTCAGCCACCACCACTTCGATCATGTCAACGGATTGCCGGAGGTGCTGGCGCGCGGCGGGATCCGCGTGGTGGCCCACGGCGCCGACGTGCCCAAGCTCGCGCCGGATCTTCAGGGCGAGGTGACGGCGGTGGCGGCGGGCGACGTCGTCGAGGTGGGCCCGCTGCGCATCTCGGCGATGCACACGCCCGGCCATACACCGGGCTCCACCTGCTGGCACGCGGGCGATTCGCTCTTTGCCGGCGACACCGTCTTCGTCAATGCCTGCGGCCGTTGCGACCTGGCAGGCGGCGATCCGGAGCAGATGTTCGAGAGCCTCCGGCGCGTCTCGCAGTTGCCGGCCGACGTCCGGCTCTATCCCGGCCACGACTACGGCGACGTCCCGGTCTCCACCATCCAGCGCGAGCGCGAGCGAAATCCATATTTCCAGAAGCTTGCTTCACTGACCGACTTCGTCGCCTGGCGCATGCGCCCGCGCACGTGACTTAGGCTACAGCCGCGCTGAGGTCAGCCACTGCTTGTTCTGCTCGGTGCCGTCGAAGGCGTGCGTGGTCTTGAACTTCTCCCACTTGCCATCCTCGGCTTGCGGGGTCGTGCGCGCGAGCAGCTGCCTCCGTTCGTCATCCGTCATCGGCACGAAGGTGGTGCCGAGCCACAACGCCTGCTCCAGCACCCCGATGCTGTCGCAGCCGGTGATGGTGACGCTGATGCCCGGCACGCTCATCCCGTAGCGCAGGCATTCGAGCGCGGTTGCTGCGCCGCTCTCGAGGATGAGGCCCGCGCCCAGCGACTTCATCCCCAGGACGGCGATGCCTTCCTCTTGCGCGAGTGGAATGATCTCCTTCTCGAAGCTCCGATAGTGCGCGTCCAGGACGTTGACCGGCATCTGCACGGTATCGAAATGGAATCCATTCGCGCGCGCGGTCTCGATCATATGGCGGTGGATGCGCGGATCCTTGTGCCCGGTAAAGCCGATGAAGCGCAGCTTTCCCGCCTTGCGCGCCTCGAGCAGCGCCTCGATGGTGCCGCCCTTGGCGAAGCAGCGCTCGGGATCGTCGTCGCGGATCACCTCGTGGATCTGCACCAGGTCGACGACGTCCGTCTGCAACCGCTTCAGCGACTGCGCGAGCTGGTCGCGCGCCGACGCGGCAGTGCGCCCGTCGAGCTTGGTCATCACGAATGCCTTCTGCCGGTATCCGTCGCGCAGCGCCTTTCCCATCCGCTCCTCGGACTTGCCGTCGTTGTAGTCCCAGCAGTTGTCGAGGAAGTTCATTCCCTGGTCGAGGGCGGTCCGCACGATGCGCACGCTCTCCTTCTCTGTTGGCAGGCCGAGGTGATATCCGCCCAGGCCGAGCACGGACACTTCCACGCCCGTCTTCCCCAGCTGGCGCGTCTTCATGCGCGCGCCGGGCTGCACCTTGTACTTTCCCTCGGGTACGTTGCCGCTCGGCGCTCCGCCCGCCTGCTTCTTTGCTTTGCTTCCAGTCGCCGCCATCACTCCACCTCCGAGAATGCCCGCAAGGAATCTGCGTCGGGTAGCCATGTTCCCTCCGTTTTGCGATGCTAACCACCGAGCGGAGGGGCGGCGTGTCGTTCATGCTCGGACTGTTGCTTTTCATCGGAGTGGCCGGGCGCCTCGATGCGCGCCTGCCGTGGAACAAGCCGTGATCGCCGGACACTTCGGCTTTGCGGCCGGCGTGAAGGCGCGCGAGCGCGCGGTGCCGCTCTGGGCGCTGATGCTCGCCTGCCAGTGGCTCGACGTCGTCTTCGTGCCGCTCCTCCTCCTCGGCGTCGAGCGGCTGGAACCGCTCGATGGCGGCGGTTACGGCAAGGTGATCATCCACGCGGACTGGACGCACTCGCTGCTCGGCGCCTTGCTGCTCTCGGCCCTGCTGGGCGCGTTCTGGCGCGGGCGCGCGCGCCTGGTGATCGGGGCGGTCTCGTTTTCGCATTGGGTGCTCGACTTGATCGTGCATCGCGCCGACATGCCGCTCCTGCCGGCGAACGCCGGCGGCTTCCCGCGGCTGGGCTTCGGCCTCTGGCGCTGGCCCGCCGCCACCGCTCTCATCGAGCTGGCGCTGGTGGCCTTTGGCAGCGCGCTCTACTGGCGCGCCGCTCTCGGCAGCGGTGCGCGCCGGCAGGCCAACCTCGCCGGCGCGGTCGTGCTGGCATCGGGTCTCGTGACGCTGGCCCTCAACCTGGCAGGGTTCTAGCCCCGGCCGCCGCAGGCCTGTCCTCGCGGCCCTGCAAAACGAGGATGCGCCGCAGCGTCAGTGCCACCAGCAGGATGCTGAGCAGGCCCCAGGCGACGCCCCAGACGATGGCGGGAATGAACGTCGCCTGCGCCAGCGCATCGGCGTCGGTGCGGCCCGAGCGCGACGAAAGGTGCAGCAGGTCGTCGCGGATGTCGTAGAGCGCGTAAGAGCAGGAGAACGAGGCGAGGAACACCAGCACGAAGCGCCGCAAGAGCACAGGTCCGAAGCGCGCGAGGACTCCGAGCGCTAGCGCGCAGCCGGAGGCGAACATCAGCGTGAAGCCGTCGCGCACGTAGAGCAAGGCGACCAGCGTGCACCAGGCCGCGAGCGCGATCAGCGGCCAGCGGCCTTCGCGCGAGCGGGCCGCGATCCAGAGCAGCACGCAACCCGACGCCGAGGAGCCGACGTATCCCGCGCTGCTGATGACGATCTCGCGCAGCAGCGAGGGCGGGAACCGCGAGAAAGTCATGCCGCCCTCGTCGGGGCTGATGCGGATCTGGTCGACCGATCCGCCCACCAGGAGCGTCGCCGCCGCGTGCGAGCTCTCGTGCATCAGCACCACCAGAAGCTTGAAGGGATACAACGGCCAGGTGTTCCAGAAGAGCACGCCCAGCACCGCCGACGCCGCCAGCGCGAACAGAAGCTTGCGGTCGAGGTGGTGCTGTGCGTCCATATTTCCTACTCTACGCGCGAACCTCGCCGAAGTTTCAGCAAAGGAACGATGCCAGACCTGCTCGTCGTCGGAACGCTGCACACGATGGACCCCTCCCGCCCGCGGGCGGGCGCGGCGCTGATGCGCGACGGCAAGTTCGTCCGCGTCGGCACCCGCGAGGAGTGCGAGGCGGACGCGCGCCCCGACCTCAAGTTCATCGAGCTGGGCGAGGGCTGCGCGGTGCCGGGCCTGATCGACGCGCACGGCCACCCCCTCCTGCACGGGCGGATGCTCGCCGAGGTGCGGCTTTCGGGAGCGCGCAGCGAGCAGGAATGCGTCGAGCGCGTCCACCGCTATTCGCAGTTCGTGCCCTCTGGGGAGTGGATTCGTGGAGCGGGGTGGGATCAGAACTTGTGGCCTGCGCGCGACTTTCCCGGCCGCGAGCTGCTCAGCGCAGCGACGCCGCAGCATCCGGCCGCCCTTTCGCGCGTCGACGTGCATGCGCTGTGGTGCAACGATCTCGCGCTCCAGATGGCGCGCATCGACAAGCACACCGCCGACCCGCCTGGCGGACGCATTCTGCGCTCGGACGATGGATCCCCCACCGGCGTTCTCATCGACACGGCGATGGATCTGGTGCGCAGGGCCATCCCCCCGCCTTTGCCGCGCGAGGCCGAAGCGACGCTGCTGCGATCGGTGCAAGCGCTCACGGCCGCCGGACTCACCTCGGTGCACGACGCCGCCGCCGGGCCGGAAGTGCTGGCCGCCTGGCGCCGGCTGGCAGAGCGCGACGCGCTGCCGCTGCGCATCTACGCGATGATCGACGGACAGGGCACGGACATGGACGAACGCATGCGCGAGTGGCGCGAGACGCCGGTCCTGGGACGGCTCACGGTGCGGGCGGTGAAGCTGTTCGCCGACGGCGCGCTGGGCAGCCGCGGCGCCGCCATGTTCGAGGCGTACGAGGACGAACCCGGCAACACCGGCCTGTGGCTGATGGACCCGCGCGAGCTGGAGGACCGCATCCAGCGCATCGCCGCGGCGGGCTTCCAGCCCTGCGTGCACTGCATCGGCGATCAGGCCTGCGCGCTGGTTCTGCAAATGTTTGCAAAAGTCCCGCGCGACCTGCGCCCGCGCGCCGAACACTTGCAAGTCCTGCGGGCGCGCGACGTGCCGCTCTTGAAACGCTCGGGGGCCATCGCCTCGATGCAGCCGACCCACGCGACCAGCGACGCGCCGTGGGCGGAGGCGCGGCTGGGCCACGGCACCGAGCGGCAGCGGGGCGCGTATGCCTGGCGCCAGGCGCTCGAGGCCGGTGTGCCGCTCGCCTTCGGGAGCGACTTTCCGGTGGAGGGCATCGATCCGCGCGAAGGGCTGAAGTCGGCGGTCTCGCGCAAGTCAGCCGGCGGCGTGGTCTGGATGCCGGAGCAGCGGCTGACCCGCCTCGAAGCGCTGCACGCCTTCACCGCGGGCGCCGCCTACGCCGAGTTCGAGGAGGGCCGCCGCGGGCTCATCCGCGAAGGCTTCGACGCCGACCTGACGGTCTTTGCAAAAGACATCCTCGAAGTGCACGTCGACGAATTGACCCAAGTCGCCGTGCAGGCGACCGTCGTCGGCGGTCATGTCGAGCACGCGGGGCCTTGACCTCGGCCCGGCTGCGGCGGACCTTACGCGCTCCGCATGATTCCCGCGCCCAAAGAGAACTGCCCCGACGTCGAGGACTGCATCTCCGATCCGTCGGAGATCGGCCACGTCTGCACCTTCGGGCCCATCTGCGGAACCTGCATCGTCTACCGCGTGCTGGAGACGCGGCGCGGACTGCTGCTCGGCACCTGCCGCATCCGCACCGACCGCGGAGAGTTCCCCTGCACGGCGCCGATCTGCGAGTCGTACGTGCCGCGCGCCGGCGCGTTCGACGCGAGCGGCCGGCCGACGCAGTCGGGCGATTCGACCGTCGTGCAGCTGGCGCGTGCGCAGAAGGCGCAGGACGCGCGGGGGCGACGTGAGACGCGCGGCGCAGGCGGCCAAAGGAGCGCGGACGCGCGGCGCGAGCAGCCGGCAACGCCGCCCAGGCCGAAGATCCCCGACGGACCCGTGGGAGAAGTCGAGATGACGCGAGAAGAGCTGAAGTCCCTGATCCGCGAGGCGATGGACGAGGAGCGGGGCGGCCTCGCGCCGCTGGCGCCGAAATGGGAAGGTGGCATGGCGCTCTTGAAGCCGGCCGATCCGGCGCTGCAGCCCAAGGAGCTGCCGCTCGAGGCGCTCTTCCACAAGGTGGTGATGATTCGGGACAAGCTCCGCGTGCTGGAGCAGAAGATCAACGCCAACGCCAAGCTGACCGACGCGGAGAAGGTCGATCTGCAGGCGTACATCACCGGCTGCTACGGATCGCTGACCACCTTCAACATCCTCTTCCGCGACAAGGACGACGGCTTTCGGGGCGCGGGAGGCAAGGAATGATCGCGCTCCTGCTCGTCGCGCAGCTCGCCGCCGATGCCGGCACGCCGCCGCCTGCCGACGCGGGCGCGCCGCCTGCCGGGATGCCGCACCTCATGTCGCCCGTGCCGGCGGCAGGCCTGAGCGCGCCGCGGCTCGCGCAGATCCAGGCCGCGCTGCAGCGGCAGAAGCTGGATGGCTGGCTCTTCTTCGACTTCCGCCGCTCCGACGAGATCGCGTACCGGATGCTCGGCCTCGGCGAGGGCGGCGTGCGCTCGCGGCGCTGGTACTGTCTCATCCCCGCGCACGGCGGGCCGAAGAAGCTGCTGCACGCCATCGAGCCGGAGGCGCTCGACGGAGTGCCGGGCTCGTCGGCGACGTACACGTCGTGGCGCACGCGCGATCGCGAGCTGGGCGCCATGCTGCGGGGCCTCAGGCGGGTGGCGATGGAGTACTCGCCGCGCAACGAGCTGCCCACGCTGGGAAGGGTCGACGCGGGCACCGTGGAGCTGGTGCGATCGCTGGGCCCCGAGATCGTCTCCAGCGCGGAGCTGGTTGCCGAGCTGGTGAGCACGCTCTCTCCCGAGGAGCTGCGCTCGCAGGCGCGCGCCGCCGAGCTGCTCTCGGCCGATCTGGAGGCCACCGCGCAGGAGGCGGCGCGGCGCGTGCGCGCGGGCGATCCCGCCACCGAGTACGAGCTGCAGCAGTTCGCGCGCGCGCGCTGGGCGCAGGAGGGAATCGTGTCCGACGGCGGGCCGCTGGTCGCCGCCGACGCGCACACCGCCGACCCGCACTATCTGCCGCCCGCGCAGGGATCGTCGCTGGCCGCGCGCAACAGCGTTCTCTTGCTCGACTTCGCCGCGGCGATGGGGCCCGGCACCATCCCGGGCGATCTCACGCGCGTCTACTTTCTCGGCGAGAGCGTGCCCGAAGAGGTGTCGCGCATCGCCTCCATCGTCTTCCAGGCGCGCGAGGCGGCGCTGCGCCTGGTGCGAGAGCGCGCCGACCTCGGCAAGCTGCCCACCGGCGGCGAGGTGGATACCGCCGCGCGCAGCGTGATCGACAAGGCGGGCTACGCCGCCGCCTTCCTGCACCGCACCGGCCACAACATCGGCCTGCGCACGCACGGCGACGGCGTCAACAACGACGACTTCGAGACGCACGACCTGCGCCGCCACCTGCCCGACACCTGTTTCTCCATCGAGCCGGGCATCTACCTCGCCGGGCGCTTCGGCATCCGCAGCGAGATCGACGTCTGCCTTCCGGGCGGCAAGGTCGAGGTGCGCGGAGGGGCGGGGCAGACGTCGGTGCCGGCGTTGCTCGCGCAATAGATCCCTTCGGCAGGACGCGCGTTCACCGGAGCCTCATACAGATCGATCTCGCCGCCGAGCCGTCGCGCGAAGCGGCGCGGCGCGTGCCGGTCAACGCGGTGCTGATCATCGACCGCTCCGGCTCGATGAGCGGGCCGAAGATGGAGCGCGCCAAAGAGGCGGCCCGCGCGCTCATCGAAGCACTGGGGCCCAAGGACCGCTTCGCCATCGTCGACTTCTCCGACGCCGCGCGCGTGCTGGTTCAGTCCACCGAGGCGACGCGAGAGGCGAAGGCCCAGGCGATGGCGATGATCGCGCGAGTGCAGGCGATGGGCGGAACGAATCTGTCGGCCGCCTTCGACGCCGCCGGCCCGCAGCTCAGCGAAGGCCGCCAGCGCGGGCGCGTCGACAAGTTGTTCGTCGCCTCCGACGGGCAGGCGAACCAAGGCATCTTCGCCCGGCCGGCGCTGCTGCGGCTCGCGCTGGAGCGGTTCGGCTCGGCGACGGTGAGCACTTTTGGAATCGGCGAGGATTACGACGAGCAGTTCATGACCCGGCTGGCGGTGCAGGCCGGCGGGCGCGCCCGCTACGTCTCGGACGGCGCCATGCTCGCGCAAGCGTTCGCCGCCGAGTTCTCCCGCGCGGCGGCGGCGGTGGCGCACGACGTGCGGCTCGATATCCGCCCTTTCAAGAACGTCGTCGTGCAGCGCGTGCTGGGCTTCGAGTCCGCCGCGGGCGGCGTGCGGCTGCCGGACATCGCCGCGGGCGACGAACGGCGCGTGCTGGTGAGGCTGTTGGTGCCGCCCGGGCGGGGCACGGCGGAGCTGGCGGACATCCACCTGACCTGGCGCGACGCTGCTGGCGCCGAGCAGAAGATCCGCACCAGCGCCCAGGCGCAGTACACGGCTGACGCGCGCAAGCTCGACGGGGAGCGGCCCAACAAGATCACCTGGCAGGCAGCGATGGACGAGATGGCCGATGCCGCCTCGAGCGCGCTCCGCTACCAGGCGGAGAACAAGCCCGAGCTGGCGAAGAAGGAGGAGGCGCGCGTGCAGGCGGTGGCGGCGACGGCCGCTCGCGGCGCGCCGCCCAAGGCCGCGGAGATGTTCAGGCAGAAGGCGAGCGCGTACGGCGGCCAGCTCTCCTTGAGCGGCGCGGGCGGGCAGCCGGAGCGGAAGGCGCTCTCCGCCGCTGCCGCCGACGACAGCACCGCGCCGGCTGAGTTCTGAGATCGTCAACGTGCTCTGGGAGCTGAAGCCGAAGACGTAGCGCGCCGGCGGATCCACTCGGCGAGCAGTCGCACGCCCGCGCCGGTGCCGCCGCGAGGGTTGTAGCCGCGCTCCTTGTCGACCGACGCCGGCCCCGCGATGTCGAGGTGCGCCCAGGGCAGCTTGCCGACGAAGTGCTGGAGGAAGAGCGCCGCGTTGATCGATCCGCCGTAGCGGCCGCCGATGTTTTTCAGATCCGCGACGGGGCTCTTGATCAGCTCCTCCATCTCCGGCGGCAGCGGCATCCGCCACACCGGCTCGCCCGCGGTGCGGGCCGCCGCCTGCAACTCGGCGGCGAGCGCGTCGTCGTTGCTGAACAGCCCCGAGATCCACGGCCCCAGCGCCACCAGGATGGCGGCGGTCAGCGTCGCCAGATCGACGATGGCCGCCGGCTTCTCCTCGACGGCCCAGGCGAGCACGTCGGCCAGCACCAGGCGGCCCTCGGCGTCGGTGTTGAGCACCTCGACGCTGGTGCCGTTCTTTCCGACGATGACGTCGCCGGGCTTGTAGGCAGTGCCGCTGGGCAGGTTCTCGCAGGCGCCGAAGTACGCGCGCACTTCGAACGGCGGCCGGAGCTCGGCGACCAGGCGCATGGCCGCGATCACCGCCGCAGCGCCGGCCATGTCCGTCTTCATGTCCTCCATGCCCTGCGCCGTCTTGAGCGACAGGCCGCCGGAGTCGAAGGTGATGGCCTTGCCGACCAGCGCCACCGGCTTTCCGGTCGCGCGGCGCGGTTCCCACGACATCTTGACCAGCTTCGGCTCCTCGGTCGAGCCTTGCGCGACGCCGAGAAAGAGGTTCATGCCGAGCTTCTTGATCTGCGGCCGCGACAGCACTTCGCACCTGAGGCCGTGCAGGCGCGCCATCTCCTGCGCTTCGGCGGCGAGCGCCCGCGGGGTGATGCGGCCTGCGGGCTCGTTGACCAGATCGCGCGCGGCGTTCACCGCCTCGGCGATTGAAACGCCCAGCTTGGCCGCCTGGGCGAGGGAGCGCGCCGGCTTCGAAGGGCCGAGCAGCTCGACGCGCGAAAGCTTGAGCGCCTTCTTCTCCTTCTTGTAGCGATCGAAGGCGTACGCGCCGAGCGAGGCGCCCTCGGCGGCGGCCTGAACTTCGCGCTCGAAGGCCGCGCCCGCCGCCCACGGCCAGGCGATGGCCAGCGTCTTCGCGCCCGCCGCCTTGGCCGCCTTCACCGCGCGGGCGGCTGCGGCGCGGAGCTGGTCGAGCGTGCGATCCGCGTCCTTCTCGCGCCCGAGGCCCAGCACCAATATTCGCAGCGGCCCGGCCTTGCCGTGCGAATGCAGCGAGAGCTGCTGGCCCTCGGCGCCCTTGAACTCCTCGTCCTGCGCGCAGCGGAGCAAGAGGCCGCCCACCGCGCGGTCGAGATCCGCGAGCCGCGCATCGGCGAGCTTGCCGGAAGCGACCGCGCCCTCGCGCACGCAGAGGGCGAGCAGGTCGGCTTCGTGCGAGGCGGGATCTCCGGCGACGACCGAGGTTTGCAAAATCGCGCCCCCTTGCTGCGAGGGGGCGCGTCATAGCGCGGCAGCGTCGCTAGAGCAAATCTCCACCGCGACTTCGACCACGACCGCGATTTCGACCGCGACTGCGACTTCGATCGCGACCGCGAGACGCCGGCGTCGACGGCGCGAGCCAGCACGCCGTTGCTTTCCGACCTCGCCGCGAGTAGGGTCCGCGCCTTTCGGAGCGCCGCACACACGTGGACGACAAGCTGCAGGAGATCGAGCAGAGGTTCGAGCGTCTGACCGCCGACCTGGGCAACCCCGAGGTGATCGGCGACCGGGCGCGCTTCTCGCAGGTGGCGAAGGAGCGCGCCCAGCTCGAGCCGCTGGTCGAGGCGTTCCGCGACTACCGGCAGGCGAAGAAACAGCTCGACGAGAACCGGGCGATGCTCGAAGACGCCGAGTTGCGCGACCTCGCTCGCGCAGAGTTGCCCGAGTTGGAGCAGCGCGTCTCGGAGCTGAACGAGAAGCTCAAGATCCTGCTCCTGCCCAAGGATCCGAACGACGAGCGCAGCGTCATCCTGGAAGTGCGCGCCGGCACCGGCGGCGACGAGGCGGGCCTCTTCGCCGCTGACCTGTTGCGCATGTACCTGAGATATGCAGAGCGCAAGGGCTGGAAGTGGACCCTCATCGACACCAGCGCGAACGCGGCGGGCGGCATCAAGGACGCGAGCGTCACCATCGAAGGCGCGGACGTCTTCAGCTACCTCAAGTACGAGTCGGGCGTGCACCGCGTCCAGCGCGTGCCGGCGACGGAAGCGCAAGGCCGCATCCACACTTCGACGGCGACGGTCAGCGCGATGCCGGAGGCGGAAGAGGTGGACATCCAGATCAACCCCGCGGACATCCAGATGGACGTCATGCGCTCCACCGGCGCCGGCGGGCAGAGCGTCAACACCACCGACTCCGCCGTGCGCCTGACCCACAAGCCGACCGGCGTGGTGGTCAAGTGCCAGCAGGAGAAGTCGCAGCTCAAGAACCGCGCCATGGCGATGAAGATGCTGCGCGCGAAGCTCTATGAGATTGAAAACGAGAAACGACAGAACGCGCGCGACGCCACCCGCAAGTCGCAGGTCGGCTCGGGCGACCGCAGCGAGAAGATCCGCACCTACAACTTCCCCCAGGACCGGCTCACCGATCACCGCATCGGTCTCACCCGCCACAACCTCGCGGCGGTGATGGACGGCGATCTCGAGGACGTGATCGTCGCCTGCCGCACTTTCTTCCAGGCCGAGGCGCTGCGACAGCAGCAGCAGGCGCAGGCATGACGGTCGAAGAGCTCCTGCACCACACCGCGCACCGGCTCTCCGCGCCCGAGCAGCTCAGCGAGGATCCGCAGCAGGAAGCCCGCGAGCTCCTCGCGCACGCGCTCGGCACGCTGCCGGCGAAGTTGCGCGAGCGTGCAGACCATCCGGTCGATCCACATGAGCACGGCGAGTTCATGCGGCTGCTCGCGCGCAGGCTCTCCGCGGAGCCGACCGGCTACATCGTCGGCGCGGTGGAGATCGACGGGCTGCGGTTCAAGGTGGATCGGCGCGGCTTCATTCCGCGGCTCGATCTCCCGGTCTTGATCCACGCCGGCCTCGAGGCCGTGCCGCGCGACGCGCGCGGCTTCGCGCTCGACCTGGCCTGCGGAATCGGAACCGCGGGAATCTGCGTCGGGCACGCGCGGCCGGGGCTGCACGTCGATCTCGCCGACGTCTCGAAGGAGGCCATCGAGCTGGCGGGCGAGAACGCCGAGCTGCTCATCCCGGGCCGCGCGCAGTGCTTCGCCGGCGATCTCTTCGAGCCGCTGCCGCGCGGGCGTAGGTACGCGATCGTGACCGCCAACCCGCCCTGGGTGCCGGACGGCACCGAGCTGCCCGAGGAGGTGCTCAACGAGCCGCACGTCAGCTTCTTCGGGGGGCCGGACGGCCTCGACGTCGTGCGCCGCCTGGTCCACGAATTGCCCGAGTGGATGGCGCCGGGCGCCGTCTACGCGCAGGAGTGCGATCCGTCGCAGGTGGAGAAGGTCATCGGGCTGCTCTCCGCCGCGGGGTTGCGCGAGACGAAAGCGCACGCGGACACGAAAGGCGTCCGGCGCGTGGTCTCGGCGCGGAAGACGTAGATGACGGAGACCTGGACGGTGCGCTCGCTCCTCGGCTGGGCGCGCGAATGGCTGGAGAAGAAGGGAGTGGAGAGCCCGCGCCTCGACGCGGAGCTGCTGCTTGCCAGCGCGCTCGGCTGCGACCGCGTGCGGCTCTACATCGACGTCGACAAGCCGCTCGCCGCAGCGGAGCTGGCGCGTTTCAAGCCGCTCATCCAGCGGCGCGGAGCGCGGGAGCCGGTGGCTTACATCCTGGGCGCAAAGGAATTCTACGGGCGGCCGTTCGAGGTTGCCCCGGGCGTGTTCATCCCGCGGCCGGAGACGGAGCTACTCGTGCAGCTGGCGCTGGAGGCGATTCCCCGCGGCGCGGCGGCGCGCGTGCTCGATCTGTGCGCGGGGTCCGGCGCGGTCGGCGTCAGCATCGCGGCGGAGCGCCCGGAGGCGCGGGTGGAACTGGTCGAGCTGTCGCCGCAGGCGGTCGCGGTCGCGCAGCGCAACGCGCACAAGCATGCGCCTGGCCGCGCCGCGGTGCTGCAGGGCGATCTCTATGCTGCGCTCCCGCACGCGGAGCGCTACAACGTGGTGGTCGCGAATCCTCCCTATGTGCCGCTCGAGCATGGACGAACGCTGGCCCCCGACATCGTCGAGCACGAGCCGCACCTCGCGCTCTTCGGCGGCGACGACGGGCTCGAAGTGGTGCGCAAGGTGATCGCCGGGCTGCGAGACCGGCTCGAACCGGGAGGGCTGTTCGCGACGGAGATCGATCCGTCGCAGGCGGAGCAGGTGTCCGCGCTCTGCACCGCGGTGGGGCTGACGGGCCTGCGCGTGGTTCGCGATCTCGCCGGCCTCGACCGGCACGTGACCGGCCAAGCCGCCAGAGGCGGGGCCATTCAGGTGTCCTTGAAGGGAAGCTGATGGACGCGATCGTGATTACCGGCGGTAGGCCGCTCCATGGCGAGGTGACCGTCTCCGGATCGAAGAACGCCACGCTCCCGCAGATCGCGGCGGCGCTCCTTTCGCCGGGGCGCTCGGTGTTCCGGGGCGTGCCGGACCTCGCCGACGTCCGCACGCTGGGCCGGCTGCTCTCGCACATGGGCGCGCGGATCGAGCGCGACGGAGCTTCGCTGCACGTCGACGCCCAGGACATCCACACGCCGGAGGCGCCTTACGAGCTGGTCAAGACCATGCGCGCCTCGGTGCTGGTGCTGGGGCCCCTGGTCGCGCGCTTCGGCCGCGCGCGCGTCTCGCTTCCCGGCGGCTGCGCCATCGGGGCGCGGCCCATCGATCAGCACCTCAAAGGCCTCGAGGCGCTGGGCGCGCGCATCGAGCTCACCCACGGCTACGTCGAGGCGAAGACCGACCGGCTGCGCGGCGCCAAGTTCCTCTTCGACCTGCCCACCGTCACCGGCTCGGAGAATCTGATGATGGCGGCGGTGCTGGCAGAAGGCCGCACCGTGCTGGAGACTGCTGGCGGCGGCGCTGATCACCGGCGGCGACATGCTCCTGCGCGGAGCGCGCGCCGACGACCTCGACGCCCCGCTCGCCAAGATGCGCGAGGCGGGAGCGAAGATCACGGCCGAGCCTTCGGGCCTGCGCATCGTCGCGCCGCATCGACTGGAGGCGGTGGACTTCGTCACCGCGCCGTTCCCGGGCTTCCCCACCGACCTGCAGGCGCAGCTGATGGCCTGCCTCTCGGTGGCGCGGGGCGCGTCCCGCGTGGTGGAGACGGTCTTCGAGAACCGCTTCATGCACGTGCAGGAGCTGTCGCGCATGGGGGCGGACATCGCCATCGAAGGGCACACGGCGGTGGTGCGCGGCGTCGATCACCTCTCCGGGGCGCCGGTGATGGCCACCGATCTGAGGGCCAGCGCCTCGCTGGTGCTGGCCGGCTTGCGCGCCGAGGGGATCACCACCGTCAATCGCGTCTACCACCTCGACCGCGGCTACGAGGCGCTGGAAGCCAAGCTCTCCGCCCTGGGCGCCAGCGTCCGCCGCGTCAAAGGCACGCTTTGAGGCTTCGGCGTTGCCCTCCCGAGTAGCGGTGGGCTAGGCTCTTATCGATAACCTTCACCGGAGTACGTACCCCCATGGATTGCCCGCGCGACAACATCGAGATGGCCTCACTCACCGACGGCGAGGAGCGCGTCCTCTACCGTTGCGCTGAGTGCGGAGGTCTCTGGCTGGACGTCGCGGACCTGAACCGGATCCTGCTCCACGCCGGCCTTCCCACGCTGGAAGCGATGGGCGGCCGCGCCAACCCCGAAGAGGACGCCGGCGAGTGCCCGGTGGACAACGTCGGGCTGCTCTGCATCGAGAGCCAGCACAAACGCAACCCGCTCGTCTACGAGACCTGCGAGAGCTGCGGCGGCATCTGGCTCGAGTCGGCCGACTTCGCCGACGACGGCGAGACCGCCGAGCAGCTGGTGAAAGGCATCGTCGACTTCTACCGGGACTTCGCGGTCAACATCTCGCACGGGCCGCACAAGGCGGCGCGCAAGTAGCGTCCGTCATGGACAGTTCGAGCCCGATGCGATTTATCGGGCGCTCCATGCGAAGACTTCTCTGCGTCGCCGCGGCCTGCGCGGTCCTTTCTTGTAGGAACGAAGCGCCCCCGAAGTCTCCGCCTCCGCCTCCGTCCGACCAGATCAAGGCTCCGCTGCCGCCTCCGCAGAACGTGCAGGAGCAGGAGCCCAACGACTTCCAGCACGCGCAGGCGATCCCCTCGCGCGCGATCGTCTCGGGGAGCATCGCGCCGCCAAAGCCTCACATTGCTGACGATGATTGGTACCGCCTCGAGCCGCGCAAGACGCTGGCGCTGCGCATCGAGCTGAAGCAGGTGGGCGAGGAGAAGCTGGACGCGTGGCTCGAGCTGTACGACCGCGACCGCAATCGCCTGCTGCGCGTGCACGCGGGCGGCGAGGACAAGGGCGTGATCCCGGCGGCGGCCTGCGTCGAGGCGTGCTTCGTCAAGGTGTCGGGCACCACCGCCGCGCGGTACCAGCTGATCGTGCTCGGCGACGATCCGTTGCCCGGGCGCGAGCTGGAGCCGAACGACCGCGCAGTCGACGCGAACGCGCTGCAAGTCGGGCAGCCGATGCAGGGGACATTTTTGTCGGGCGAGGACGAGGACTGGTACCGGCTGGCGATCGACGCGGTCGAGCCCGGGCAGTTCTTGCGCATCGAGGTGACGCCGGTCGAAGGCGTGCGTCCCGAGCTGGAGGTACGGGCGCTCTCGGACGGCGCGCTGCTCGCGTCGATGCGGGCGGGCGCGGCGGGCGAGGGACTGTTCGTGCGCGATCTGTCGCTGCACCTCGGCGAGGCGACATCCGGTGCTGGTGCCGCCGACGGGGGCTCTCTCGCTGCGGATGCCGGGCCTGCTCCCGCCGCGAGCGATGCCGGGGATGCGAGCGTGGGCGATGCCGGGGATGCGAGCGTGGGCGATGCCGGCGCCGCGGATGCCCGAGACGCCGGCGCGGCAGATTCGGGCGCCGCAGCCGCCGTCTCCGTCCCTCCGCTCGCCGGCTACTACCTCGTGCTCAAGTCCGGCATCGTCACCAGGAGCAAGCGAGGGGCGGCGCCGCTGGTGCCTTACACGCTCACTGCTTCGCTCGAAGTCGGGCCACCCGATCTGGAGCAGGAGCCCAACGACGATCCGCAGCACGCGACCAAGGTGGGGACCACCGCCACCGGCTGGATCGCGCCCGCGGGGGATCAGGACTGGTACCGCGTCCACGCCGACGCGCCCTCCGTCTTGCGCGTGGAGCTGTCCGGCGTCGCGCGCGCCGACCTGGAGCTCGCCGTCTTCGGGCCGCCGGCCGCGCCCGGTTCCGACAAGCCGGTCCTCCTCGCGCGCGCCAACGAGGGCGGACCAAAAGAAGGCGAAGTGCTGCCCGACGTGGGTCTGCCCGCCGGCGACAGCTTCGTCATGGTGCAGGCGGCGGCGCGCAACCTCGACGGCAAGTGGGTACGCGACGGCGAGGATCGCGAGAACCGATACAAGCTGCTCCTCACGCTCTCGCCCGACGACGGATCGATCGAGCGCGAGCCCAACAACGACCTGCAGTCGGCGCAGGTGGTGACGGTGCCGGCGGCGGTGAAGGGCTGGATCTGGCCGCGCAAGGATGTGGACGTCATCCGCTTCCACATCGAGGCGGGGCACCCGCCGGTGAATATCGTACTGGGCGCCGTGCGCGGCGTGGATCTGATGTTGCGCCTGCTCGAGGTGCACGGCACGACCGGAGTGGTGATCGGCTCCAGCGACTCGGTGCGCGGCGAAGGCGAGGAGAAGCTGCTCTCGGTGCCGCTCAAGGAAGGCGACTACGCGGTCGAGGTGTCGAGCCCGCACAACAAGGACGCGAGCGCGACGCAGCCCTGGACGCTCACCATCCAGTAGCTCGACCTGCGGCGCGGATCCGCGCTTGACGCAGCAGGGGGCCGCGACTAGCTTCGCTTCTCCGGGCGGGAATAGCTCAGTTGGTAGAGCATCAGCTTCCCAAGCTGAGGGTCGCCGGTTCGATTCCGGTTTCCCGCTCCAATCCATCCCTTTGAGAGAGTTGGCACGGCGTTCACCCTCCTGCTGCCGCTCGGACGCTTCGGCTCGAGAAGCGCGCTAAAATATTCTTCGCGATCAGCCGATCGCAATCGCGGAGCCCGACGTGCCCGTTTTGAGCGTCTACCTTGGGGGTCTCGCGTTGAGTTGCTTTGGCCTCCAACTCGCCGCGCTCGCGGTCTACGTGAAGAAGCCCGGTGCTCGGCCGTGGATGGATCCGCTCTGGTGCTTCGTCAATCCCGGCCTGTACCTGCTCGTGATCGAGCCTGCGATGGCCCCGGCGCTGCCGTGGTTTCGCGCGACGCTCTGGGCGGTCTTCGGCGTGTACTGGACGGTGCGGTTGTTCGGGGCCTTGTGGCCGCCGCCCGAATGGGCCGAACGCTGCATCCTGGTGAGCGTTGTCGTCGCCTGCGCGGCAGCCCTTCTCCGTGGTTGTCTCGCGGTCACGGCCAATGAGGATGCCGTCGACTATTTGCTGGTGATCGCCTTAGGCGGCTTCAGCCTGTACGCGATCCCGATGTTGATGGCGCTATGGCAACTCAAAGAGTGTCGGATTCCTTTTCTGCTCGAGGATCGTGCCGCGCGCGCGGTGGCGCTGCTGCTCGCGGCTTCGTTCGGCGCCAATCTGCTTCTCGCGCCGGGGCGATGGGGAGCTCGGCGCTTTGAGCGCGAGTATGAATCGCAGATCGCCGCCGCAGCGCGAGAGAGGGGCGTTCCCGCTGGGGCGCTTACGTCGCTTGCTCTGAAAGGAGTCGCAGGACGCACGCCGGTGAGGGTGCGGCTCGAACGCATGGCGATGAACGAGTGGCTCGAGGATCCCAAGAGCCACTTCGTCCTTGCTCCGGCTTTCGCCGACGTTCGCATCGGTCCGCTCCAGCTCACGCCGCGCGAAACGATGCGAGCCATCCGCCAGGCGGGAGCGCCTTGGACGAAGGAGTACCGGGAGGTTGGCTACGACGTGTCGCAGGTGCTCGCCGGCACGATGCCCCCACTGACGAAGGCCGAAGTTGTGCGGGTGTTGTTCGACGACGCGGACAGCCTGCGCCTGGGCGCGCTCGTCCTCGCGGCAAGGGCGGCCGCCAAGTAGCCGTCAGTGGCAAGCCGATCTTCAACCAAGGGCGCCTTCGCGATAGTGCGGTCAGCTTCAGTAATCGTCGACGTGCTCGCGGACGATCACCTTCAGCATCGTCTGGTAGCCAAGTCCCCTCTTGGCGGCCTTCTTGCGCAGCTTGTCGATCAGGTCCTGCTCGAGGACGATCGAGGTCGGCAGGGTCTTGCGGATCGGCCGGAGCCCGCCGGCTGCCCGGATGTCCTCTCCGAGATCCCGCTTCTCGAACTCCTCGACGTGGAGGTCGCGCTTACCGGCCTTCCTCTGAACCGCCTTCGAGCTTCGCCTCCGCGTCGTCATAACTAGCTACAGTGTAGCTATTCCAACCCTGGCCGTCAAACCGGATCGATCAGTCTACCGCTCGCAACAGAAGGCCCTCAGGGCCTCCTCGCGGCGTCCGAGCAGACACGGCACCCGCCCTTCGAAGCGTGCTACGGTGCTCGTTCTCGCGCCCGGCGAAATCGCGGATTCCGCTCCTGGGCGCAGCGCTCCCGACAGGAGGTGTCGCAATGGCTCGTTCTCGCCCGCTGCTCGAGGGAACTCCTTCGCACGTCCGGCTTCTCGCCATCGCCGGCATGGCTGCCCTGGGCATCTGCCGTCCCGCCGCCGCGCAGCAGCCCACCGCCGCGGAGCAGAAGCCGATCAAGATCGGCATCGTCACCTTCCTCTCCGGCGCCGCAGCCGGACCCTTCGGGGTTCCTGCCCGCAACGGGGCCGAGCTGCTCGTCGAGGCCCTCAACGCCGGAAGCGTGCCGGCCCCCTACGCGACGAAAGGATTCGGCGGAACGCCGATCTCCCTCGCCTTCATCGATGAAGCGGGCGGGACCACCAAGCAGGTCAGCGAGTATCGAGATCTCGTCCAACGGCAGAACGTCGACGTGGTCGTCGGTTACATCTCCAGCGGGGACTGCCTCGCGGTGGCCCCTGTGGCCGAAGATCTGAAGAAGCTGACGGTGTTCTTCGATTGCGGCTCCCCGCGCATCTTCGAGGACGCCAGCTACAAGTACGTCTTCCGCACCGACGCGCACGCCGCGATGGACAGCGTCGGCGCGGCGCTCTACGTGACCGAGACGAAGCCCGGCCTGAAGAAGATCGCCGGGATCAACCAGAACTACGCCTGGGGCCAGGACTCGTGGAACGATTTCGAGTCGGCGATCAAGGTGCTCAAGCCCGGCGTGGAGACGACCACCTCGCAGATGCCCAAGCTGCTCGCGGGCCAGTACGGCGCGGAGATCTCCGCCTTGGTCTCGGGCAATCCCGAGGTCATTCACAGCAGCTTCTGGGGCGGCGATCTGGAAGCGTTCGTCCTGCAGGGCGCGCCGCGCGGCGTTTTCAAGAAGAGCACCGTCATCCTGACCGCGGGCGAGACGGCGATGTCGCGGCTCGGCACGCAGATCCCCGACGGCACCATCATCGGAGCGCGGGGCCCGCATGGAATCTACGCCCCGGACAACGAGTTGAATCGCTGGCTCCGCAAGGCGTTCCAGGATCGATACTCCGTCGCTGCGACGTATCCCACCTATCACATGGCGCAAGCCATCCTCGGCATCAAGACGGCATATGAGAAGGCGGGCGCCGGCGCGGACCCGGAGAAGATCATGGCCGCGCTCGAAGGCTCCACCTTCGAGACCCCGAGCGGAACCATCCGCATGGCGCTCGCCAAGGGCCACCAGGCAGTGGAGGAGACGGTCTACGGCACGACCAAGACGGTGAAGGGCCAGGTCACGGTCGTCAACGTCAAGCGCTACCCTGCCGAGCTGGTCAACCCGCCGGAAGGGATGAAGACCCAGGACTGGATCAAGGCGAGCCTCAAGCGCGCCAAGTAGCGATGGACCAGATCCTCGCCGTCGTCGTCGACGGCATCATCTATTCCTCGTGGCTCTTCATCATCGCGGTGGGCCTGACGCTCATCTATGGAGTGATGAGGATCCTCAACCTTGCGCACGGTAGCTTCTACGCTCTCGGCGCGTATGCCGCGGCGGCGCTCGCCGGCCGCTGGTTGTCGGGCGGGCACGCGCCGCTCGGCAGCTACGCGATGCTCGTCCTCGCCGCCGTGCTGGTGGGACTGGTGGTGGGCCCCCTCATCGAGCGCGGCCTCTTGCGCTTCATGTACGGGAAGGACGAGATCGTCCTCGTGCTCGTCACCTATGCGGTGTTCCTCATCCTCGAGGATGCGATCAAGCTTGCCTGGGGAGTGGACCCGTACTTCATCTCCGAGCCGTACGGCCTCCTGGGCAGCGTCTCCTTCGCCGGCCTCACCTATCCGGTCTACAGCGGCGTGCTGCTTGTGGTGTCGCTGCTCGTCGGCGCGGCCTTCGCCTTCGCGCTGACCAGCACCCGGCAAGGCAAGCTGCTCACCGCGGTCATCCACGACCGCGAGATCAGCGTCGCGATGGGCATCGACGTGCGGCGCGTCTATCTCGTCACCTTCACCGTGGGTACCATGCTCGCGGCCATCGGCGGCGCGCTGACCGCACCCACGGTCTCGGTCGTTCCCGGCATGGGCGTCGAGGTGATCGTGCTCGCCTTCGCGGTCGTCGTGACCGGTGGGCTGGGCAGCTTCGCCGGCGCCGCGCTGGGATCGCTCATCGTGGGGATCGTCCGATCGGCAGCCGTCCACTACTTCCCGGCCGTCGAGCTCTTCAGCATCTACGTGGTGATGGCGCTGGTCCTCATCGTCCGTCCCAAGGGCCTCTTCAGCGCCCTCGAGGCGCGCCGGATATGAGGGCCCCTGATCGCGGCGAGAAGATCGTCGGCCTCGCGCTCGCTGCCCTGCTGGTGGCCGGCATCTTTCTTCCGCAGTGGGCGCTGTTCCTCGTCACGCTCGCCTTGGCCAAGGGCCTCGTCGTGCTGGGGCTTCTCTTGCTGATGCGGACGGGACTCGTCTCTTTCGGCCAGGGCCTCTACTACTGCCTGGGCGCCTATGCCGCCGGAACCATGGGGCAGCTTCTACACATCTCCGACGCGGCGGTCATGCTCCTCGTCGCCGTCGCGGTCTGCTGCCTGGTCGC
>WNFI01301306.1_pt1 | contig 36995 bp, 41 predicted proteins | sample 5400471 | NCBI WGS metagenome assembly WNFI01 (sample SAMN13153348, study PRJNA577476) | soil metagenome | isolation source: 100 cm saprolite on Douglas fir-dominated hillslope | place: USA:California | collected 2013-09-17 | reverse complement strand
AAGGCCACCGCCCGACCGCCGAATACGTCAAGATCCTGCGCGAGGAGCTTCCGGCGCGCTTTCCCGGCGTGACGTTCTCGTTCCTTCCGGCCGACATCATCAGCCAGATCCTGAACTTCGGCGCGCCCGCCCCGATCGATCTGCAGATCAGGGGCCCGAACCTGCAGGCGAACTACACCTACGCGCAGGAGCTGCTGCGCAAGCTGCGCTTCGTTCCGGGGCTTGCCGACGCGCGCATCCAGCAGTCGCTGAACGGTCCGGGCTTCGATGTCCGTCTCGACCGCACGCGCGCGCAATATGCCGGCGTCACCGCGCGCGACGTGACCAACAGCATGGTGGTGAACCTCGCCGGCAGCAGCCAGGTGGCGCCGACCTTCTGGCTCAATCCCGCCAACGGCATCTCGTATGCGATCGTCATGCAGACGCCGCAGTACCGGCTCGATTCGCTGGCGGCGCTCGCCAACCTGCCGATCAACGGACCCGGCCAGAGCTCCTCGCAGGTCCTGGGCGGCCTCGCCGACTTCACTCGCGGCACGTCCCAGGCGGTGGTGAGCCAGTACGACATCGCCTCGATGATCCAGATCAACGCCACCACGCAGGATCGCGACCTGGGCGCCGTCGCCGGCGACATCCGGCGCGCGATCGCCGAGACCGCGGGCCAGGTGCCGAAGGGATCGAGCGTGGTCCTGCTGGGCCAGGTGAAGACCATGGACAACGCGTTCTCGGGCCTGCTCTTCGGGCTCCTCGGCGCGATCGTGCTGATCTATTTCCTGATCGTGGTCAACTTCCAGTCGTGGAGCGATCCCTTCGTCATCATCACCGCGCTCCCGGCAGCCCTGGCGGGCATCGTGTGGATGCTCTTCGCCACGCACACGACGCTATCGGTACCGGCGCTCACCGGGGCGATCATGTGCATGGGCGTGGCGACGGCCAATAGCGTGCTGGTGATCAGCTTCGCGCGCGAGCGCCTCGAGGCGCTCGGCGATGCGACGGCCGCGGCGCTCGACGCGGGCTTCGTGCGCTTCCGCCCGGTGCTGATGACCGCGCTCGCGATGATCATCGGCATGGCGCCGATGGCACTCGGCCTGGGCGAGGGCGGCGAGCAGAACGCGCCGCTCGGCCGCGCGGTGATCGGCGGCCTCGTGTTCGCCACCATCGCCACCCTCATGTTCGTTCCCGTCGTCTTCAGCATGGTGCACGCGCGTCATGGTCGCAAGCCGACGCCGGCCCCCGCACTCGGAGATCTCCATGTCGCCTGATCCCTCAACGCCCCGCATATCGCGCCGCAGGCTGCGCATCGCGGGCATTGTCCTCGGCTTGATCGCGGCCGCGGTCGCCGTGGCGGGCATTGCCACACGCGCCGCCGACAAGTCGCGCCTGAACGAGCGCGCGGAAGCCGCGTCGGTGCCGACGGTGGCGGTGATCGCGCCGGGCAGCTCGGGCGATGCGGGCGCGCTGGAGCTTCCCGGCCGCCTCGAGGCGATTTCGCGCGCGGCGATCTACGCGCGCGTGAGCGGTTACCTCAAGAGCTGGAAGGCGGACATCGGCACGCCGGTGAAGGCGGGCGAGCTTCTCGCCGAGATCGAGACGCCGGATCTCGACCAGCAGCTCCTGCAGGCGAAGGCCAATCTCGCCAGCGCGCAGGCGAACGCGGCGCTCGCCGGTACTACGGCCCGGCGCTGGCAGTCGATGCTCGGCTCCGACTCGGTGTCGAAGCAGGAGGCCGAAGAGAAGGCCGGCGACTTCGCGACCAAGCAATCCATGGTGAACGCGGCCCAGGCGGACGTCGACCGCGTGCTGGCGCTCAAGGGCTTCACGCGCATCGTCGCGCCCTTCGACGGCGTGGTCACCGCGCGCAATACCGACGTGGGAGCGCTCATCAACGCCGGCGGCGGAAGCGGCCCTCAGCTCTTCGAGGTCTCGGATACGAGGAGGCTGCGCGTCTACGTGAGCGTGCCGCAGAGCTATGCCTCGATCGTCAAGGTGGGTGCGAAGGCCAACCTCACGGTTCCCGAGCACCCGGGCAAGGTCTACGGCGCCACGGTGGAGTCGTCATCGCGCGCCGTGAACGTCGCCTCGGGAGCGATGCTGATACAGCTCGCGGTGGACAACGCGGTCTCCGAGCTCCTTCCCGGCGGCTTCGCGAACGTGAGCCTGCAGCTGCCGCGCAGCGTCGGCGGGGTAAGCATTCCGCCCAGCGCTCTCATGTTCGGCAAGGCGGGCTTGCGCGTCGCCACGGTCGGCGCGGATGACAAGGTCGTGCTGAAGACCGTGACCATCTCGCGCGATCTCGGCAAGGTGATCGAGCTGGCCTCGGGCATCACGGCCGCCGACCGGGTGATCGAGAGTCCGCCGGACGGCATCGCCGACGGCGATCCGGTGCGCGTTGCGAAGAACGATGCCAAGAAGTGACGCTCTCGTCGGGGCGTGGGCGGCGCTCGCGCTCGCCGGCTGCTCGTTCGCACCGCGGCTCACGATTCCCGACGTGCCGATGGCGGCGTCGTACAAGGAAGAAGCGCCCTGGACCGAGGCCCGGCCCGCCGACGCGCTTCCACGCGAAGCGTGGTGGACCCTCTATGGCGACGCGGAGCTGGACACGTTGCAGGCGCGGCTCGTCGCGGGCAGCCCGGATCTCGCCGCGGCGCTGGCGCGCTACGAGCAAGCGCGCGCCTTCACCGACCAGCTGCGCTCCGGCCTCTATCCGACGCTTGCGGGTAACGGCAACGCGCAACGCATCCGGCAATCGGAGCGGCGTCCCCTGCGTGTGCTCGGCCCGACTTCGCCGAACGACTACGATTCGCGCACCCTCGGCCTGGAGGCGGACTATGAGCTCGATCTGTGGGGACGCGTACGTAGCCAGGTCGCGTCGGGCAAGGCGACCGAGGAGGCCGCGTACGCGGACCTCGAATCCGCGCGCTTGAGCCTGCAGGCCGAGCTCGCCGACAGCTACATTGCGCTGCGCGGGCTCGACCGGGAGGTCGCTCTCTTCAACGCGACCGTCGCCGCGTACGGCAAGGCGCTCGACCTCACCAACTCGCGCCACGATGGCGGACTCGCCTCGGGCCTCGACGTGTCGCGCGCGCAAACGCAGCTCGACACGGCGCGCGCGCAGCTCGCGCAACAGATCGCGCAGCGCGCCGTGCTCGAGCACGCGATCGCGGCGCTGGTGGGCGAGTCGCCCTCGCAATTCGCGCTCGCCCCGCGCATCGCGGCCATCAACCTGCCGGCGATTCCCGCGGGCATGCCCTCGACGCTCCTGCAACGGCGCCCCGACATCGCGGCGGCGCAACGGCGCATCGCCGCGGCCAATGCGAACGTGGGAGTGGCCCGCGCCGCTTACTTTCCCGCCATCACCCTGAGCGCGGTGGCGGGCTACCAGGACGCCGGATCGGGAAGCTTGATCACCGCGCCAAATCTCTTCTGGTCGATCGGCCCCTCGCTCGTGATGACGCTCTTCGACGCGGGCAGGCGCGACGCGCAGGTGGCGCAGGCGAGGGCGGTGCTAGATGAGAGCGGGGCCAGGTATCGCGGCGTGGTGCTCGGCGCCTTCCAGCAGGTCGAGGACAATCTCGCGCTCCTGAACCACTATCGCACCGCGGCCGAGGCGGAGCGCTCGGCGGTCGCCGCGGCGCAACGCTCGCTCGACTTCGCCACCAGCCGCTATCGCGACGGCGCGGCGAGCTACCTCGAAGTGGTGACGTCGCAAGCCGCCGCGCTGCAGACGCAACGCGACGCCCTCGACCTCGATACGCGCCAGCGGCGCGCGAGCGTGCAGCTGGTTCGCGCGCTGGGCGGGGGCTGGGAAGCTACGCGGTGACGGGCACCTTGCCGAGCGCCGCGCCCATGCGCTCGACGGCCTTCTTGATGTTGTCCATCGAGGTCGCGAACGAGATGCGTAGATAGCCTTCCGCGCCGAACGCGGAGCCGGGAACGGCGGCGACGGCCTTTTCCTGCGCGAGCAGGTAATCGCAGAGCGCGAGGTCCGTCGGCGCGGCGATGCGGCCCGCGGCGTGCAGCGTGCGGATCGCCTCGCGGCAGTCCGGGAACGAGTAGAACGCGCCGTCCGGCATGAGGCACTTCACGCCGGGAATGCGGTTCAACCCGTCGGTCACGACCTTGGCGCGCTCCTTGAACGCCGCGAGCATCGGGTCCATGCACGACTGGTCGCCGTTCAGCGCCGCTTCCGCCGCGTACTGCGAGATCGAGGTGGGGTTCGACGTGCTGTGCGACTGGACGTTCTCCATGGCCTCGATCAGCTCCTGGGGACCGCCGCAATAGCCGATGCGCCAGCCGGTCATCGAGTACGCCTTGGAGACGCCGTTCATGACGACGGTGCGCGAGTAGAGGTCGGGGCACACGTTCACGATGTTCACGAACTTCGAGCCGTTCAGCAGGATGTGCTCGTACATGTCGTCGGTGGCGATGACGATGTTCGGGTGCCTGCGCAGGACTTCCCCCAGGCTCTTCAGCTCCTCGGCGGTGTAGACGGAGCCGGTCGGATTGGAGGGGCTGTTGATCCAGATGAGGCGCGAGCGCGGCGTGATGGCGCGCTCCAGCTGCTGGGCGGTGATCTTGAAGCCCTGCTCGATGCCGGCCTGGATGAATACCGGCTTGCCGTTGGCCATCATCGCCATGTCGGGATAGGAGACCCAGTAGGGCGCCGGGATGATCGCTTCATCCGAGTCGTTCAGGAGCGCCATGCACAGGTTGAACGAGGTCTGCTTGCCGCCGCACGAGACGAGGATCTGCTTGTCGGCGTAATCGAGGCCGTTCTCGCGCTTGAACTTGGCGACGATCGCCTTCTTCAGCGACGGCGTGCCGCCCGCGGGGGTGTACTTGGTGAAGCCCTTCTTGATGGCCGCGATGGCGGCCTCCTTGATGAATTCCGGCGTGTCGAAATCCGGCTCTCCCGCGCCCATGGCGATCACGTCCCTGCCTTCGGCCTTCAGCTTGGCCGCCTTGGCCGAGACGGCGAGGGTAGGCGAGGGCTTGATGACCGCTCCGAAAGCATCGACCCCCATGGATGTCGTGACCTACCCGGGCAGCCCGTTTCGCCTGCACCGGCCCTTCGCCCCCGCGGGCGACCAGCCGCAGGCCATCGAGAAGTTGGTCGAGGGCCTGAACGACGGCCTCGCGTACCAGACGCTCCTCGGCGTGACCGGCTCCGGCAAGACCTACACGATGGCCAACGTCATCGCGCAGACGGGCCGCCCCACGCTCGTGATCGCGCCCAACAAGACGCTCGCCGCGCAACTCTATTCGGAGTTCCGCGAATTCTTCCCGGAAAACGCGGTCGAGTACTTCGTCTCCTACTACGACTACTACCAGCCCGAGGCCTACGTGCCTTCGCGCGACCTCTACATCGAGAAGGATTCGTCGATCAACGAGCACATCGAGCAGATGCGGCTCTCGGCGACCAAGAGCCTCATCGAGCGGCGCGACGTCATCATCGTCGCCACCGTGTCGTGCATCTACGGCATCGGCGATCCAAACGACTATGCGGAGATGCGCCAGGTGCTCCGCGAGCGCGACCCCGTGCCGCAACGTGAGCTCCTCGCGCGGCTGGCGGGGATGCAATACACCCGGAACGACATCGACTTTCGCCGCGGCACTTTCCGCGTGCGCGGCGACACGATCGACGTCTTCCCGGCGGAGAACAGCGAGCAGGCCCTGCGCATCTCGCTCTACGACGACGTGATCGAGGCGTTGACGCTCTTCGATCCGCTCACCGGCGAGCTCCTGCAGAAGCTGCCGCGCTTCACGCTCTACGCCAAGACCCACTACGCCACGCCGCGCTCGACGGTGATGCGCGCCATCGAGACCATCAAGGTGGAGCTGCGCGAACGCCTCGAGGAATTCCAGAAGGCGGGCAAGCTCCTCGAGCTGCAGCGCCTGCAGCAGCGCACGCACTTCGACCTCGAGATGATGAACGAGCTGGGCTTCTGCAAGGGGATCGAGAACTACACGCGCCACCTTTCGGGGCGTCCGCCGGGGGCGCCCCCGCCGACCCTCATCGACTACCTGCCGCGCGACGCGCTCATCGTGATCGACGAGAGCCACGTGACCGTGCCGCAGATCGGCGGCATGTACAACGGCGACCGCTCGAGGAAGACCGTGCTGGTGGACTACGGCTTCCGCCTGCCCTCGGCGCTCGACAACCGGCCGCTCAAGTTCGAGGAGTTCGAGGCGGCCGTGCGCCAGGCGATCTTCGTGTCGGCCACGCCCGCGGACTACGAGAAACAGCATTCCGGCCAGGTGGTGGAGCAGGTGGTTCGTCCCACGGGGCTCGTCGATCCCACGCTCATCCTGCGACCCGCGTCGTCGCAGGTGGACGACCTTCTCTCCGAGGTGGGCAAGCGCGTGAAGGTGGGGGAGCGCGTGCTGGTGACGACCCTCACCAAGCGCATGGCCGAGGACTTGACCGATTACCTCGCCGAGCACGGCGTGAAGGTGAGGTACCTGCATTCCGACATCGACACCGTCGAGCGCGTCGAGATCATCCGCGACCTGAGGAAGGGCCTGTTCGACGTGCTGGTGGGCATCAACCTGCTGCGCGAAGGGCTCGACATTCCCGAGGTGTCGCTGGTGGCGATCCTCGACGCCGACAAGGAAGGGTTCCTGCGCTCCGGGCGCTCGCTCATCCAGACCATCGGGCGCGCGGCGCGCCACATCAACGGCACCGCGATCCTCTACGCCGACCAGCTGACCGACTCCATGAAGCTCGCGATCGGGGAGACCGACCGGCGCCGCGCCAAGCAGGTCGCCTTCAACCTCGCCAACGGCATCGAGCCCAAGGGCGTCTCGAAGCTCATCAAGGACATGATCGACGGCGTCTACAACACCGACGACGCGCGCGAGGCCCGCAAGACCGAGAAGGAGGAGGCGAAGTTCGACGCGCTCTCCGAGAAGCAGCTCGACCAGAGGATCCGCAAGCTCGAGAAGGAGATGCTCGACGCCGCGCGCAACCTGGAATTCGAGCGCGCCGCGAGCCTTCGCGACGAGCTGAAGGGGCTGCGCGATCGCCTGATGATGGTGGGAGGCGAAGGTTGATCTCGGTCCTCGTCGTCTGCACGGGAAACATCTGCCGCTCGCCGACCGGGGAAGGTGTGCTGCGCCGCCTCGCGGCCGAGCGCGGCCTCGCCGATCGCATTCGCGTGGCCTCGGCGGGCACGCACGACTATCACGTCGGCGACCCGCCCGACCCGCGCACCGTGAAGCACGCCTCGAAGCGCGGCTACGACCTCGCGGCGCCGCGCGCCGCACAGGTGACCAAGGAAGACTTCGACACCTTCGACTACATCCTCGCGATGGATCGCGGGCACCTGCGCATCCTGAGGCGGATGCAGCCGCCCGGCGCGCGCGCCCAGCTCGGTCTCTTCCTCGATGCGAGCGGCAAATGGAAAGGCGAGGACGTGCCCGATCCCTACTATGGCGGCGCCGCGGACTTCGACCTCGTGCTCGACATGGTCGAGGAGGCCGCGGCATGCTGGCTCGAGCGATTCGAGGCCGAGCTCGATCCTTCCCGCTTCAGGCTGCAGAGCTCCCGCTAGCGCCCGATCGAACCCTCGCCGCCGGGCGCGCTCAAAGCGAATCCATGACCCTTGGAGAAACGCTTATGGCCCGGTATGGAAAGAAAGCGGGGAAGAAGGTCGAGAAGGCGATGAAGGAGCGCAACAAGGGCACGCTGAAGAGCGGGCGCTCCGGCAAGAAGGTGAAGAGCAGGAAGCAGGCGATCGCGATCGGATTGTCCGAGGCGCGCAAGGCCGGCGCCAAGGTACCGAAGAAAAGGAAGGCCGGCTCGAAGAAGAAAAAAAAGAAGTAGACGGCTACCAGCCGCCGATCCGGACCCAGTCTTCCACCATGGGGATGCGGTCCACGCCCCAGAACGGCTCGCCGTCCACGACGAAGAAGGGCGACCCGAAGACGCCCGCCGCGATGGCCGCGTCGACTTCACGCTTGCCGCGCTCCTTGACGGCGGGATCCTCGAGGGCCGCGGCGAGCGCGGCTGCATCGACACCCACGGATTTCGCGATTTCGACGACGGCTTGCGGGGCGCCGATGTCCTTGCCCTCGACGAAGTACGCCTTGTAGAGCGCTTTCGCCAAGGCACGGGCGGCGCTCGGGTCGCGATCGTTCACCCAGTAGAACGCCCGCAGCGCGGCGACCGTGCCGATGGGGAATTTTTCCGGATGGGCATACGCCACCTTGTGCAGGCGCGCCGAGCGCGAGAAGTCGCGCCTGGAGTACTCGCCTTTCATCGGGATCTCGACGAGTGGCGCCTGGCCGGTGATCTTGAAGACCGGGCCCAGCAGTATCGGCCGCCACTGCATCGGGCGGCCGATCCGCTTTTCCAGGTCCTCGGCGAGCTGGCTCGCGATGTAGCCGTAGGGCGAGGAAAACTCGAAGTAGAAATCGACGGGTGACCCGCCGGCGCTCATAGCGTGGGCGGGATTTCGGGGCGCTGCGCGTCCGCGTTCGGCTGCGTCTCGACCAGCTTCAGCGGCTCCGCTTCCAGCGGACCCGAGCGACGCCGGCGCGGCTTTGTACGCCGCGGGAGCTCGTCTTCGATCGGCATCGCCACCGCCTCCACCTGGGTTTCCACGAGCTGCAACGGCTGCGGCGCGTCGTCTTCCGCATGGCGGCGCTTGCGCTGCGGACGATGCGCTTCCTCCCCTTCCGCGTCGTCGTGCTGGATCACGGCCTTGAACTCGACCGGTGCCGGTGCCTGCGTATAAACGTGTTTCGGCTCGTGAATGAGCGCGAACTCTCCGGTGCGCCCCGCGGCGGCCTCGTGGACGGGCGCGGGTTCGCGCGCGGTCTCGAGCTCGGCGGCCCGGCTCTCGATGGCGTCGGCAGGGGACCCTTCCTCGACCGCGAAGCTTTCGCGCGGCGCGTGCTCACCACGTTCTCCACGTTCGCCACGTTCACTGCGTTCACCGCCCCGTTCGCCGCCACGACCGCCGCGACGACGACGGCGACGGCCGGTGCCATCGGCGTTATCGCTCGGGACTGGCGCGCCTTCACCGATAGGGTGGGATTCGAGGCGCGGCATCTCGGAATCGGAAGACACAGCCTCCAGGCGTGCGCCTTCCGGGGCCGGCCGCGGCGCACGATTCTGCTGCGGTCTTCCTTCGCCGCGCCCTTCACCGCGGCCTTCGCCACGCTCGCGGCGTTGCTGCGGTTGCTCGGAACGCGGCGGACGCTCCGCACGCGGCTCACTGCCGTCGCGCGGCGGCCTCGGTTCGCGGGGCGGCCTTGCTTCACGCGGCTCGCCTTCGCGGCCTTCGGGCTTCGCGCCGCGCGGCTCACCGCGCTTGCCGTCTCCGCGTCCACGGCGATGGTCGTCGCGGTCGCGGCGTTGCCCGTCGCGCGGGCGCTGGCCTTCGCGCGGCGGACGTTCTTCGAGCGCGGGCTTGGGCGTTGCGGCGCGCACCGGTGCGGGGGCCGGCTCGGCGGGCTTGCGCATCCATCCGAAAAGCTTGTCGAGAAGACCCTGCTTCTCCGGGTGCGCCGGCGGCGCAGCGGCGGCGCGCGCGGCTTGCGGCGCTCTGCGCATCTCGGGCTCGTCCTGCGTCATCGACATCGGCGCAGGCTGGTCCGGCGTGATCCCCTTCACCAGAGGCTCGGGGCGAACCGGCAGGGGCTGCGGGTTGCGCGCGGCGACCGTGGCGGGCTCCTCGGCCGGCGCCGTCACCATCTCGTAGCTCGGTTTCTGCTCGTCGAGCTGCGGCGCGTCGTGGCGCAGGCGCTCCACGTTGTAGTTGGGCGTCTCGAGATTCGGGTTCGGAATGAGGAGCACGTTCACCTTGAGCCGCGCCTCGATCTTGAAGATCTCGGAGCGCTTTTCGTTCAGCAGGTAGGTCGCGACGCTCACCGGAACCTGCGCGTGAATGGCGGCGGTTCCTTCCTTCATCGCCTCTTCCTGGAGGATACGCAGCACGTGCAGCGCCGTGGAGGCCGTGTCGCGGATGTATCCCGTGCCGTGGCAGCGCGGGCAGGGCGAATGCGTGGTCTCTTCGAGGGAAGGCTGCAGGCGCTGGCGCGAGAGCTCGAGGAGCCCGAAGCGCGAGATCTTGCCGATCTGCACGCGCGCGCGGTCGTGACGCAGCGCATCGCGCAGGCGGTTTTCCACCTCGCGCTGGTTCTTCGCGCTCTCCATGTCGATGAAGTCGATCACGATGAGGCCGCCCAGATCCCGCAGCCGCAGCTGGCGCGCCACTTCGTCGGCGGCTTCGCAGTTGGTGTTGAACGCGGTCTGCTCGATGTCGTGGCCGCGCGTCGCGCGGGCGCTGTTCACGTCCACGGAGACCAGGGCCTCGGTGTGGTCGATCACGATGGCGCCGCCCGAGGGCAGCGTCACGTCGCGCCGGTAGGCGCTCTCGATCTGGTGCTCGATCTGGAAGCGCGAGAAAAGCGGGATGTCGTCGCGGTAGAGCTTCACCTTGTGCACGTTGGCCGGCATCACGGTGCTCATGAACGCCAGCGCCTGGTCGTAGATGGCCTGCGTGTCGACGAGGATCTCGCCGATTTCGGGCTGGAACAGGTCGCGGATGGCGCGCACCACGAGGCTCGACTCGAGGTAGATGAGGCACGGGCCCTTCTTTCACGCAGCTCGTTACGGTCCTCGCCCTCGATGCGGCGCGACACACCGCCGCCGCGCGGGTTGTTGGGCATGAGGACGAGATAGCGTCCGGCGAGCGATATATAAGTCGTAAGGGCGGCGCCCTTGTTGCCGCGCTCGTCCTTGTCCACCTGGACGATCAGCTCCGAGCCGTTCTTGAGGTGGGTGGCCATCTTCGAGCGGCCGAATTCGGCGCCGTCGTTGACCATGAACTGCTTGGCGACCTCCTTGAAGGGCAGGAAGCCATGCCGCTCGGCGCCGTAATCCACGAACACGGCCTCCAGGGACGGCTCTACTCGGGTGATGACCCCTTTGTAGATGTTGCTCTTGCGTTGTTCCTTGCCGGCGGACTCGATGTCGAGGTCGACCAGCTTCTGTCCATCTACGATCGCGACCCGGAGTTCTTCGGCCTGGGTGGCGTTGAAAAGCATGCGCTTCATCGTTACTTTCTCCCGCGCTCGAACACGCAAGAGGGGCCCCGTTCGTCCCGGGCCCGGGCGACGAGTTGCTTCAGAAGTCGAGTCTTGTAGGCATCACGTGTGGTGAGCGAGAGTGACGATTTCTGGTTTTATTCGTCTGGGCCCCCGGCGGAATCGGCTGCGGAGGCCGGAATTCTAGTGGTGCGTCGAGCGCGTTGATTCGTTTACCATCGCTGCTTGGATTCGCAGGCGAGCGACGTTTGCCTGCTTGGAAGCCTTTTGGCGACTTCCGCTGCCTCATCCTGAGGCGTCGATTTCTTGGAAATCAACGGGATAAGTATACGCGGCATGCCGACCGATGGCAAAGCAGTGAATTCCGATGCCCCGGCGGTGCGCTATATCGAGGTTGCCGAGGAAGAGGCCGGCCAGCGCATCGACAACTACCTCCTCGCCCGGCTGAAGGGCGTGCCGAAAAGCCGCGTCTACCGCATCATCAGGAGCGGTGAGGTGCGCATCAACATGAAGCGCGCGCAAGCCTCGCAGAAGGTCGCGGCCGGAGATCGCATCCGCATCCCGCCGGTGCGTGTCGCCGAGCGCGACGCGCCCGAGGCGGCACCCCACTTCAAGATGCCGATCCTTTTCGAGGACGAGGCCCTCCTCGCCATCGACAAGCCCGCGGGATTGGCCGTACATGGCGGCAGCGGTGTGGCTCACGGCGTGATCGAGTCGCTGCGCTCGATGCGCCCCGAGGCGCGCTTTCTCGAGCTCGTGCATCGCCTCGACCGCGAGACTTCCGGGGTATTGCTGCTCGCCAAGAAGAGGGGTGCCCTCACCGTGCTGCACGAGATGATGCGCGGGCGCGACATGGACAAGCGCTACCTCGCCGGCGTCGCGGGGCGTTTTCGCAACGAGAAGCAGCGCGTGCGCCTCGCGCTCGCCAAGCGCGTGAACGCCGCCGGCGAGAAGCGCGTGTCGGTCTCCGACGAGGGCCAGGAAGCCGAGACCGTCTTTCGACTGGTGGAGCGCGGCTCCGACATGAGCCTTCTCGAAGCCGAGCTCCTCACCGGGCGCACGCACCAGATCCGCGTGCACCTCGCGCACCTCGGCCATCCGGTGCTGGGCGACGACAAGTATGGCGACTTCGAGCTCAACCGGGCCCTGAAGAAGCAGGGGCTGAAGCGCATGTTCCTGCACGCCGCCAAGCTCTCCTTCGCGCACCCGATCTCCGCCGAGAGGATCGATCTCGTTTCTCCCCTGCCCGCCGACCTCGAAAGATTTCGCTCACGCATTAAAGCGGTCAACGCAGATGAACGCAGATGAAGCGCAGATGAACGTACGGCGACGACGACATTTGCGGCATGGGAAGGTACATTCAATGGACGGTGTACGTTCATCTGCGTGTTTTTGTCTGCGTTCATCTGCGTCCATGCTCTAGCCCGGAGAAAGCGAGATATTGAATTACGAGCTGGTGATCTTCGACTGGGACGGCACGCTCATGGATTCGACCCGGGTCATCGCGTCGAGCCTGCAAAGCGCCTGCGTCGACGTGGGCGTTCCCGTGCCGAGCGAGCGCGATGCGCGGTACGTGATCGGGCTGAACCTGGTGGACTCGTTCGACCATGTGGCCCCCGACCTCGACGAGGCGGGGCGCAAGCGCCTCTCGGAGCGCTATCGCCACCATTTCCTGGCGCGCGAGAACGAGATGCCGCTCTACGCCGGCGTGGTGGAGATGCTCTCCGACCTGCACGCGAAGGGCGTGCGCCTCGCGGTGGCGACCGGCAAGGCGCGCCGCGGCCTGGACCGGGTGCTCGACGCGACCGGCCTGCGGCGGTGGTTCGAGGCCACGCGCTGCGCCGACGAGGGCTTCGCCAAGCCCCATCCCGGCATGCTGCTCGGGTTGATGGACATCACCGGCGTCGAGCCCAAGCGCGCGCTCATGGTGGGCGACACCACGCACGACCTCGAGCTCGCCGCCAACGCGGGCGTCGATGCCGTCGCGGTGACCTATGGCGCGCACGATGCGGCGCTCCTCGGCACGCGCCCGGCCAAGGCGCGCTGCGCGAGCGTGGCGGAGCTTCATCGATGGCTGACGGCGAACGGCTGATCTGCGCCTCCGCGGCGCTTCCCGAAGGCGGGAAGGGCGTGCGCTTCGAGTTCCCGGGCGAGGCCGCAGGGGACAACGGCTTCGCCGTGCGCCACTCGGGAAACGTGTGCGCGTTCGTGAACCGCTGCCCGCACCTGGGCACCGAGCTCGACTGGCAGCCGGGCGAGTTCTTCGAGGAGAGTGGGCTATACTTGGTTTGCTCGACGCACGGTGCGATTTTCGAACCCGCAACCGGATTTTGCGTCGCGGGGCCATGCCGCGGCGCCTCGCTCGAACGGCTTCAAGTCCGTGAACAGGGCGGCTACGTTTTCCTTCTGAACGAGAAGCCATGACCGATGCCGGCCCGCCCCTGTGGGAGCGCGCGGTTCTCGAAAAAGTCGCCCTCAGGGCCCTCGAAGAGCAGCGCCGCACGCGCCAATGGGGCGCGCTCTTCAAGCTGCTCTGGTTCATCCTCGCGTTCCTCGTCCTGTCCGCATGGATGGGATGGATCGGGCGCCCGGACAAGGATTCGATGAGCGCGGGCGTCGGCAAGCACACGGCGCTCGTGGACCTCGAAGGCGTGATCGCCCCGGAGACGAAGGCTTCGGCCGAGAAGATCATCAAGGGCCTGAACCGGGCGTTCAAGGACGCCAACACGCAGGGTGTCGTGCTGCGCATCAACAGCCCCGGCGGCAGCCCCGTGCAGGCGGGCTACATCAACGACGAGATCCGCCGCCTGCGCGCGAAATATCCGAACACTCCGCTCTTCGTGGTGGTGCAGGACCTGTGCGCCTCCGGCGGCTATTACGTCGCGGCCGCGGCCGACAGGATCTACGTCGACAAGGCGAGCCTGGTCGGCTCCATCGGCGTCATCATCGGCAGCTTCGGCTTCGCCGGCGCGCTCGACAAGCTCGGCATCGAGCGGCGCGCCTATCACGCGGGCGACAACAAGGACTTCCTCGATCCCTTCCTTCCGGAGAAGCCGGCGGACCGGGAGCATGCCCAGCAGATGCTGGACGAGATCCACCGGCAATTCATCGCCGTGGTGCGCCAGGGGCGCGGCAAGCGCCTGAAGGAGACGCCCGAGATGTTCTCCGGGCTCGTCTGGACCGGGGAGAAGAGCGTGGAGCTGGGCCTCGCCGACGGGCTGGGCGGCCTCGAGTACGTCGCGCGCGAGGTGATCAAGGCCGAGAAGGTGGTCGACTACTCGCCCAAGGACAACGTGTTCGAGCAGCTTTCCGAGCGCCTCGGCACGCAGCTGGGCGCGACGCTGGGGCGCGCGGCGGTGGAAGCGGCGGCGCGCTCGGCGCTCGGGATCCATTAGGCGCGGCGCCATGAGCGCGATCGCTAAAGACCCCCCTCGCATCGATGTCGAGCTGATCCGCGAGGCATTCGACCGGACGCCCGTGGGTCTGGTGGTGATCGGCCCCGATGGCGTGGTGCGATTGGTGAATCGCGCCCTGGCCGAGATGATGGGGCGTCCGCGCCAGGCCATCGAAGGCCAGCCATTCCAGGCATTCGTGCCGCAATCGGACGTCGCGCTCGAGGAGAAGAGGCTCGGCGCGATTCGCGCCGGCGGGGATCCATCCCCCAGCTTCGACGCCCGCATGGTGCGCAGCGACGGCTCGGAGCTCGCCGTGCGCGCGAGCTCCTCCGTGGTGCGCGATGCGGCGGGGCAAGTGCGCTTCATCGTCTCCACCGTCGTCGACCTCACCGAGCAGCGCGAGAAGGACCGCGCCTTGCGCCAGATGAACGGCTTCCTCTCGGCGATCGTCGAGAACGCGCCGGTTGCCATCTACGCCACCGACGCCGAAGGCGTCATCAATTTCTGGAATCCCGCCGCGGAGCGCACCTTCGGCTTCTCCGCCGAGGAGGCGGTCGGGCGGCGCGCGCCCTTCATCCCCGAGGCGAAGCGCGCGGAAGCGCAGGGTCTGCGCAACCGCGTGCTCGCCGGCGAGGTGCTGCACGGGCTCGAGCTCGAGCGCCGGCGCGCCGACGGCAGCCCGATCAACATCCACGGCGCGGCGGCGCCGCTGCGCGACGAGTCGGACCGCGTGACGGGGATGCTGGTCGCGTGCGTCGACGTGAGCGAGGCGCGGCGCGCGACCGCCGAGCTCGAGACGCACCTGCACTTCACGCGCGCGCTCCTCGACGCGATCCCCAACCCGGTCTACTTCAAGGACACCAGGCGCGCGACAAGCCGCTCATCGAGCGCCCCTCGTCGACCACCTACGAGGCGATGGTGCCCGACGAGGAGGGTGTCGCGCGCCAGATGCTCTTCAACAAGGTGAGCTTCGTCGACCAGCGCGGCGACGTGGCCGGCGTGATCAGCGTCATCACCGACGTCACGCGCTACAAGCAGACCGAGAGCGCGCTGGAAGCGAGCGAGGCGCGCTTCCGCGTCCTCACGGAAAGCACCATCGACCTCATTTCGGTGATCGGCGCCGACGGCACCATGCAGTACCAGAGCGGGGCGTTGAGGAACCTGCTGGGATTCGATCCCGCCGACACGGCCGGCAAGAACGTCTTCGACCTGGTGCACCGCGACGACGCCGACCACGTGCGCGCCGCCTTCCGGCGCATCCTCGAGAAGCGCCAGCTCACCGAGCCCGTCGAATTCCGCCTGCGCCATCGCGACGGCAGCTGGCGCACCTTCGAGTCACTCGGCACCAACTGCATCACCAACCCGCACATTCGCGGCATCGTGTGGAATTCGCGCGACGTGACCGATCGCAAGGTGATCCAGCAGCGCATCCAGCACCTCGCCTACCACGACAACCTCACCGGGCTTCCCAACCGGGGCCTCCTTCAGGACCGCCTGGCGCGCTCCATCGCGCGCGCCGAGCGCGCGGGACGCAAGGTGGCGGTGCTGTTCATCGACCTCGACAACTTCAAGAACATCAACGACACCCTCGGCCACGACGTGGGCGACGAGCTGCTGCGCCAGGTGTCGCGGCGGCTCTCGGAATGCGTGCGGCTCGAGGACACCATCGCGCGCCAGGGCGGCGACGAGTTCATCGTGCTCCTCGACAACCTCGAGGACGGCCGCAACGCGTCGGTCGTCGCGCAGAAAGTCCTGAACGCGCTGCGCCAGCCGTTGACCCTCGGCGGCACCGACCAGCACGTGAGCGGCTCGGTGGGCGAAGAACACCTACCAGTACTTCACCGCGCAGATGAACATCGCGGTGAAGCGCCGCATGACGCTCGAGTCGGCGCTGCGCCGCGCGGTGGTGCAGAAGGACTTCGTGCTGAACTACCAGCCGCAGATCGACCTCGAGAGCGGCGCCATCGTCGGGGTCGAGGCGCTGGTGCGCTGGAAGACCGAGGACAGCGGCACGGTGATGCCCGGCGACTTCATTCCGCTCGCGGAGGAAACCGGTCTCATCAACGAGATCGGCGAATGGGTCCTGCGCGAGGGTTGCCGCCAGGCGAAGGAGTGGCAGGACATGGGCCTCGCGAAGGCGCGGCGCATGGCGATCAACCTGTCGGCGCGCCAGTTCAGCGACAAGGGCTTCCTCGACATGGTGAACCGCGTCCTCGCCGACACCGGCCTCGCCGCCCATTGCCTCGAGCTCGAGATCACCGAGAGCCAGGTCATGCGCCAGACCGATGGCATGATCCAGCTCCTCACCAAGCTCTCCGAGATGGGCGTGCAGCTCGCCATCGACGACTTCGGCACCGGGTACTCGAGCCTTTCCTACCTGAAGCGCCTGCCGATCCAGAAGCTGAAGATCGACCAGTCGTTCGTGCGCGACATCACGGTGGATCCCAACGACACCGCGATCGTGACCGCGATCATCAACATGGCGCACAGCCTCGACCTGGAGACCATCGCCGAAGGCGTGGAGACCGCGGGGCAGCTGGCGCTGCTGCGCTCCAAGGGCTGCCAGGTGGGGCAGGGCTTCTACTTCTCGACGCCGCTCGTGGCGCAGGAGCTCTATCCGCTCCTTCGCGCCAACCATATCGCGGTGAACCCCAAGGCTTGAACCACGAAGTGGCCCGAGCCTTAACGCGCCAGCAAGAGAAAAATCGCGGGCCGCTTGCCGATCGTCGCGGGTCTTGCACGCCAACCGTCGACGCTATCGGATCGAATCCATTCATTCGGTGACGTCAGTTCCGCGGCCACTGCCAGGCGCGTGGCGGGGCGGCACGACTGGAGGATGTCGCCCAGGAGCGCGTCGTTGCGATACGGCGTCTCGATGAAGACTTGGGTCTCGGCGTTGTTCGCGGAGTGGCGCTCGAGCTCGGCCACTTTTGCGCGGCGCGCGGCGGATTCGGCGGGGAGATAGCCGTGGAAGCGGAAGCGCTGTCCGTCGAGCCCGCTTGCCATCAGCGCGAGAACGATCGACGACGGCCCGACGTGGGGGACGACCTTGATGCCGCGCGCGTGAGCGGCCGCGACCAGGAGCGCGCCCGGGTCGGCGATCGCGGGAAGCCCCGCCTCGGACAGCAGGCCCGTGTCCCTGCCGGCAACGATCGGATCGAGCAACGCCGGAATGTTCGCGGCGCGGGTGTGCTCGTTCAGCTCCACCATGCCGACCTCGCGTAGCGGCCGCGGGTGCCCGCACGCGGCGAGCCAGGCGCGCGCGCTCTTCGCATTCTCGACGATGAAGGTGTCGAGCCCCCGGATGCGCGCGAGGACCGGCGCCGGCACGACGTCCTCGGCGGGCGCGTCCTCGGCGAGCCACGCCGGCAGGAGGTAGAGCCGGCCGGGCGCCATCAGGGAACCTCGACGCCTTCGGCGCGCAGCATCCCGGCCAGCGCGATGAGGGGCAGGCCCACGAGCGCGGTGGGATCCTCGCCACCCAGGCGCGACAGGAGCGCGATGCCGAGCCCTTCGCTCTTGGCGCTTCCCGCGCAGTCGAGCGCCGGCTCGCGCGCGAGATAACGGTCGATCTCGCCGTCGGTGAGCGCGCGGAACACCACGTCGGTCGTGACGAGACGCTCGTGGCTTCGGCCGTTGGCGCCGTTCAGCACGCACAAGGCCGTGTGGAAGGCGACCGCGTTCCCGCTCAGCTGGCGCAATTGCCGGCGAGCGTTGTCGAGGCTGCCCGGCTTTCCCACGTGCGTGCCGCCCAGGTCGGCGACCTGGTCGGAGCCTATGATCAAGGCGCCCGGCCAGCGCGCCGTGGCGGCTTCGGCCTTGGCCCGCGCCAGCCGCGTCGCGGTATCGCGAGGTTTTTCCGCGGGGCGGGAGCTTTCGTCGATGTCGGGCGACCAAACCTCGAAGGCAACGCCAAGGCGCTCCAGGAGCTCGCGCCGATAACGCGACCCTGAGGCAAGTATTATTGAAATAGTTGTCAAATCAATTAGTTATTAGACTATATTAAACTAAAACCTATCATCACTGCCATGGCCGAAGACCCGCTGATCCATCCCGACCGTATCACCGAGAAGCCCATCGCGTTCGAGGGCAAGGTCGATCTCGACGACTTTCCGCGCCTCGCGCAATCGCTCGCCGACGGCCGCATCGACTTGAAATACAAGGTGATTGCCCGCCTGGACCGGCAGCGTCGCAAGGTCGTGTCGTGTATAATCGAGGGCTTCGTTTTTCTCACATGCCAGACCACCCTCGAGGCATTCCGGCACGGCATTTCCATCGACGACCGGCTGGTCCTCGTCGACGACGAGTCCCTGTTGCCGCCGATCGAGGAGGAAAGCGACGAAGAAGATTATGTGGTATCGGACGGGCCGCTCGACGTCCGGAGCCTCATCGAGGACGCGGTCCTCCTCGCGCTGCCCATGGTGCCACGCAAGCCGGGGCTGGACGAGGGCCGCGAGGCCGGAACGGCGAAAGAGCCGCGCGAGTCGCCCTTCGCCAAGCTCGCGAGCCTGAAAAGACGACCGTAGCGATGGTTTCGAATACCTAGGAGAAAGTCATGGCCGTACAACAGAACAAGAAGTCGCCTTCGAAGCGCGGGATGCACCGGGCGCACGATCATTTGTCGAAGCCGCCGGTCGCGGTCGAGCCCACCACGGGCGAGACGCACCTTCGCCACCACATCTCGCCGTCCGGCTACTACCGCGGCAAGAAGGTCATCCAGTCGAAGGATTGAGGCCGCGGGCTTCATTGCGCATATCGCAATGAAAACCGTCATCGCCGTCGACGCCATGGGCGGGGACCACGGGCCGCAGGTCACGGTCCCCGCGTGCCTCGACTTCCTCGCGTCGGATCCCATCGCGCGGCTCTTGCTCGTGGGGCTGAAAGAGCCCCTCGAGCGCGAGCTCGCGCGCCACCACGCCTCCGACGAACCGCGCATCACCATCGTGCCCGCCACCGAAGTGGTCGGCATGGACGAAGACGTGCGCAGCGCGATCCGCACCAAGAAGCATTCGTCGATGCGCGTGGCCATCGACCTCGTGAAGGAAGGCCGCGCGCAGGCCTGCGTGAGCGCGGGCAACACCGGCGCCCTCATGGGCACCGCGAAATTCGTGTTGAAGACGCTCCCCGGCATCGACCGTCCCGCGATCTGCGCCGTGCTGCCGACGCGTGGAGGCCAGGTGTACGCGCTCGATCTGGGCGCCAACGCCGATTGCACGCCCGAGCACCTGCTGCAGTTCGCGATCATGGGCTCGACGCTCGTGAAGGCGGTCGAGGGCAAGGCCAATCCCACGGTGGGCCTGCTCAACATCGGCTCCGAGGAGATCAAGGGCAATGAAGTCGTGAAGAAGGCGGGCGAGCTCCTGCGCGCCGGCCCCGTGAACTTCCACGGCAACGTGGAGGGCGACGACATCTACAAGGGCACCACCGACGTCGTGGTGTGCGACGGCTTCGTCGGCAACGTGGCGCTCAAAACTTCCGAGGGCCTCGCCAAGATGCTCGGCGACTTCCTCAAGGAGGAGTACACGCGCAACTGGTTCTCGCGCATCGCGGCTCTCGTCTCCTACCCGGTGATCAAGCGCTTTCGCCGCCGTGTCGACCATCGCCGTTACAACGGCGCGGCGCTCCTCGGGCTGAGAGGCATCGTCGTGAAAAGCCACGGCTCGGCGGACCGCCTCGCGTTCGCCACGGCCCTGCAGCGCGCCGCCGCCGAGGCGAGCCACGGATTGACCGAACGAATCGGCGCGGAGATCGCGCGCCTGAACGCGCTCGCGCCGGCGGCGCCGCCCGCGGCGGGGCCTTCCGAAAGGGCCGCATGACGCGCTCGCGCATCACCGGCACCGGCAGCTATCTTCCCGCCAAGCTCGTCACCAATCGCGACCTCGAGGCGCTGGTGGAGACGAGCGACGACTGGATCGTGTCGCGCACCGGCATTCGCGAGCGCCACATCGCCGCCGAGGGGGAATTCGCGAGCGACCTCGCGCTGCACGCGTGCCGCGGCGCGCTCGCGGCGGCGGGACGCAGCGCCGCCGATGTCGACCTCATCGTGCTCGCCACCTCCACGCCGGACATGGTCTTTCCGTCGAGCGCATGCCTGCTCCAGGCCAAGCTCGGCGTGAAGAAGGGCGCCGCCTTCGACATCCAAGCGGTGTGCTCGGGCTTCGTCTATGCCCTCGCCACCGCGGATCTCTTCATCCGCTCGGGCCGGCATCGCTGCGCGCTGGTGGTCGGAGCCGAAGTGTTCTCGCGCATCCTCGACTGGAAGGACCGCGGCACCTGAGCGGCGGCGCGGTGCAGGGCGATCCCACCTTGAAGATGGACGGCGGCGCGGTGTTCAAGCTGGCTGTACGCGTGCTCGAGGAGAGCGCGCGCGAGGCGCTCGCCGCCAACGGCTACGGCATTCCCGATCTCGACATCTACATTCCGCACCAGGCCAACGTGCGCATCGTCTCCCACGTGGCAAAGAAGCTCGGGCTTGCCGAATCCAAGTGCATCGTCACCGTCGACCGCCACGCCAACACGTCGGCCGCCTCGATCCCGCTCGCGCTCGACGTCGCCGTGCGTGACGGGCGCGTGAACAAAGGCCACCTGGTCCTGCTGCAGGGCGTTGGTGGGGGTTTTACCTGGGGCTCGGTGTTATTGAGGTATTAGGCTAATTCACATGTCCCTCGCAATCGTTTTCCCCGGGCAAGGCTCGCAATCGGTGGGCATGATGCAGGGCTTCGCCGACCTTCCGATCGTCGAGAAAACGTTCCTCGAGGCCAACGCCATCCTGGGCGTCGATCTCTGGACGATGGTGCGCGAAGGGCCCGCCGAAGCGTTGAACCAGACGGTGAACACGCAGCCGGTGATGCTGGTCGCGGGCGTGGCCTGCTGGCGCGCGTGGCGGGAGAAGAGCGGGCCCATGCCCTCGTGGCTCGCGGGCCACAGCCTGGGCGAATACAGCGCGCTCGTCGCCGCGGAATCGATGCGTTTCGAGGACGCGTTGCCGCTGGTGCGCTTTCGCGCGCAGGCGATGCAGGAGGCGGTGCCGGAAGGCATCGGTGGCATCGCGGCGATCCTCGGCCTCGACGAGACGGCGCTGAAGGATGTCTGCGCCGAGGCCGCTCAGGGCGAGGTGCTCGCGGTCGAGGTGAAAAAACCCCTCGTGCCCGTGATCCACAATCGTTTCGTGGAAAGCTTCGACGATCCCGCGCGCATCCGCCAGGCCCTGGTCGAGCAGCTCTGCAACCCGGTGCGCTGGATCGAGACCATCGAGTTCCTGGGGCACAAAGGCGTGCGGCGCGTGGTGGAGTGCGGGCCCGGCAAGGTGCTCACCGGGCTGTCCAAGCGCATCGTGCCCGATATCGAATATATCGCCCTCAACGACGCCGCGACGCTCGCCGCGGCCAGCGCACAGGTCTAGGGACACATGCTCAACGGACAAGTGGCAATCGTGACCGGGGCCTCGCGCGGCATCGGCGAAGGCATCCTGCAGGCGCTCGCCAAGGCGAACGCCACCGTCATCGGCACCTCGACCTCGCAGAGGGGTGCCGAGGGGATCAGCGCGGCGCTCGCCGGCCTCGGTGCCAAGGGCGCGGGGCGCGTCCTCGACGTGCGTGACGCCCCCGCGTGCGCGGCGCTGGTGGTCAAGGTGCAGGAGGAGTTCGGCGCCGTCGCGATCCTGGTGAACAACGCCGGGGCGACGCGCGACAACCTCCTCGCGCGCATGAAGGACGAGGACTGGGACGACGTCCAGGCGATCAACCTGCGCTCGGTGTTCGTGCTGTCGCGCGCGGTCCTGCGCGGCATGATGAAGGCACGCGCGGGCCGCATCGTGAACGTGACCTCCGTGGTGGGATTCACCGGCAACGCGGGCCAGGCCAACTACGCCGCGGCCAAGGCCGGCGTCGTCGGATTCTCCAAGAGCCTCGCGCGCGAGATCGGCAGCCGTGGCATCACCGTGAATTGCGTGGCGCCCGGCTTCATCGAGACCGACATGACGCGCTCGCTCAACCCCGAGCAGGTGAAGAAGCTCGTGGAGAACGTGCCGCTCGGGCGCCTCGGGCGCGTCGACGACGTCGCCCAGGCGGTCGCCTTCCTGTGCTCGCCCGCGGCCGGCTACATCACCGGCGCCACCCTGCACGTGAACGGCGGAATGCACATGGATTGAACGCGGATGGCACCCCGGGATCAAAGGGGGCGCATGGTAGAATTACGCGCTTTTTCACGCACATCCGATCATTGCAACAAGACCACGAAACAAGAGCCTTGGAGGAAGTCGATGGACAACATTGAAGCCCGCGTCAAGAAGATCGTCGCCGAGCAACTGGGCGTTGCCGAAGCCGACATCAAGAACGAATCGTCATTCGTCGAAGACCTGGGTGCGGATTCCCTCGACAACGTCGAGCTGGTGATGGCGCTCGAGGAGGAGTTCGAATGCGAGATCCCCGACGAGGAAGCCGAGAAGATCTCCACCGTCCAGCTGGCGATCGATTACGTCAAGAGCCACGTCAAGCAATAGTCCCGCGGGACCGTTCGCCGCGCGCGCGGTGAACCCCATACCATGTCGAAGCGAAAAGTCGTCGTAACCGGGCTGGGCATCGTGTCGCCGGTGGGAATCGGCATCGCCAGCGCCTGGGACAATGTCCTGAAGGGCGTAAGCGGTGTCGGGCCCATCACGAAGTTCGACGCCTCGCAGCTGCCCACGCGCATCGCCGCCGAGGTGAAGGGCTTCAACTCCGCGGACTGGATGGCGTTGAAGGAAACGCGCCGCTCGGACCTCTTCATCCACTACGGCATCGCCGCGACCAAGCTCGCGCTCGACGACGCGGGATTCACCATCGACGATTCCAACGCGGAGAGGGTCGGCGTGAACGTGGGCTCGGGCATCGGCGGGCTGCCGATGATCGAGGACAACATCCGCGAAATGATCGCCAAGGGGCCACGGCGCATTTCGCCCTTCTTCGTGCCGGGCTCGATCATCAACATGGTCGCCGGACTCATCTCGATCCAGTTCAAGGCGAAGGGGCCGAACGTGTCGATGGTCTCGGCCTGCACCACGAGCTCGCACGCCATCGGCGAAGCCGGCCGCATGATCGAGTACGGCGACGCCGAGGTGATGATCGCGGGCGGCGCCGAGGCCTGCGTGAACCTCTCCGGCGTGGGCGGTTTCTGCGCGTGCAAGGCGCTCTCGGAAAGGAACGACGATCCGGCGAGCGCCTCGCGCCCCTTCGACCGCGACCGCGACGGCTTCGTGCTGGGCGAGGGCGCGGGCATCCTCATCCTGGAAGAGCTCGAGCATGCGAAGAAGCGCGGGGCGCGGATCTATGCCGAGCTCTCCGGCATGGGCATGAGCGGCGATGCGAACCACATCACCGCGCCGAACATGGACGGGCCGCGTCGCGCCATGCTGGCGGCGATGAAGAACGCGGGCGTGAATCCGGACGAGATCCAGTACGTGAACGCGCACGGCACCTCCACGCCGCTGGGAGACGCCAACGAGACCGCGGCGCTCAAGGCCGCGTTCGGCGACCACGCGTACAAGCTCGCCGTGAATTCCACCAAGTCGATGCACGGGCACCTCCTGGGCGCCGCGGGCGGCGTGGAGGCGGTGTTCACCGCGCTCGCGGTGCACCACCAGGTCTCTCCGCCCACCATCAACATCTTCACGCCCGATCCCGCGTGCGACCTCGATTACGTCGCCAACACGGCGCGCGAGATGAAGATCGAGGTGGCGATGTCGAACTCCTTCGGGTTCGGCGGCACCAACGGAACACTCGTGTTCCGCCGCTTCCACTAGCCCCATCAAGAAGGCGCTCGCCGTCCTCCTCATCGCCGGCGCCGCCGCCGCCGGCTGGATGATCTATTTCACGTATGCGCCGGTCACGCTTGCGTCGACGCCCTACGATTTCACTGTGCACCCGGGTGCGGGACTGAAGGCGGTCGCCCGCCAGCTCGCCGCCGACGGCGTACTTCCGGAGGCAGAGACTTTCTGGATCCTCGGGCGCATGACGGGCAAGGCACGCTCGATCCAGGCGGGCACCTACCGGCTCGACCATCCGATGACGCCGCCCGAGATCATGGACAAGCTCGCGCGCGGCGACGTGCTCTTCGCCGAGATGCTGTTCGTCGAGGGCACGACGCTGCGCCAGTGGCTGGCACAGCTCGCCGCGGAGCCCGTGGTGAAGCACACGGCCGCCGGAAAAACCGAGGCCGATCTGCGCTTCGCCCTGGCGAGCGGCGCGGAGCCGCTCGAAGGCTGGTTCTTTCCCGACACCTACCGCTTCGCGCCGGGCGCCGCGGATCTCGACATCCTCAAGCGCGCGCACGCCTCGATGAAGAAGCGCGTCGCCGACGCCTGGGAGACTCGCGACGCGAGCGTCCCGCTGAAGACGCCGTACGAGGCGCTCATCCTCGCCTCCATCGTCGAGAAGGAAACGGGGCAGGCCGCCGAGCGCCCCATGATCGCCTCGGTTTTCGCTAACCGGATGAAGCGCGGCATGCGCCTGCAAACCGATCCCACGGTGATTTACGGCATGGGCGATCGCTATGACGGCAACATCCGCAAGCGTGACCTCGCCACGGACACGCCCTGGAACACGTACACGCGCGACGGCCTTCCGCCCACGCCCATCGCGATGCCGGGCGCCGCGTCGCTCAGGGCGGCGCTGCATCCCGCGCAGTCGACCTACCTCTACTTCGTCGCGCGCGGCGACGGCACCCACGAATTCACCCGCTCGCTCGAGGAGCACAATCGGGCGGTGGCAAAATACCAGCTGGGCAAATGATGAACCGCGGAAAGCTCATCACGTTCGAGGGCATCGACGGCGCCGGCAAGTCGTCGCACCTCGAGTTCCTGTGCGAGCTGGTGCGCGCGCGCGGCCACGCCGCCACGCTCACGCGCGAGCCCGGCGGTACGCATGCCGGCGAGAAGATCCGCGAGCTGGTGCTGCACAGCGCGATGAACGCCAAGGCCGAGGCGCTCCTCATGTTCGCGGCGCGCGCCGAGCATGTGGCCGACGTGATCGAGCCCGCGCTCGCGGCCGGCGCCTGGGTCGTGTGCGACCGATTCAGTGACGCGACCTACGCCTACCAATGCGGCGGGCGCGGCCTGCCGCGCGATTTCGTCGTGGGGCTCGAGCGCCTCGTGCACCCGGGGCTGCAGCCCGACGCGACCTTCCTCTTCGACGTGGATCCGAAGCTCGCCTACGAACGCCAGCGCGCGCAGAGCCGGGCGCCGGATCGCTTCGAGCGCGAGAAGGCGGAGTTCTTCGTGCGGGTGCGCGAGTCCTACCTGGAGCGCGCGCGCGAACATTCACGCCGCTTCCACGTGATCGACGCCTCCGGCGACCCGAAGCAGGTGCGCGACCGCCTCGAAGTGGCCTTCGCGCAGGCCTTCGATTGAAGCCCTTTCCGTGGCATCGCGAAGAGCTGCGGCGCCTCCTCGCGCGCCGCGAGAGCATGCCGCATGCGCTTCTCGTCCACGGGCGTGCGGGCATCGGTAAGGTCGAGTTCGCGCGCGCGCTCGCGGCGAGCGTCTTGTGCGAGACTCCGCGCGACGGGCTCGCCTGTGAATCGTGCCCCGCGTGCCACTGGTTCTCGCAGGGTAACCACCCCGATTTCCGCGAGATCGTGCCGGAAGCGGCGCTCGAGGACGAGGAGAGCGCCGACGAACCCGCCAAGCCGGAGAAGGCCAAGAGCCTGGTCATCAAGATCGACCAGATCCGCGCGGTGGCCGACTTCATCGCGCTCACCACCCATCGCGCGGGATACCGCGTGATGCTCATCCATCCCGCGGAGGCGCTGCAGCCGGCCGCAGCCAACGCGCTCCTGAAGACCCTGGAGGAGCCGCCACCTCATACGCTCATCGTGATGGTGAGCGACCGGCCCGCGCGCCTCCTCGCCACGCTGCGCAGCCGCTGCCGGCCGCTCGGGCTCGCGACGCCGCCGCGCGAGGAAGCGCTCGAGTGGCTGCGCTCGCAGGAAGTGGCCGAGCCCGAGACGGCACTCGCCGCCGCGGGCGGGGCGCCACTCCTCGCGCGCGATCTCGCCGAGCCCCACGAGGCCGAGCTTCGCAAGCGCGTCCTCGCCGAGCTCGCGCGAAGCGGCGGAGCGGACCTCCTGCAGTTCGCGGCGAGCATCGACCGGGCCGCGGTCGAGCGCCTCATCTACTGGATGCAGACCTGGGTGCACGACCTGGTGCGCGTGCGGCTTGCCGGCGACGTGCGCCACCATCGCGATTTCGCGCCGGCTCTCAAGGCGCGTGCCGAGCGCGCGGACCTGGAAGGCCTGTTCGCGTTGGACCGCGAGCTCGCCTGCGCGCGCGCTCTCGCCTCCCATCCCCTCAATGCGCGGCTGGTGGCCGAGCACTTGTTGATGGCCTACAATCGGGCCACTAGCGGATCCCGGCCATGAGCGAAATCGCACCCGAACCCGTTGCCCACCGCCCCGGCGTCTTCACCCTGACGATCCGGTCGAAGGCCGCCCTCTACGCGGCCTGGATGCCGCTGCTGCGAGGCGGGGGAATCTTTTTGCCCAGCAACCGGTCCCATGCGCTGGGGGAGGAGGTCCTAATCCTGCTCTCGCTGCTGGACGATCCCAACAAGATCCCGTTGCAGGGCAACGTCGCGTGGATCAATCCGGCGCACAGCGCGGGCAACCGCCCCCAGGGCATCGGCGTCCAGCTTCACGACAGTGAGGTCGGCCGCGAGCTCAGGAAGAAGGTCGAAGGCCTGCTCGCCGGCGCGCTGCAGTCCTCCCGGCCGACGCACACAATCTAGCCCGGCCGCGGGTGTCGCGGCGAGGTCGAGCCGCCGACGAAGGAGGATCCGTGTTCTGGGAAAAGCCCCTCGACAACGCCCTTTCCAACCTGAAGAAGAACGTGACGGCGCCGGTGCGCCTGGTGCTGTGGGACGGGCGCGAAGTCGCGCTCTCCGACAAGCCGCGCGTCACGGTGCGGCTGAAGGGGCTGCGCGCGGCCTCGGCGCTGGCGCGGCCCACGCTCCTGTCGCTGGCTGAAGCCTATATCGACGGCGAGGTCGACCTCGAGGGCGACGTGCGCGAGGCGATCCGCGGCGCCGAGGCGATCACCCGGGCCATCCCGCGCCCGCTCTTCCAGTCGCCGGGGCTCACCAACGAGCGCCGCACCCGGCGCGACGACCGCGCGGCCATCCAGCACCACTACGACGTGTCCAACGAGTTCTACGCGCTCTGGCTCGATGCGCGCATGGTGTATTCGTGCGGGTACTTCCGGCACGAGGACGACACGCTCGAGAGCGCGCAACTGCAGAAGCTCGACCACATCTGCACCAAGCTGCGACTGGCTCCCGGCGAGCGCTTCCTCGACATCGGATGCGGCTGGGGCGCCCTGGTGATGCGCGCGGCGGAAAAATACGGCGTCGCCGCGACCGGCATCACCCTTTCGGAAAACCAGCATCGGCTCGCCAACGAGCGCATCCGCGCCGCGGGCCTCGAGGGCCGCTGCCAGGTGATCCTGCAGGATTACCGCGACATGCCGGGCGAAGGCATCTACGACAAGATCGCGAGCGTCGGCATGTTCGAGCACGTGGGGCTGCGCAACCTTCCGGTCTATTTCAGCGTGGTGCGCCGCCTCCTCAAGGAGCGCGGGCTCTTCCTCAACCATGGCATCACGACCTCGGACACGCGCAATCGCGCCGTGGGCTTGGGCGCGGGGGAATTCATCGGCCGCTACGTGTTTCCCAAGGGCGAGCTCCCGCACCTGCATCGGGTCGTCCACGACATGAGCGAGCAGGATTTCGAGGTACACGACGTGGAGGGCCTGCGGCCGCACTACGCGAAAACGCTATCGATGTGGAGCGAGCGCTTCGAGAAGGGCATGCAGGAGGCGGTGGCCGCTTCGAGCGAGCGCACCGCGCGCATCTGGCGCCTCTACTTGGCCGGCTGCGCATACGCCTTCGAGCAGGGCTGGGTGTCGATCTACCAGGTGCTTGCGTCGAAGCAGGCGAAACCCGGGCAAGCGGCGCTGCCGCTCACCCGGGATTGGATGTACCGCTGAGGTCGCGCGGCTAGTTGAGCATGCTGTAGCGGCCGCGCCCGCGCAACTCGTAAGACGCGGAGAGCACGCGGTTGGTGCGATCGTTCAGCACGCACTCGTAGGTGATCGCGCGGGACTCGGCGCGATTGCGCGCCCAGGCCTCGCCGCGGATCCTCTCGCGGTTGCCGCCCAAGTCCTCGCGATCCGACATGCCGGTGAATTCCAGGTAAGCATCACCTTCGTTCTTCGACAGGAACTCGCGGCGCACCCGGTCCTGGCAGGCGCGCGTCTCGTCGAAGTACGGGTACGGGTCATTGGAAACGAGCGGCGTCGCCGGCTGCGCGTCGGGATTTTTCCAGGCCACCACCAGGTCGTAGGTGTCGCCGCCGTTTTGCGGATCGACAATGGTGAGCGTGCCGGTGAAGTTGTTGCGGCGCGTGGGCTCGCGCACCTCGATCACCTGTCCGCGGGCATGGTCGGCGGAAACGCGGAAATCCTGCACCCGATTGAAGGGAAGGGGCTGCGTGCAGACGCTTCCCTGGTCGAAGCTCCTCTTGCCGGAAGTCGTGTTCACGACGATCTGGTCGCCGCGCAGGTTGACGATCGCGCGGTCGTCGACCCAGATGCGCAAGCGGCACATGCCGTCGGCGGCGTTCAGGTTCCAATCGGGCGCCCGGCCGAGGCGATAGGTGTAGTTGTCGTTGCGGTAATCCTGGGCGCTCGCGACCGCGGCGCCGCCCAGGCAGAGGACGGCCGCGACGGCGGCCGAGAGGGTTTTGCGGTTCATGGTGGACCTCCGATTCCGATGGGATGCACCCCCCAATATCGGACGCGCCGAGGCGCGCGGCCATTGCCAGCAGTCTTCTTCGGGTGTCGGCGGGCGCCTGCGCCGGTAGAATCACGTCCATGCTCGTCGATTCCCATTGCCACCTCGATTTCCCCGAGCTGCAGGCCGATCTTCCCGGAGTGATGTCGCGAATGAGCGACAACGGCGTCACTCACGCCCTCACCATCAGCACCACGCTGGAGACGTTTCCCGCGGTCCGCGCGGTGGCGCTTTCCCATGCCAACCTCTGGTGCACCGCGGGCGTGCATCCGGACGAGCGTCGCGATGGCCGCGAGGTCACCGAGGACGAGCTGATGCGCATGGCCGACGATCCGAAAGTGGTGGGTATCGGCGAAACCGGCCTCGATTATTTTCGCGTCGAGGGCGACACCGATTGGCAGCGCGAGCGCTTCCGCACCCACATTCGCGCCGCGCGCCGCTGCGCCAAGCCCCTCGTCATCCATACGCGCGCCTCCGCGGCCGACACGCTGCGCCTCATGCGCGAGGAAAACGCGGGCGAAGCCGGCGGCGTGATGCACTGCTTCACGGAAACCTGGGAAGTAGCCGAGGCTGCCATGGAGCAGGGTTTCCACATCTCGTTTTCCGGGATCGTCACCTTCAAGAACGCGCGGGACTTGAAGGAGGTCGCCCGGCGCGTGCCGCTCGAGCGCATGCTGGTGGAGACCGATTCACCCTATCTCGCGCCGGTGCCGCACCGCGGCCAGTCGAACCAACCGGCCTTCGTGAAGCACGTGGCCGAGGAGATCGCGCGCCTGCGGGGCGTCTCGCTCGAGGAGGTCGCGGCCGCCACCACCGCCAACTTCTTCAGGCTCTTTCGCCACGCGCGGCCGGCGTGAGCGCAACGCGAATCCTCCTTTATTGCCGCGCGGGGTTCGAGAAGGAGTGTGCCCAGGAAGTCAGCGCCGCGACGGCGCGCGCGGGCGTCGAGGGCTTCGTGAAGGCACGGCCGGAAAGCGGCTTCGCCGTCTTCCACCCGCATGAGGACGAGCTGGGCGCTCGCCTGGGGGGCGAGCTCGAATTCCGGCGCCTGGTATTCGCCCGCCAGCTGGTCCGCGCCGGCGATCTCCTCGCGCTCGCCGAAGGCGATCGCGTGACGCCGATCGTCGCGGCGGCGAAAGCGCTGGGCAAGCGCTTCGCGGCGCTCTGGATCGAGATGCCCGACACCAACGACGGCAAGTCGCTCTCCACGCTCACCCGGCCGCTCCTGCCGCACCTGGAGCGCGCGCTGGCCAAGGCCGGAATCGCCGTCGATGACGATAACGCGAAGGAGCGCCTGCACGTCTTCTTCGTGGGCGGCCTCGCCTGCCACGTGGGCGTCTCCACCGTGGGCAACAGCTCCTCGTGGCCGATGGGCATTCCGCGGCTGCGCATGCCGTCCGGCGCGCCGTCGCGCTCCACCCTGAAGCTCGCCGAGGCGCTCATGGAATTCCTCGACGAAGGCGAGCGCGCCCGGCGCCTCGCGCCGGGCATGAGCGCGATCGACCTGGGCGCCGCCCCGGGCGGATGGACCTGGCAGCTGGTGCAGCGGGCAATGATGGTGATCGCCGTGGACAACGGTCCGATGGACACCGCACTCCTCGACACCGGCCAGGTGAAGCATCGACGCGACGACGGTTTCCACTTCCGGCCCGCCGAGCCGGTCGACTGGATGGTGTGCGACATGGTGGAGAGCCCATCGAAGATCGCGCGGCTCGCCGCGAAATGGATCGCCGAGGGTTGGTGCCGCGAGACGATCTTCAACCTGAAGCTGCCCATGAAGAAACGCTGGGAGGAAGTCGAGCGCTGCCGCGCCCTCATGGACGAGGCGCTGGGCGGGGGCGGCTACTACCTGCGCATGAAGCACCTCTACCATGACCGCGAGGAAATCACGGCCTACCTCGCACGGCGCAAAGGCGAATCGATAGACTGAGCCGATGGCAGCCCGGATCGTGATCAGCGAGTTCATGGATGCGCCCGCGGTCGAGGCGTTGAAGAGGCGCTTCGACGTGGACTACCGCCCCAAGCTCGTCGACGACCCCGGCGAGCTCGAGGCTGCCTTGCAATGGGCCGACGCGTGGGTCGTTCGCAACCGAAGCCAGGTGCGCGGCCGGCTCCTCGACGCCGCCGCGAACCTGAAAGTCGTGGGCCGCCTGGGCGTGGGCCTCGACAACATCGACCTCGCGGCATGCGCGGCGCGCGCGATCACGGTGATCCCCGCGTCCGGCGCCAACGCCGAATCCGTCGCCGAGTACGTGATCACGGCGGCGCTCATGTTGCTGCGCGGCGCCTACGCCTCGACGCGCGCGGTGGAGGCGGGCACCTGGCCGCGCCAGACGCTTTCGCAAGGGCGCGAGGCGGCGGGTAAGGTGCTCGGGATCATCGGCCTCGGAAACATCGGCAGGCTTACCGCGGGCAGGGCACGCGCGATGGGGATGCGCGTCATCGCGCACGACCCGCAGTTGCCGGGAAGCGCCGCGGCGTGGAACGAGGTGGGGAGCACCCCCCACTCGCTCGATGAGCTGCTGCGCGAAAGCGACGTGGTGTCGCTGCACGTTCCCCTCACGCCCGAGACGCGCGGACTCCTCGGGCGCGAGCGGCTATCGACCATGAAGCGCGACGCGATCGTGATCAACACCGCGCGCGGCGGCATCGTCGACGAGGCCGCCCTCGCCGCCATGCTGCGCGAAGGCCGCCTCGGCGGCGCCGCGCTCGACGTCTTCGCCGACGAGCCCCTCGCCGCCGGCTCGCCGCTGGTCGGCGCCCCGCGATTACTGCTCACGCCTCACATCGCCGGGGTCACGGTGGAAGCAAACGAGCGCGTTTCGGCTCTCATTGCCGAACGGGTTGCCGCAGCCCTCGACAGTTGATTCGGGCTTTATCGGTGGCCGGCGTTGAGCGGCGACTGGTCGTCCGCTCCAACGCCGTGCCCGCTACCACTTGAACACCTGGATGAGATTGTTATAGGAATCGGTCCAGATCCGCCAATCAGGCCGTGGCGCCACGGGCTCGGTCGCCTCGACGATCGAGGGCTTCAGGATGAAGGGCTTGTAGCGCGTCAGAACGACCCAGTCGCTGGTGGTGCCGCCGTCCTCGCCGGACTCGTGGAGGTAGGCGAACTCGAGCTTGTGCTGCTCGGCGATGGCGAGGAGCACCGGCTTCAGGTCGAGGAAGCGGTTCGACACGTGGAAGGCGATCACGCCCTCGGGCTTGAGGTGCCGCAGGTACTCGGTGAAGGACTCAACCGTGATGAGGTGCACGGGGATGGAATCGCCGGAAAATGCGTCCACCGCGATCACGTCGTAGTTCTGCGGCTCCTCGCGCTCGAGCGACAGGCGCGCGTCGCCCAGCACCACCTCTATTTTCGAGGGACAGTCGTCGAGGTAGGTGAACCACTGGTGCGCGATGCGCGGCACGGCGGGATTGATTTGTAGTAGGTGGTCGCGGAGCGCCGGTACTTCTCCGAGACCCATTGCTCGCCGTGCAGGATGGCGCCGTGCACCAGCGAGCGGTAACGCGTCTGCGGATCGTCGGCGCGCGTCTGGTTCTCCTTCACGCGCAGCACGCCGTAATAGTTGCGCTCGATGTAGACCGTGTCCTCGGTGAAGGCGCGCACTCGCCAGACGAGCGCCCCGCACGCGAAGGCGAGCACCACGACGAGGAGGCCCACGATCGCAAGCGGCCTCTTCAGGTTGATGCCGAGCGCGAGTGCGGCGATCACCACCAGCGCGATCTCGAGCTCGAGGTATCCGGGCAGGGTGACGGGCGCGACAATGCCCACCAGCACGCCGCCCACGACCCCGCCCAGGGAGACCACCAGGTAGAAAAGCGTGAGGTGGCGTGCGCCGGGACGGCGGCGCGCGAGCTCGCCGTGGCAGAACATGCACACGAAGTAGAGCCCGATGGTGAATACCGCGATGTGCCAGAGAAGCTCGAACTGCAGGTCCTTGTCGGCGAGGAACCATGCCATCACGCACACCATCCAGGCGAGGCTGCCCAGGTAGAGGTCGCGCCGGTACCAGCGCCTGCCCTCGAAGCAGAGGATGAAGGTGAGGAGATACACGGCGAGCGGGATCACCCAGAGGAGCGGGATCGAGGAGATGTTCTGCGTGAGATGGTTGGAGACCGCGAGCAAGGTGACCGATCCCATCGCGGAGAGCGCGAGCCAGAGCGCGATCTGGCGGCCGCGGGGACGCGGCTCCTCGGCGGTGGCGGCGATCTGCCCGCCGGCGACGGTGAGCGCGGGCAGCGCGCGGCTCTTCCACGCGAGCGCCGCGCAGCACGCCACGAAGAGCGCGTAGCCCGACGACCACCAGAACGACTGCTCCGGATTGGTGAACCAGGGCTCGAACAGGAATGGATAGCCGAGGAGCGCCAGCATCGAGGCGAAGTTGGACAACGCGAACAGCCGGTACGGGCTGGAACCCGGGTAGGCGCGCGCGTACCACGCCTGCACCAGCGGGCTCGTCGACGAGAGGAGGAAGTACGGCAAGCCCACGGTCGCGAAGAGGAGCGCGAGAATGCGCCACACCGGCGTGTCTCCGCCCACGGGCTTCCACGCGGCGTCGGGCGCGACCGGCAGGAAAATGAGGCTCACGAGGAGGAGGGCGATGTGAATGCCGGCCTGCCCGGCGGCCTCCACGCGGCTCGTGATCCAGTGCGCGTAGGCGTAGCCCAGCAACAGCACGAGCTGGAAGAACACCATGCACAGCGTCCAGACGATGGCGGCGCCGCCGAACCACGGCAGGATCTGCTTGGCGAGGAGCGGCTGCACCAGGAAGAGCAGGAAAGCGCTCAGGAAGACGGTTGCGGCGTGCAGCGGCATGCGGTGATTCGAGAGGGGATTTCGCGCGCGGAAGTGCGGCGCATCTTAGCATTGTTATACTCGCCGGCCCATGCTCGCCCGCTACATCCGCTTCATGCTGTTGCTCGAGCTGGTCGCCTACGTCGCGATCGCCGAATGGCTGCACTTCCTCATCGGCTGGGGCTTTGCGCCGCTCGCGCTGGCGGCGATCGGCGCGGCGCTCGCCGCACGCCTCGCCATGGTGAGCCTCACGACGGCGATCGGATTCGCGACGCGCTCACCGGTGGCGCGGGAGCATCGCACCGGCTTCACCGGCGCATGCGTTCGGCTCCTGCGCGAGTGGCGCTCGGTGCTGCGCACCAGCCTCCTCTGGTTTCCCTGGGAGCGCTTCGCGGTGCGCCCGGATCCCGAGCCGAAGCCCGGCGGCGGCACGCCGGTGATTCTCGCGCACGGCTACTTCAGCAACCGTGGCTACTTCGGAGCGCTCGCGCGAGCGCTCGATGCCGACGGCGCCCGGCAGGTCTTCACGCCGAACCTGAGCGCGGCCTTCGCGACCATCGAGGCGTACGCCGAGGAGCTTCACGTCGAGATCGAGCGGATTGCGGCGGGGACCGGCCAGGCGCAGGTGATCCTCGTCTGCCACAGCATGGGCGGGTTGGGCGCGCGCGCCTACCTCTGCAAATACGGCGCGGCGCGCGTGCGCAAGCTCGTCACCATCGCGAGCCCCCACCGCGGCACGGTACATGCGCGCTTCGGCGGCGGGCGCAACGCGCGCCAGATGCAGCGCGGCAGCAGCTTCCTCGCCGAGCTGTGCGAGAACGAAGGCGAGAAGGGCCCCGCGTGCGGTGTGACCTCGATCTACTCGCCGCACGACAACCTGGTGGCTCCGCAGGAAACCAGCCGCCTGCCGTGGGCGAAGAACATCGCCATTCCCGGGCGCGGCCATATCGACATCCTCGCTTCGCCCGACCTCATCCGTATCGTGCTCGAGGAGGTGCGCGACTGCGGTTGATTACAGGAGCGCCAGCACCTCTTCGGCGTGGCCGGCGACGCTGGGCTTGGCGATCACGTGCGCGATGTTGCCCTTCTCGTCGATCACGAAGGTCACGCGGTCGGCCATGCCCGCGGCGGATTTGAGCTTCGAGATGAGGCCGCCCCCGCCGATGGTGCCGTAGGCGCGCCCGACCTTCCCGTCGGTGTCGGCGAGGAGCGGAAAGTTGAGGTTGTACTTCTTGGTGAACGCCTGATGCGACTTCTCGCCCTGGGTCGAGACGCCCAGCACCGAGGCGCCCTTGGCGGCGAGCTCGGCGTTATGGTCGCGCAACGAGCACGCCTGCTTGGTGCATCCGGGCGTGTCGTCCATCGGGTAGAAGTACATCACCAGCTTCTTGCCGCGGTAGTCCCTGAGGGACACGCGCTTGCCGTCGGTGGTGAGGGCGTCGAAATCGGGTGCCGGGTCTCCGGGCTTGAGGGTTGTGGCCATATTCGCTCTCCTATTGTCCCGCGGCGCAAAAGGCGACGCCTTCGCCGATCCAGCCTTGCGCCATCATCCCGGCGTACGTGGCGGCACTGGTGGTGTAGCGGTGGTTCATGTCGTTGAACATCTCGCGGCCGTTGTAGAGGCGATAAATGGGCAGCATGGAAAAGTTGTTCTGGCACACGCCGGCCGCCGGCGCCGTCGCGAAGAACGGCACGTCGCGCGGCCGCCAGGCGGGATTGTTCTTGCGCACGCTGCCGCACTCGGCGGGGTCGACGGTGAGAAAGTTCGAGCCGCGGCTCGCCGCGAAGCTGCGCGCGAAGCGAAACACGTTCGTCGCGCCGTAGCAGGCACCCTGCTGGAGCGCGCTGAACGATTCTCCCGTCGGCATCCACCCCGACGATGCGAGCGCGCCGGCCTCCGTGTCGCCCACGGCCAGCTGGTAGTGGTTGAGCTGAGGGCTGTAGTACTCGGTAACGCGGACGTGGCCCGGCGGAGGCAGCGCGGAGAAGCACACACCCCCTCCGTTGGCAGAGGCATGCAGTAGGCCGCGCGCGGCGAGCGCTGGGTCGGCTTGGAGCGCCTTCACGATCTCGGTAGCGTTCTGAAACCGATCGGCGTAGTCGATGACGAGAATGGTGCTGATTTGCCGCTCGCTCACGGGCAACCATAGCGCATACAGCAGCGCCGGGTCGAGCGCGCGGTTGTTGATGGCCGCGATGGTTTCCGAGCGGAATTGCTCGGTCGCGTCGATGGTCGCGCTGGTGGGCGCATCCTCCGTCGCGCACGAATCCGTGAGCCGCAGGCCGGGGGTCCCTCCCAGCGGCAACGACAGCCTTTGCGCCGCGAGCGACATCGACGCGGTCGCGATCACCGCCGCGGCGATGCAGGATCGAACGTTCATCACCAACGATCTTACCAGTGGATCCCCTGCGTAAGCTGCGCGAACGCCATCTGCTCGGGAGAAAGTTCTACCTCCTGGGCTTGCTCGCCCTTCTTGCCCTTGGCGGCGCTGGAGTCGGGGAACATGCGGAAGGCGGTGTTGAGGAGGATCTGCGTCGCCTTGGGCGCGACCGCGTGCAGGATCTCGCCGAAAACCCCCAGGCGCGTGGCGATGCGCACCGGCTTGTAGACGATCGCCTCGACCACCAGGTCGGCCGCCTGCTCGGGCGTGAGGGTCGGCACATGGTTGTAGAGCTTGGTGGGCGCGATCATGGGCGTCTTCACCAGCGGCATGTTGATGGTGGTGAAGTGCACGTTGTTGTCGATGAATTCGCTCGCCGCGCAGTCGCTCCACGCGTCGAGGGCCGCCTTGGAGGCGACGTAGGCGGAGAAGCGCGGCGCGCGGGTGAGGACCCCGATCGAAGAGATGTTGATCACGTGCCCGCCGCCCTGGGCCACCATCATCGGCATGAAGCCCATGATGAGGCGCAGGCTCCCGAAGTAGTTCA